>Ga0299912_10003481_pt1 | contig 12839 bp, 14 predicted proteins | sample RVTome_2_FD_207667 | JGI IMG/M metagenome (GOLD analysis project Ga0299912, IMG submission 207667) | Soil microbial communities from uranium-contaminated site in the Upper Colorado River Basin, Wyoming, United States - RVT95D214 (version 2) ...
CGGGTAGCGGCCTTTGCTATGGCTGTCCGGCGCCTTTGGGAAAGCTTTTCTGCTCGCTCCAGTGTAAAGGTCGGGGCGACATCCCAGAGCCAACCAGCTTGATGATCCTCGGCTGTGCCTCATTCGGGCTGATCCTCTTGTGTCGGCGTGAGCGTTAGCTTTCAGGCAGGCTCAGCGATAATCCTTGATGGAAATTCGCCAGCCTGCTTTCATCAAGGCATGCCAGCAGGAGACGTTAAGCAAATCAGCAGTACGGGACGGCATCCCCGTTCGCGGAGAGCAGACACCCTGCTCGCTTTCATGGCGGGCCACACTGTCTAGGCGTCGGCCCCACACCGTTATGACCACCACGAACATCCCCGATGCTGTTGCTGGTGTGACCAAGTATTACGGTAGTAGTTTTGTCAGAGCAGAGCAGATGGCGCGCATGGCGGAGCTTCTTGCATTGATTGCAAAAGAGCAGGCCGACTCTGCGGACAAGATGGTACGACAGACGCGCACACTTATTCGCCTTACATGGGCGCTCGTTGGCCTCTCGGTGGCGCTTCTTGCATTCACCATAGTGCTCTACGAGGATACGCACCAGTTGATACAGCGCGAAAAGATCACACAGAAAACCGCAGTCCAACAGCAATAGCCGAATGTCCACGATGCCTAACAAAATCGGTCGAGCGACCCGCCGCTGCGCTTTTCCGCTCAACGCCGGGCGACAATTCGGGAGTGCCTCTTGCGCTCCACCGTCCCTGTCGGCGGCGGTCGCTCACCCTTTGCGTTAGCCCACTTCGCACGCACATGGATAAGTCCACACTCAACAGACTGTTTGGAGTCACTGAACTCGCTTTGACGGCGGACTTTCTTGATCGCGCCATTCCAGCTTCACGGCGCTCGCTCGGTTCAGTCAGTCTGGACCAGTCATCTATCGCCTGCGTCCATCCAGACTGTGAGGGAGGCGAGATTCGTTACACTTCCAAGTTGCGACAGACCATCTCAGAACTGAAAAAGAAAGACGAAAAAAGAGGGACTTTCAGTATTCAGTGCCAAGGCTCGAAGAGAGGCAGTCAGGGTCGTCTTACTTGTGGAGGCTTTTATCAGTTCTTGGTCGAGATTAAATATGAGAAGGACGTGGGCTAACCAGTACGCTGGAGCGAACCGCCGCCCTGCTTCTCCGCTCAGTGCGGGGCTGCAAATCGGACGCGCCTGTACTCTCGACCTTGCTCGCTTCATCGCGAGCCACATCGTCTAGGTGTCATTCGCGGGTCGCATGAGCCAATTCGTCAAAGATGTTTTAGCCGATGTCCGCAAATCGGTAATAAACTTTATAGTAATGTTGCTGGGAACAGCACTATTGGGAGCATCAGCCACAGAGAAATGGTGGAGTTCACTTCTCAAATTGTCAGAAAGCCAAGCATCATCCCTCCGATATTGGCTGTTGTTCATAGGCGCGATTGCACTGATTATAGTTGGCGGGCATCTTTACTTCCTCAAGTGTCGCAAGCTTCGTTTGGTGGAGCAGCAATTGGAGGATGCCCGCAAGCGCCCGCACCCTTTCCAGGATGATTGCTCATTCGATGAGAGAGTTGGAGTGTATCGGCACAAGTCCAAACCGGGGTTCTTCTGTGCTTCATGCACCCCGAAGGATGTTGAGTCGCCACTGTTGAAGACGGAGAACGGCTGGCTCTGTCAGGTAAAGGAATGTCAAAAATTTCATTCCGACCCTGACAATCCGCCAAAACCGGCGATGCCTGACACACCCACGCGTAGGACATCGTTGAATGGCCTCTAACGTGGCTGAAGGCAAGAGCCGTCCTGATTTCGGGTTCGCAGCAGAGCAGGCGCTTCGCACGCGTTTGACCTGAGACGCGCTGCCCACCACAACAGGCGTCCCCTGACACCCGGACAAACCGCACGCGCTCAGGCGACGCCGCAGCAAGCGACAGCGACCGCACCCAGCCGACAACCAGACCCGAAAATAGCAACCGCCTGAAAGCAACGACCCGGCTTCGCAGCGGTGCGTGACAACCAGAGAAGCGACGCGATAAACACAGAAGCGGATAAGCGAACGTGAGACACCGATGAACACGCGGTCCCATTTCGGAGTTGCTGGACGACAACATGGACCGACCCCCCGCAACGTCCATCTGATACTGCAATCTGATACTGTCTGCCGTTTCTGCGGCAAATATGAGACAACGTGAGAAACAAACGCGAGCGGTTTTCTCCTGTGTTCACCGGCATTTGATACAAGCAGAGCAAGTGAGCGAAAGTGAGGAAAACAACCGTTTCCGATTATGAGTCGCCTGCTCTAACCCCTGAGCTATGGGCCCGCTTAAGTGTCGGGTATTCTGCGCCGGGCAGGACAGGCGGCAAGCCAATTCGCCCGTTCCTTTATAGCTAGAGAAACAGATCAGATTCCATCGTCTCCGGGCTGAACTGCGCCGGAGAAGGTTCGACAAGGTTGCAGTTGGCCAGCATGCAAATCGCGGAGGCGGCAACGGCGCCGGCAAGGAAGTGCCAGAATGCAGCCAGTCTTTGCGGCAATGCTGGTGGAGAGTCCGCGCCTGAAGTCGTCGCAAGCTGGCGCGTTAGCTGGCGGCGAGATTCGCGCCTACTCCTTGTCTCGCTCCATCGAACGGGTAATCAGACTGGCCCCGCGGTCTGGACGCCGGCGAAGCAGAAGGACAATTAGAAGAATTGCAGCCGCTGTCACCGCCAGACACGCGGCTAGCAGCGCCCCTCGGCCAGAGGGAACGGCTTCATGAGGCAGCGTCACGCCGATTTGAACCGGTTTCGGTGGCGATTCGGGTTTCGATGCGAGATTGGTGGCCGGCGGTTGAGGTTGCGGAAGAGGTGTTGCTGACGGCTGCGCCACCAAGGTGTCGAGCATGCCGGGCGGTGGCGCCGGGGGTTGTCCTTCACCTTTAGGCTCGGTCGGGCCGGTTGGTTGTGTCGCAGCGATTGCCGCTCTGGGTGTCCCCGGCGTGGCCGCCGGCGCGCCCTCGACGGTCTCGGCGGCATGAGGTCCGGCGGTGGCTGTGGGAACCTGATTCGCAACTTGGGGTTGTACGGTAACTGCGCCGGTTTCTGGAGCCGGACTCGCCTCCGCCTGACTGGCACCAGACATATCGAGGATGATCGGGGCGGCTGTTTTTGCGGCGGGAGCTGGAGCAGCTTTCTTTTCCGGTGACGTTGCCTCAGCCGGACTCGCGGCTGGTCCGGCGGCAATCGCGTTGGTGACCCGGGGTTCGGGCGGATATGGCGGGAATTCGACGGGCCAGGGCGGTGTGCTCGCCGTGGCTGCGAAAATTCGGCCGTTCTTCGCCCGCAAAACTGTGATGAACGGCGCTGGCGATTTCTGCATCGCCCGCCCGTATTCGGCATAGACGGAATTTATGCTGGCGTCGAAAGGCGTGCCTCGCAAGGGGGTGGTGCCATCGGAAAACAGGAGGACCGTGATGGTTTTCGAGCTGGCGATGAGCTGCGCCAGCGACGGCACGGCCGCGTCGAAGCGCGCCGCTTTTTGATACTTCCGGCTCTTCAGAAAGCCGACGACCTGCGCCGCGATTTCCTCCCTGCTTTCGGGCCCCCAAACCTGCAGGGGAAAAAGCCCGGCGTGGAGTCGCTCGTCGAACGTCCAGATACCAAGGGTGTCGCCGCGCTGCAACTGCCCATTCATGCCCGAGGTGATCAATTCCTGCGCGGCCTGTTCGACGGCTTTGGCGCGACGCTTCATCGCGGACGAGGTGTCGAACAGCAACAGGTAGCGGTCGGCCGCCCTTGGCGCAGGCGCGGCGGGGGGCGGATTGGTCTGCGCTGGCACAACCTGGCACGCCAGGCAGAGCGCGAGCAGGAGTTGTCGGCCGAGACGCCTCATTTCGTTTGCGGGCGCCGGAATCGGTTTTGCTCGCGCCGGTTGCGATGTCTGATGTTGTGCTGCAAGTCTGCCATGGTCGTTTCCACGGTCCGGATGAAATTCTCGCAGCTTGCGGTCATTCCGCCAAGCGCGATTACGGTGTCCCGCTCCGCGCGGTCGTCGGTGACCGCCAAAACCTCACCGTAAGCCCGCAGCCGATGGGCGACGCGCTCGATCATCTGGTCCGCCGTCTGGCCGGCGCGGGAATAGAGAATCTCGACTTCCGCCGTCGAGCCGACGGCCGAGCCGCGGGACTTGCTCGCGCCATCGAAGAAAACCGAGATCGGCGTGCCCGTCGCGTCGTGATAACGCGTCAGCCGGCGGACCAGCTCGTCGCGCGCCGCTTCCGAATGACGCGGCCAGCCCGGGGCCAGGGCCGGCCAGTTGTGTAACAGGCTGTAGCCGTCAACCAGGATGCGCACCAGGGCCATGGGGCGAGCTTAACCCAGGCGGGGAGGGGAGAAAATGCAGAATCCCGGGGGCGCGATTCGCATTTGCCTGCGGCGCAGGTTCTGGTAAGTTGCCTTCAGCGAGGTGGCTATGAGATTCATTTGGGCAGTTGCAGTGACAATTTTCGCTCTCGGCTCGGCAACAGGCCAGGCAGCCGGGCGCGCGGGCTTGATCAGGGTGGACGGCGCCATCGTCCCGGCGACGGCGGACTACATCAGCCGGGCCATTCACATTGCCGAGGAGCAAGATTGCCAGTGTCTTGTCGTCGAGCTTGACACGCCCGGGGGCTTGCTCGAATCCACCAAGACCATCGTCCAGAAGTTTTACGACTCGAAAGTGCCCACCGTGGTTTACGTTGCGCCGGCCCCGGCCAGCGCGGGCAGTGCAGGCGTGTTCATCACCATGGCGGCGGACATCGCGGCGATGGCGCCGCACACGAGCATCGGCGCTGCACATCCGGTAAGCATTGGCATTACGGGCGAGGTGGAGAAGGCCGATGACGTGATGAAAAAGAAGCAGGAGAACTACGCCTCCAGTTTCGCAGAGTCCATCGCGAACAAGCGACACCGCAACGCCGAGTGGGCCAGGTCCGCCGTGGTCGAGAGCGCCGCCATCACGGCAGAGAAGGCGCTCGAGTTGAACGTGATTGATCTCATCGCTGAAAACCTGCCCGACCTGCTCAAACAAATCGACGGTCGCGAGGTCAACGGCCAGACGCTCAAGACCGCCGACGCGGAAGTCGTCGAGATTCCGATGACCGTGCGCGAGAGACTCCTGCAACTGTTCCTGCGGCCCGAGGTCATGTTTGTCCTCATGCTCATTGTGATTTACGGAATCATCGGCGAGTTGAGCAGCCCCGGGGCCATCCTGCCGGGCGTCGCCGGCGCGATTGCGCTGATCCTCGTTCTCTACATGTCGGCGATCCTGCCGGTCAACATCGCCGGTCTGGTGCTCATCCTCCTGGCCATCGGGTTGTTCATCGGGGACGTTTATGCCTCGACGCACGGCGTGCTCACGGCGGGCGGCATCATCTCGTTCTTCCTCGGCGCCCTGATGCTGTTTGACCGCGCCGCGCCGGCGTTCCGGTTGTCGTTGACGATTATCGTTCCCGCGACCGTGGTCACGGCGCTCTTTTTCATCTTTGTGGCCGGCGCCGGTCTGCGCGCGCAGTTCCTTCCGGTCCGCGCCGGTCGCGAGACGATGCTGGGCAAGGTGGTGTACGCCCTGGGCCGGATTGACAGCCGGAGCGGGAAAGTTTTCGTGGAAGGCGAATATTGGAATGCAGTCAGCGACACAGTCATCGAAGAAGGGATGCCCGTCGAGATCGTCGGCATTGACGGCTTGACGCTGAAAGTGAAACCTAAAAATCAATAAAACAAAGAAAAACCTATGGAACAACTCATCGCAGCTATCCTACAACTCGGCAAGTGGACGGTCGTGCTGATCGTCCTGGCGGCGATCGTGCTGCCGCAGGCCATCCGCATCCTGCGCGAATACGAACGCGGCGTCATCTTCCGCCTGGGCAAACTGCATCGCCTGGGCGCCAAAGGGCCGGGACTGATTCTCCTGATCCCGATTGTGGACCGGATGGTGAAGATGGACCTGCGCGTAGTGACCATTGACGTGTCCAAACAGGAAATCATGACGCGCGACAACGTGCCGGCGACCGTTGACGCGGTGCTTTACTTCCGCGTTGTTGATCCCGTGGCGGCGGTGGTGAAAGTGGAGAATTTCTGGAAAGCCACTTCGCTCATCGCCCAAACGACGCTACGTAGCGTGCTGGGCCAGGCGGAACTGGACGAACTGCTTGCGCACCGCGATAAAATCAACCAATCCCTGCAGGAAATCATTGATCGCCAGACCGACCCGTGGGGCATCAAAGTCACCTCCGTCGAGGTCAAGGACGTGGCGTTGCCGGACAGCATGAAGCGCGCGATGGCCAAACAGGCCGAAGCCGAACGCGAACGGCGCGCGAAGATTGTCAACGCCGAAGGCGAATTCCAGGCCGCCGAGAAAATGGTCCAGGCCGCTGCGTTGATCAGCAAAGAGCCGATTGCGCTGCAACTGCGCTTCCTCCAGACGATGCGCGAAATCTCCAGCGAACATAACACGACGACGTTCCTGCCGATCCCGATTGATTTGTTTAGTCCGTTCATCAAGAAACTGATTGAGGAAGGGAAGAAATAGCGTTCACGCCCCGGCCGCGAACGGCGCCGCGAAATCGCCGCCCCATCCTCGACTTCGAAGGTGGAGCCGAAGGCATCACCACCACCACGTCGTGGAGCAGATTTTGAAAGACGTGCCGGTCTCAGCGGAGGCGGTGAGCGCGTAATTCGCCATGGTCGAGATAATCTTAGGAGGTTGTGTCCTAGTAGCCGTTGGCATCGGGATTTGGCTTGGAAGAAAGCGGTTGATGATCGCGATCCCTCTGGGTTTTCTCGTCTTACTGTTCGCATTATTGGCCATTCCCGGCCTCGTGCCACATCATGAGCAAGCCCATCGCGCGGTATGCGTCAACAACTTGAAGTTAATCGAAAATGCGGAAGAGAAATGGGCTTCCGAGCACGGGAAGAAGCCAAGCGAAACCCCAACCGATCAAGATTTATTCGGCACGAATGCCTATTTCAAAGAAAAACCAACTTGTCCCGACGGCGGGGCATATGACTTAGGTGCGGTCGGAGAAAAGCCCGGGTGCAGCTTGGCAACAAAAGGTCACAAACTCGAATAGCGTGGCATATTCCCTCCTCACCGCCGAACTTCTCCGCCGTCTGGAGCAATTCCAATTGCTCGCCGCGCGCCGCGCCAAGAGTTCGGCCAAGGGCGAGCGCCGCAGTCGCGCGCGCGGGCAATCCGTCGAGTTCGCCGACCACCGCAATTACGTCCCCGGCGACGATTTCCGTTACCTCGACTGGAATCTCTACGGCCGACTCGAACGCCTCTTCCTCAAGCTCTACGAGGAGGAGCGCGAGTTGCCCGTGCGCAGTTGATTTTCCTGGTTGCGTCGCAGAAATTGATCCGGATATCGGAACTTGGCAATCATGCCCCTTTACGAATACCAACTCTGCGAAGGCAACTGCGCGGTTTGCGGCGGGCGGTTCACGCTGCGTCGTCCGGTGAGCGCGCCGGAGTTGACCAAGTGCCCGGCCTGCAAGAAGCCGGTGCGCAAGGTCATCTCCACGTTCAACACGCCCACCAAGCTCAAACCGCTCTCGGTTTCGGACGCCAAGAAGGCAGGGTTCACGGTCCTGAAACGCCTCGGTAAAGGGGAATATGAGCGGCAGTAGCGTGGTCAAAGGTCGAAAGCCGCAATAATGTTCTCCACAAAAAACATTGCGCGTGGCGGCAGGATTATGGCTTCATACCGCTGTGTTGAGAGCGGATGGCCCGTCCGCGTCCCGGACAGCCTTTCGGGCGCAACGGGCGCCGCGCGACGGCCATGAAGCGGAAGCGGATGCAGATTTTTTATTCGGGGTATGTGCAGGGGGTCGGCTTCCGATACACGGTGGAGTCCGTTGCGGCCGGGTTTGAAGTGACCGGCGCGGTACGGAACCTGCCCGATGGCCGCGTCGAACTGGTGGCCGAAGGGACACCGGATGAGCTGGACGCCTTCCGGCAGGCGATCCGCGATGCGGGCTTGGGTCATTTTATCCGGAACGAAGACGTGATCTGGAGTGAAGCGCAAGGCAGCTTCCGCGGATTTGAGATTGCGAGATAGAGTTCGATGAGATTTGCGATTATAGCGGACATCCACGCCAACCTGGAGGCGTTGCAGGTGGTTCTGGAGGACATCAAGCTTCAGAGATGCACCCACCATGCCTGTCTCGGCGACGTTGTCGGCTACAACGCCAATCCGCGGGAGTGCCTGGAAATCGTCCGCAAGATGAACATCCCGTGCGTGAAAGGGAATCACGACGAGTATTGCTCGGGCGACGGGGCGCTCGATGACTTCAATCTTTACGCGGCCCACGCGGTCAACTGGACGCGCGAGCAGTTGTCCGAGGACGACAAGCAGTGGCTGCGCGACCTGAAATACGTGCGCTTGGTCACCAACTTCTCCATCGTCCACGCCACGCTGGACGCGCCGGAGCGGTGGGGTTACGTGTTCGACAAGCTGGCGGCGGCGGCGAGTTTCCCCTACCAAAACACCGCCGTCTGCTTCTTCGGCCACACCCACGTGCCGGTGGCCTTCATGCGCGACACGGTGGTGCGGGGCGGGACGTACTCCAAATTCAAGGTCGAGCCGGGCAAGAAGTATTTCGTCAACGTGGGCGCCGTCGGCCAGCCGCGCGACAATAATCCCAAGGCCGCCTACGTCGTTTACGACGTGGACGAGGGCACGATTGAATTGCGGCGGCTGGACTATGACATCGCCACGGCACAGCGAAAAATCCTGGAGGCGGGTCTGCCCGAACGATTGGCGGAACGGCTGGCCTATGGAAGGTAGAATGAAGAATGATGAATGACGAATGAGCCGGCGCGGGACAGCGCCGCGGGCGTCAAACACGCGTGATTCTTCATTCTGCCTTCTTCCTTCTGCCTTCTTGAAGATTCTCATCCTTAAACCCAGCTCGCTTGGCGATGTGGTGCAGGCGCTGCCCGTGCTGCGGCTGCTCAAACGGCACCAGCCCGCCAGCCAAATCTACTGGTGGCTCGATTCCACGCTCGTGCCGTTGCTGGAGGACGATCCTGGCTTGGCGGGCGTCGTCCCTTTTGAGCGACGCCGTTGGGCCGCGCCGGGTCAGTTGAAACAGTTCTGGCGCAGCGTCCAATGGATGCGCGCACAGAATTTCGACTGGGTCATTGACCTGCAATGCCTGGCGCGCAGCGGGGCGTCCGCCTGGCTGGCGAACGGGAAATTGCTCGTGGGCCTTGACGAGCCGCGTGAAGGCGCACGCGGCTTTTACGACGTGATCGTGCCGCGCCGCTCCTACCACACGCACGCCGTGGAATGGTATTTGAGCGTACTGCCCTTTCTGGATGTTCCGGTCCATGACGATTTCGAGTGGCTTCCGGCACGGCCCGCGGTCGCCACAGCCGTCAGAAACAAATGGCCGGTGGCCAGCAAAGGGTGGATTGTCCTGTTGCCGGGAGCGCGCTGGCTGAACAAACGCTGGCCGGCCGAGCACTTTGCCGCGCTCGTGCGCCAACTGGCTGGCGAACATGCCGAACTGAGTTTCGTCATCCTGGGCAACCACGATGATCGCGCCCTCGGCGCAACCGTCGCGCAGGCCGAGCCGAAGCGATGTCTCGATTTGACCGGTAAAACCACGCTGCCGGAGATGATCGAGTGGATTCGATTGAGCGTGCTTGTCGTGACCAACGATACCGGGCCGATGCACGTGGCCGCCGCGCTGGGCAAACCGGTGGTGGCGCTCTTCGGACCGACGGAACCGCACCGCACAGGTCCGTATGGCCAGGTCCAGCACGCGCTCCAGACTGCTCTGGAATGTGTGCCCTGCATGAAATCCACGTGCGCGTTCGAGAGGCCATTGGAATGTCTGCGCGCCATCATGCCCGACAGGGTCGCGGCCCAAGTGCGCCGGCGACTGTCCGGGACTGCCTGACCCAGAAGTTGTCAACCGTCTCGAAGTGGGAGACTGTAGCCGCTTGGCAACAGCCGGGCTCGCCATGGAAATTCACCACTCGCCCCGGCCTCCGCCTTTTGTGGCTTGCCACCCAGCCGAGCCGGCGTAGAGTGGCGCAATGAGAAAGCTTGGTTTAGTTCTCACCCTGCTGGCGGCGGCGCTGTCCAGCGCCACGGCCCAGGTATCGGTGGAAGTGGCGCTCGAACAGGACCAGTTTCTGCCGGCGGAGTCAATCTGGGCAGCCGTGCGGATCACGAACCGCTCCGGACAGGCGCTGCGTTTGGGGGGCAGTGCCGGCTGGCTGGCCATTTCCGTGGAAGCACGCGATGGCTTCATTGTGGTGCAGAACAACGATCTTCCGCTGGTCGGTGAGTTCGAGTTGGACAATGCCAAGGTGGCGACGAAACGGTTGAATCTGTCCCCCTACTTCAACCTGGCCAAGCCCGGACGCTACTCAATCATCGCCACGGTGCGCATCAAGGACTGGGACAAGGAGTTCATGAGCAAACCCCGGTCGTTCGACATCATCAACGGGGTGAAGCTGTGGGAACAGGAATTCGGCGTGCCGCAATCTGCCGGCTCGCCGGAGGTGCGTAAATACGCCCTGCAACAGGCCGTTTACCTCAAGCAACTCAAGCTCTACGTGCGCTTGACCGACGCATCCGACACGAAAATCTTTCGCGTCTTTGCCCTCGGCCCGATGGTTTCGTTCAGCCGGCCTGAACCTCAAGTGGACAAGGCTTGCAGGCTGCACGTCCTTTTCCAGGGCGGCGCGCGCGCGTTTCTGTATTGCGTCCTCAATCCCGAGGGCGACGTCATCACGCGCCAGACGTACGATTACATCGGTTCGCGCCCACGGCTGGTGATGGATGCCGACGGCAACATCACGGTGACGGGTGGCGTGCAGCGGGTGACCGACCGGGATTTGCCGGGACCGACTTCCTTGACGGCGACGAACGACGTCAAGCCGCCGGCGCCATAAGCGCTCTGGTGTCCTGGATGTCCGCTCGTCGCCCGGTCCCGAACCTCAGGTGGCGAGGACGCGATCTCCTTTTTGGAGTTGAAGAATCTTGCCGACAACCGCGGGAAGGTCTGATAGAACAAAGTCGTGATGGCCGCTCTTGACCCACGGGGATTGGATCAACAATGAAGTGCATCCGGCCGCCCGGGCCGCCTCGGCGTCCGGCCATTTGTCGCTGACCACGAAGGAGCGGTCCAAGTCCAGATGCCACTTGAAGGCGGCTTCCAACAGCAGCCCCGGCTCGGGTTTGCGGCAGGGACACTCGTCCGTTTCATCATGCGGGCAGATCAAAATGTCATCCAGCGGCAGCGTGCGGCGCAGGAAGGCATGCATGCAATCCAGTTCGCGACGGGATTGGTAACCGCGCGAGATGCCCGGCTGATTGGTGGTGGCAATGAGCACCAAACCCGCTGCTTTCAGCTTCTGCAAATGTGGCAGCACGCCCTTCTTCACGCGGAACTCGTCCATCGTCAAAGGGCCGATCTGTTGCTGGCGTTCGACTCGTACTTCATTCAGAACGCCGTCACGCTCGATGAAGACGCCCAGTCTCATATGGCCTCCCGTCCAAGCATAAACCTCGCCGACCGATGCACGTTGACGCAAAACATGATGCTTCGACCAATACTAGCACACCTGTTCCTTGTTTGGCGGATCGGGTTTTCGGAGCCATGCGACCAAGGCGAAGTCGCGCGAGAGGAAATGGGAATTTGAAGGCCAGTAGAAGGCTAATATGGTGTTGGCGCCGGCACAGCCGGCCTTCGCCCGGGCAGCCGCGACGTGCCGCGCCTCCCCGTTCATACGTCCAAGTTCAGTGCACGTTGTCCCAAAAACAACGCGCGGTCATTGCGTCAGGTCAGCCGCGTTCTTCACGCGTGCCCGAAGTGCTTTGACGATGGGCATTGCGCGGACCAGCGCGTTCTGCTCGGTCTGGCCGGCAAATGATTTCATCACCACACGCACGGCGGCGACCGGGTCGCCGTTCCGGTCGCGCAGCGGACTTGTCACCGCGACGGAAGTCTTCTCCTTGTTGTAATACATCGTCCCACGCTCAAGGACATCGCGCTCGACCTCACCGCCCGGCCGCCCGATACCCTTTTCATCCGCGCTCGCGATCAGGCGCAACTGAGACGGACTGCCGGTCATGGCATAGATTTCCAACCCGAGCAGGCGCGGGTATTTCTTCAAGAGGTCGCGCACCATTGCCTGGGCCGGGACTTCTCGCGGCACGTAGGTCACCCGGGTCTCCGCGAAGTGGCTGACGGAGTCGGATTTGGTCCAGAAGCCGATTTTGCCGCTGTTGAAAGTGGTGTCCGTGAGTGGCGGAATGACCTCCCTGCCGTCAAGCCGGCAGCGGATCTCGTTCCCCTTGCACTGCACCGTCAGCTCGTGCCAGACGCCCTTGGAAATCTCCACTTCCGGGCCAATCAACTGACCGCGCACCCCGTTGACGACCTTGTAGAACCGGAACGTGTTGCCCAGCGAACTGGCGCGGACAACGTAGTAATTCGTCTCGTCCTGGATGCGGAAGGCAATGCCCGCCATCTGCTCAGCCTTGCCGCTCACCGTCTTGAATCTCGTGGTCAGCGTGAAGTCAAAAAAGACTTCCTTGTCGTAAATTAGCAGCGGGAAATGTTCGTCGGTTGGGTCTTGTGACAACTGCGCCAGCACGGCGCGTTTGGTGACGACGGGGGCATTGGTGCTCAAGGGCGCAATCAGCGGCGACACATCGTCGAGAATGACTTTCCAATCACCGGGTTTGCCCTGCCCGGAAACCGTGCTCCGGAAACCGGGCGGCGTCTGGTTCAACGGCATTTCGCTGAAATCAAATTTGATCTCCGCGGCCGTGGCGTGCCACGCCAACGCTGCCAATCCA
>Ga0299912_10003483_pt1 | contig 12836 bp, 6 predicted proteins | sample RVTome_2_FD_207667 | JGI IMG/M metagenome (GOLD analysis project Ga0299912, IMG submission 207667) | Soil microbial communities from uranium-contaminated site in the Upper Colorado River Basin, Wyoming, United States - RVT95D214 (version 2) ...
ATAAACCGGATTTTTCCCAGCGCCGTCCCAGCGTGCCCAGATCGATTATTACCCCCAAAATGGTAAGAGTGGGAGTTATAACGCTGATTGTAGTTGTTTGTTTGGCTTACGTTGGTTGGGAGGTGGCCAAGATTTTTTCACCGCCGGACCTGAGTTTGATTTCGCCCCCAGACAATATTACAGTTAAGGAGCAATCAATAGACATTTCCGGCTCCACCCAACCGGAAGTAATGGTAACTATTAACGGACAACAAGTTTATCTCGATGTCAACGGCAATTTTACTGAAACTATAAGCTTAAAAGAAGGGTTGAATGAAATAGTGGTCACGGCCAGCAAGAAAAGAAGCCGATCGACCACAGTCACCAGGCACATACTCTATGAAAAAGAACAATAAATAATTAATAATTTAAGGAGTAATTTATATGGTTAAACAAACTGAAAAAAAAGAGGAGCAGAGCGGCCGTTCCCGAGCCGCTTCGGAAGCCGTGGCCCAGATAAAAGAACGATTCGGCGAAGGTTCAATCATGCGTTTAGGGGAGGCCAAGAAAATCAAGGTTGAAGTTGTGTCTACCGGTTGTTTATCCCTGGATGTGGCTCTGGGTGTCGGTGGTGTCCCGCGCGGACGTATTATCGAGGTCTACGGTCCGGAGGCCTCTGGCAAAACTACCCTGACCTTGCATATTCTGGCCGAGGTGCAAAAAAGAGGCGGCATCGCCGCCTTTGTGGATGCGGAGCACGCCCTGGATCCGGAATACGCCAAGAAGATCGGTGTTAAGGTTGACGATCTGCTGATTTCACAGCCCGATACTGGCGAGCAATCATTGGAAATCGTGGAAACTCTGGTTCGTTCAAATGGCGTGGATGTTATTGTCGTTGACTCGGTGGCGGCTTTGACTCCGAAAGCAGAGATTGAAGGTGAGATGGGCGATCAGCACATGGGCTTGCAAGCCAGATTGATGAGCCAGGCCCTGCGTAAATTAGCTGCTATTGTCGGCAAGACCAAAACGGTCGTGGTTTTTATAAATCAGACCCGCATGAAGATCGGCGTATTTTTTGGCAATCCGGAAACTACAACCGGCGGCATGGCCCTGAAGTTTTATTCCTCGGTCAGGATAGAGGTTCGGCGCGCCGCTCAAATAAAAAGGGGCGAGGAAGTAATCGGCAATCGGACCAAAGTGAAGATAGTCAAGAACAAAGTGGCACCGCCCTTCCGAACTTGTGAATTTGACATCATGTATAACGAGGGGATTTCTGTCTCTGGCGATGCGATTGATGCCGGGGTTTTATACAAAGTGGTGAATAAGGTCGGTAACACATTTTCTTTTGGAGAAGCAAAACTTGGTGTCGGCCGGGAGACCGCCAAACAGTATCTCAAAGATAATCCAAAACTTATTGCCGAAATCAGAAAGAAAGTTTTTGAAGCAGTGGAGCGAGGGGAAACGCAAGCAGTACCAGCCAAGTAAAATTTAAGTTAAATAAAAAGTCCTTCGTGATAACGGAGGACTTTTTTGATTAAATATCATTAGCTCGCCCTGAGCGAAGCCGAAGGGAACTGCCGGGGCGCCAATGCGCTAGACTAAAACTATCCCTCTACCTTATTGGACTGGCTTAATGGCGCCCCGGACCCCGGCGGCTAAAAGTCTGCTCTGGTTCTAACTTTTAAGAAGAATACCCCTCTGAACTTTTTTTCGCTGTGCCCGCTTGTGTGATGAGAACAACATTTTGCCGGTTGACAAAAGTGTTTTTTTGCGCTATAATTAGGGTAGAAATCAAATTTTTCTATATAGTTGATTGGTAAAAAAACCATATAGATAGAATGTTTCAGGTGGAGGAAAAAACAAAAATTAGTTCCAAAAGTATTTAAGAAGAAACCAGCTTTTTAAAAAGCATGGTAGTTTATTACTTTATTAAATAAATGAAAGGATAAACTATGAGAACCAAAAAAACGACTAGAGGTATAAATATGGTGGCCACCATTCTCACCATTCTGGGGATGATTGGGCCATTTTCTTTTCAGGGCATATCGATTGCCCAGGCCGCCGGAACAGGCGGGGGGACGACAGTTACGGGAACGGTTACTGAACCGGACGAAACAACAGCCGTGCCATACGCCTATGTGAACATTCATAATAGTAACTGGTCGGTTTATTTTTCAACCAGCGCGGACATGAATGGTGTTTTTTCTTTTACTGAAGTTGCAGCCGGTGCGTACACCCTTGAGGTCTACGGCTACCACGCCGTTTATAAAGATCCTTTGCCCCAGTCGATTACCGTGCCATCGAGCGGCACCTTGGATGTCGGGATTATTACTCTAAATGAGGCGAATGTGACCGGTTTGGTAACAAAAATGGACGGCATAACGCCAGTTCAAGACGCTTCGATCAGTATCCATAATAGTGATTGGTCAATATACAGGTATACCGGGACCAATGGCAGCGGGGAATTTGGCGTTTATCTGGCGACTAGTGGAATATACACTTTGGAAGTATATGCTAATGATCCTGACGAGGCTAACCCGGCGCCAATCACTTTTTCTTTCACCGCCGGCGGCACTAAAGCTTTTACAGGTTCTAGCAAAATTAAACTTAGCGCGCCAAGTATAACAGGCCAAGTGCTGATGCCGGATGGCGTGACTGGCGCCCAAAATGTCAACATCAATATTCATGATAACTCTTATTCTTACGAAAACAGCGATTATATTAACACTGACAGCTCAGGGCTTTTCAAAAGCAAGGCCTTGGCCTCCGGTACTTACAAACTCGAAGTTAACGCTTCCAATGCCGGTTCCGGACTGGTAGCGCCCGAGGGTCTGTCGATTACCGTGACGGCTGGCACGACCAATACTTATTTTACGAGCCATCCTATCCAATTGGAACAGTCACATAAGACGATTAGCGGGACAGTGACCAGACCGGATGGTAGCGTAGTGACTGATGCCATGGTCAATGCCTGGCGACAAGATGGCGGTATGGGCTACGCCAATACGCAGACAAATTCTCTGGGCAGGTTTACTTTGACAGTTAGTACCGGTAAGTGGCAGGTGGGTATTAATCCCGTCTGGGCTATGGGTGAGCAACCGGATTGGGGTTATTATAAATCTTCTAAAACAGTGACTTTTACGGAAGCCAACTCGGTAGTCGAAAGCCAGACGGCAAATTTTGAAGTTTCTGTGTTCGATGCCACCATCAGCGGTCGCGTTTTGAAACCGAACGGAGCCGCGGCCGATGCGGCCACCGCACAGGTCAGCGCCTGGAGTTCGGGCGGTATGGGTGGCGGCAACTGGGCTCAGTTGAGTGACAGTGGGTATTTTTCTCTGAAAATTCCCGCCGGAACGTATCAGGTTGACGTCATGCCTTTCAATAATGGTGATTACGGTTCGCCGGAGATTGATCTGGTGACCGTGGCCAGCGGTGAAAATAAAAATATCGGTACTGTCCGGCTGGTGGAAAAAAATGAATTTGTTACCGGTAAAGTAGTTGATAGCAATGGAGCCCCTCTGGCTAATCAGAGTGTTAACGCCTGGAAGCAGACAGGCATGGGTTGGGGCTGGACACAGACTGATGAGAATGGAGAATATTCACTGGCTTTAACACCAGGCGTGTGGTTTGTTGATGCCATGGCCGGCGGCGGCATGGGAGGGGGTGGCGGAGGAGGCGAGGATGAAACTGTCTATGTAAAAACTCAAAAGCCTCAAAAAGTTGTTTTGGAAGCCCTAGAGACCAAGGAAAATATCAATTTTACCTTTACCATTGCTGATGCCACGATTAATGGAACGGTTCAGGATGCCGAAGGCAATGTCCTAACGGACTTATTCGCCTGGGCTGAAGCTATTGATGTGAATCGCTCCATGACCTCAGGCGGGGAAATGATGGGATTTGGGGGCTTAGGCGGGCAGGTGCAGAACGGGAGTTTTGCCATTAAAGTGCCCGCCGGTACTTATAACATAGGTGTGTTTATGCCGTGGGGCTCTGATTACACGGCTTCCTCACAGACCGAGGTGACAGTTAGCGCCGGCGGAACGTATGATGGAGCCGTGGTTACTGTCCTGCCAAACAACGCCACCATAACCGGTAGTTTGGTGGATAGCGACGGCAACCTTGTCACTGATGTCTGGGGCGAGATTTTTGTTGATAATGGTGCTGGCGGTAATCAGTGGGCGCAGTTTGAAAACGGCACCTATACGCTCATGGTTTCGGCCGGTGACTGGCGGATTGGCTACTGGGTGGACCCGCTGTCTGGTTATTTAAGTAGTGGGTCTCATGATAATAAAGTAACGGCTGTGGCTGACGCCACGACTGAATTTGATTTGACTTTGCTCAAAGCTGATTCGACAATCAGCGGTACGGTGCTGGATGCTGACGGTCAGCCATTAAAGAACGCTTTTGTGTCGGCGGATACTGAACTCGGTGGCCAAAGTAGCACGGAAGGCCAAGAGTCATTTTACGGGCCGATGCCTAATCAGGGCAATATTTCCGACTCCGAAGGTAAATTTACGCTAAGCGTTCCCGCGGGAGAGTATTTCGTTACGGCTTCTCTGCCGCCCGAGGAGGGGTTGATTAACCCTAAGGCTCAAAAAGTAAGCGTTGATCCAGACAATCCGGTTGAGGTTACTTTGCAGTTTCGTGCCGCTGACGGAGTTATTTCAGGCGAGGTGACGCTAGATGGTAGTTTGAACGAGGCTTTTGTCTGGGGCTGGTCAGAAGACGGCGGCGCTTCGCAGGTGATTACCTATGACGGGTATTATTCTTTGAATGTGACTAAGGGTGAAACCTGGCATATTGGGGCTATTTACGAAACCACCGTCAAATTTTATAGGAGCGACGAGAATATTGTCAGCGTGCCGGACTCGGGCGTGGCGACTCAGGATTTGGAACTTTTAGAAACCGATATTACTATTCCCGCGGCTGAAACAGCCACTTTTGATGCGACGGTGGGACAGATCATGAGACTGACCGACGGCACGGAAGTTAACATGCTGGCTTATAGTATCGCCTCGGAAGGCAATGTTACTGTCACCGCCACTCCGAAAGCTTCAGTCGCCTCTACGGCCACGGCCAAGCCGATTGCCCTGGCTTACGACTTGGTAGCCAAGGACGAACAGAATCAAACCATTTCTTCTTTCAACGGCAGCGTCACCATCAAATTGTATTATACCGAAGCGCAGCTGGAGGCCCTCGGTATTACCGCCAGCGATATTACCTGCTCATACTATGATGAAACAACGGGCACTTGGCGGTCGGTGGACAATGTGGTTGTCAATCCCGACGAGCTGTCTGTTTCCTTCACGGTTAATCACTTTACCAGTTTTGCCATCATTACCGGTAAGGTTGGCATTGCCGCGGACCAGGAATTAGACCTGACCCTGTCCAGTCCAGTGGATAATTCTTCGGTCAGCATGGATTCGGTGGTAGTATCCGGTTTAGTATCTGACGCCACAGCTACGGTGACCGCGAGCTTAAATGAGGGCAGCCCACTGTCGGTAACCGTCGATGAAGACGGTTCATTCTCACAAACAATCACTGATTTACAGGTGGGCGCAAACACGATTCAAGTTGAGGCGGTCAAAGGAGTTAATACGGCCTCGGCCACCAGAACCGTATATTATACACTGGGCGATGGCGACGGTTTACCGCCGGCAGCCACTGGAGTTGAATCATCGCTTGTTACCATGCCGCAAAGCGGCGGCCCGCAAGTCAGGGTTTTTGACAGCCAGGGTAATTTGCAGTCATCATTTTTTGCCTATAACAAGGAGTTACGCGGTACCTTCAACGTGGTTACGGCTGATATCAACGACGACGGTTTCCGGGAGATTATTACTTATCCCTCGGCGGGTTTTTCGCCGCAAGTCCGGGTTTTTGACCACCGCGGCACGTTTTTAACCCAGTTCTATACCCATCAGATGACATTCAGAGGGGGGGTTGAAGTAACCGTGGCCGATGTTGATGGCGACGGCGTGGCGGACATAATCAGCAAACCGCAACGGGACGGTTCGGCGAACATCAGGGTTTTTAAGTATAACAGCGTTACGGAAGGGTTTGATTTGCTTGATTGGTTTATGGCTTACCCAGATGACTTTCGACAAAAAGTCAATTTAATCGCCGCGGATATCGACAATGACGGCCATTCAGAAATCGTCACGGCACCGGCGGAAAAGGGCGGCCCTAACGTGAGAATTTACAAATATAATTCCGCTTCTGAACAGATTGAACTTGTTGACTGGTTTATGGCTTATGCCGATTCTTTCCGTGGCGGTGTGAATATCTCGGTGGCTAATGTTTTAGGCGACGCCACCAAAGAAATTGTGACTTCGCCCTCAAGCGTAGGCGGGCCCAATGTCCGCGTCTATCAATATGATTCAGTAACGGAGGAATTCTCTCTGGCTGATTGGTTTATGGCTTATCAGGAAACTTACCGAGGGGGCGTAAAAACATTATTAACGGATGTGAATAGCGACGGACTGGCTGATATCGTAACCACACCGACTAACGGCAGCACCAATGTCAGGGTTTATGTTTATGACAGCAGCGCCGAGCAGTTCGAGCTGTTAGATTGGTTTTGGGCGTACGACGAGAATTTTCGTGGCGGCGTGAATGTGGCGGCGGCGAATATTGATGGTGATAGTTATAATGAAATTGTAACTTCCCCCTCAAGCGCCGGCGGACCCAATGTTCGTGTCTACGAATATAATTCGGCGACTTCGGAAATAGAGGTTTTAGACTGGGTTATGGTTTATGCCGATTCTTTCCGAGGCCAGCTTGGCGTCAAAGTCGCTGATTTGGAAGGTGATGGAGATTCTGAAATTGTAATTTCGCCGCTGACTCTGGGCGGGCCGAATATCAGGGTTTTGGATTACTCTAGCGGTAATCTGGCCACGCAATATGGTTTTATGGCTTACGCCGAAGGTTTTCGGGGCGGTGTCAGGGTAACGACGGGATATTAGTTATTTTATAGTTAATCAATTAAATAAAAAGTCCTCTATGAAAAATGGAGGACTTTTTAAATTTTTTCCCGCTGTTCTGAATTCAGCTGCTAAATATCATTGTACTGTTAAACTTTTTATTTAATATTTCTCCTCTTTCCTCAATTTTCGTTGTGCCCGGCGGCTTTGTTTTCAAAATTAGCGCGTAACATTTATTTGTGCGGGTTGAATTAAGAAGCTAAAAAAGAATTGGTAGACTTGCATTTTAATTTTATTGTGTTAATATTGTTTAATAAAAATAGACAAAAAGTACAAAGTACCTTGATAAGGAGGCGATTGTGTCAGAAAGGGCGATTAATATTGCTGTTGATGCTATGGGAGGCGATTATTATCCCGAAGTTCCCATACTTGGATCTTTGTGGGCACTAAATGTTTGGCCGGATGGCCGCCTGGCCGTCAAGCTAGTTGGCGACCAAGCGGTGATAAATAGGGAGATCCAAAGAATTCACACTTCAAAACTGTATAAATTCAGGAAAAAATACAGGGATGGAGATGGAAGGATAACGGTAGTCCACGCCCCAGAAGTTATTGGCATGGAGGAGAAACTGGTGTCCATCAGGAAGAAACCCAGATCGTCAATCCATGTCGGATTGAATTTGGTTCGGGAAGGCCAGGCAGATGCATTCATCAGCGCCGGTAATAGCGGTGCCATCATGGCTGTAGCCCTAGTGGTATTAAAACGGATTGAGGGGGTGGATCGGCCAGCTATTGCTACAGTTTTTCCCACGCGGAAAAAACCTTGTGTGGTTCTCGATGTAGGCGCCAATGCAGAATGTACGCCGCAAAATCTTCTCCAATTCGGTATTATGGGCAGTATTTATGCTCGGCATGTACTTGACATCAATAATCCCTTGGTTGGGTTGATGAGCATTGGTGAGGAAGATGAAAAGGGCGATTCAGTGATTGTTGCGGCCAATAAATTATTGCGACAGTACCACGCCGTAGGAAATATCAATTTCCTCGGTAATATCGAGGGTTGGGACATTTTTCCGGGCAAGGTACAAGTCGTCGTCTGCAATGGATTGGTTGGTAATGTGATTTTAAAAATGGCGGAAACTTTTTTCCCCACGCTGGTGGATGCCCTTACTGAGAAAGTCAAAACAGGTGGGCTTGATCAGAAACTTTTTGCCGGCATCGCCAAGACGGGATTAAAACCAACAATTGGCTCATTAAAGCGGGATTTTGATTATGAGGAATATGGAGGTGCTCCTCTTTTGGGAATTCCCTTTCCTGTTATTATTTCTCACGGCAGCTCTTCCCGAAAAGCAATTGCCAACGCCATCTTCAAAAGTTGCTTGGCAGTGCGGCATGATGTCGCCGGCAAAATCCGTCAATCATTCCAGACACTTAACACTTAGTTAAGCAAAATTTTTTTGCACAAAGTACGCCTGTGGTAAATAACACAGGCGTTTTTTTATCCAGTTGTATCGGATCTGCAGTATTTGCTAGAGATGTGAGATTGTTTGTAATGAGATGGCGGATAAACGGTGCACCACGAGCGTCGCACTATTGAGATATTTTTTTGGAGTATATGGTTGTTTGAGGGCGATGCACTTCATGCCGGCGCGGTGGGCAGCCAGGATGCCGCTAATCGAATCCTCTATGACTAATATTTCCGAAGGTTTTGTGCGGAGGAGTTGTGCGCTTTTTAGAAAGATTTCCGGATGCGGTTTGCCGCGCTGGACATCATCGCCGGAAACGGTAAATTTGAAGTATTTTTTGAGATGGAATTTCTTCAGTACATACCGGATGACCCGGTGTGGGGATGAGGAAGCCAGCACCAGCGGATAGCCGCTAGCATGCAGTTTTTTTATGAATGGGATAGTGCCAGGAATTGATTTTAACGAATGCCTAAATATGCCAAACAGGATGTGCAGGCGGTCATTCAGTATTTTATGATAAGGGTCTGTTATCTGGAATTTTTTCTTTAAGATTCCAGTAATGTACTTTTGTCTACGGCCACGAAAATGGAGATTGATAAGTTGCAACGACTTTTTGTCATATTTAAAGGTAATGCCTTTAGTATGCAAATACAGCGGCAACATACGTTGCCAGAGCGGTTCGGAGTCGACGATCACCCCGTCCATGTCGAAAATTACGGCTTTGATCATGTCACAGCCCTTTGTATAGATATTCAGAATATAATTTTTTGGTTTTGGTGTAAATTGACGACCTGTAATCTTCCGGGATTTTTTCGTTGTATTTTGGCGTTATGTTTCCCGGGTAGTGCACCATTATGTCCAAATATCGTCTGATTTTGTTTTTGTCGTTTCCGTTGCTGTACCCGCGCAGTTTTGCATCAGTACCCGACCGGCGGATTTGGACAAACATGTTTTTGAATTCAAAATAAGTGGCATCGCCCGTAAATTTCACGTCTTGGAGTTCGGAAAAATCCAGCTCCGGCATGGCTTCCGCCAGGACGCCGCGCGCGTCTTCGATTGTCATCATGCCATCCTTTTTTGCCAGGGCAATTCCCAGACAGTATGTGTCTATGGCATCTCTTTTCTGCTCGCCGGCTAATTTTTCCTGGAGCATTTTCTTTGGGTCAGGCTCACTTTCATTGTAATAGGTGATATCGGCCCTTTCGTAATAACGATAGTTAATACGGCATTCTTTGAATATCTCCTGCAAGTATTCGGCTAAGGTCTTTTTCTCTAAATACAGATGACTGGCCAGGGCCGCGCAGATGACAGAGGCTTCACCGGCGGATTTTTCCCGCATGGATAGAGCCTGTCGGCCGCCCTGGCTTTGGATGACCTCTTCCGGGCCGATTATCATGCCGCCACTTTCCTCGCCGGCAAAAGCAATACGCGGGTCAAGGCCGAGGTTGACGCCTGTTCTCCAAATATCGTCCATAGAAATCTCTTTTTCAGGATCGGAGAAATATTTTTTTTCTATTTTTTTGATTAGATTGGCTATTTCCTTGATGCCCACGGGCGTAGTCAGACATTTAACACCATTAGCCGCCGCCCATTCGTCCCAGGCACGAGAGGAGGGCGTGGTGTTAAGCATGATGCGTGAATGATTTTGCCACTGACCGGATTTTTTTAGTTGTTTCATGTTAAAATCCATTATCATTAGAAAAGTCATGGTGGGGTTGTAGATAGAAACGATTTTTTTGTCGTTTATGCGTATGTAATAAATACCCAAATCATCCATGAGTTGGGCGTTGGCAGCCGGCTCAACTTGTCCGATAACTAGGCGATCACCGTCGGGGTCAGTGATCAGAATCATGTAGCCAAGCGGTTTATCTTTTAAAAAGTATTCATAATACATGGTGTCGACCACCTCGGGCAGGCAAGCATCGCAAGACAGGTCAAAGTATTCTATTTTATTTGTTTTTGGATTTAATTGTCGGGTTTTCCCCACACCGTGAAAGAGAGGATCTTCTTCTTTGTTGTGCCATTCAAACGCTTCTACAATGCCCAATTCTTTGGTAACTGAAGTCATTGTTTTATACATACAACCTCCGACGGTATCGTACATCAGGTGCATGCCTTTCTTGATCGCGTTTTTAATAAGCTTCAGGTTGCCTGGTGAAGCCACTCCTTTTTTTAAATATTGGCAGTATTCAGCCACGCCGTTAAAATCGCTGGAAATATAGGAACTTTTTTTTGGTGCTAGTGTAATGGTATAACCATCACTTGATGACTTGGCTTTTTTTATTATTTCCTCGATCTTCGCCACGAAAGCCAAGGACATTTCCGGCATAAATTGACTGCCTTGGTTATCGATATCCTTGGTGGCGATTTTACTGCTCATGGCGTGGCTTGAAGTGACATATTCACCTCCATCGTAATCGCGCATGAAAATAATGAATGAGACGAGCCAGATAGCCGTTAATTCATTTTCAGGGACGAGGTGAGAAAAAATTCCGTTAGCCGCGTGGATTCTACTAATTAGTTCAATATATTCTTTTGTATTAAATCTGACCTCACCCGCCACTACTTTATGAATTTCTCTATCCTTTATTTTTTCTTTCAGAACAAGACTTTTTCCAAGTGTGGCCAGGGCCACGCCCAGTTGGTTGAGCGGAAAGCGGGGGTCTGAATAGTAAAGTATGTTCTGCGGACCACGAATACCGCCGGTTGACTGCTGCGCTTCTTTTTTATAGTTGGTCAGCCATTTTTCCACCTCCCATTTTTCTATCAATTCTTTGGTTAATGTCAACCGAATTTCGCCAAGCTGCGATAAGTCGAATATCGGTCGCTGCTTATATTCCTCGGGCGTAGCTTTCTCTATGCCGCCGAAGTACTCATCTTTTAATTCATCTAAATATTTCTGTCTTTCCAGGAGAGAGGAAAAAGTTTTTTTTATTGGCATAATATTTGTTAGTTACCCTTATTTTGATTATTCATTGAATTTTTTTCTCTAATATAAGCACCCATGGCGCCTAAAAACCAGATGATCGACAGCAGACTGACAAACGTGCCGATCACCGGAATACGGATTATTACAAAAAGAATAATAGTTCCGAGTATCATGGCCCAGAGGAAAGGCGGTTCTTTTGTTTGATTGTCATTTTTTCTGCCCAGGTATCCAATAAGCCAGAGACCCAGCGCCGTTCCGGTAATGGTTGAGCTGACATATAAGAGTATTACAAAAATGACAGAGACGATCAGGGCTAGCGGCAGGCCAATGATGGTAATCGAAAGGAGAATTATAACAATCGGCACTATTATCAGATACAAAATGCCCCAGAGGATGACGCGTCCGGGCTCTTTGGATATTTTGGCCGTGATTTTTTTGGCAGTGTTTTTGAAGACGCTGACAATGAGAGTGCCGACCAGTAAAAGCCCGAAGAGACTGATAAGCCGGAAATAAATCCATGAGGATGACAGGAATTTGGCCGAGCGGGTATACTCTTCTGGCAGCTCTTTTCTCAAGGTTTCGCCGGAAATTTTAGCACCGCTCTGGATGACGGCCGCACGGCTTCCGGTGTAGGTAAAGTTGCCCTTGATGGCTGTTTTTGGCATCAGAGTCGCCTGTCCGTTTTCGCCAAGCTGCAAGGTGACATTTGTGCCTACGGTATTATTCAGGGTTATTGAGTGGCCGAAACCATAAATGTTGCCGGCTATTGGCGCCTGTACGGAGATGTTCATAGCGGCAAAAGACAGACTCCAGCCCACGCTGGCCTTGTCTGAGAGGGTGGCGGTCTGGGCGGCAATGTTTACGTTTTTGCCTACTGTATTGGTGATGTCCACCGTTGAGCCGATAACTCGGACATTACCAGCGACCGGACCGTTTATTTTTATTGTTTGGCCGGCAGCCAGTACGTCGCCGGAGACTTTGCCATTGATAGTTATGGTGTTGCCGGCGACTATCACATCGCCTTCCACGTTTCCGTCAATTACCACTTCATAGGCAAAACGCACGAAGTTATCGTTGATGGTTTCACCTTTTGGCACTATGCCTGTATTTTGGTAGAGTGTGTTGGCTTGAGCTATAAGCGGGCCGCCTAAAAAAAGTGCGGTGATGGCTAAAAAAATTAACCCTTTTTTCATAATAGTAGAGTTAATGATATTAACTATAATTTAGCATTTTTTAGATTTTTTTTCAAGATTTGCGGGCAATGGTAGGTAGATTAAAGCCGGTGTATCTATTACTGGCGACATCCTTTCTGGTGTACCATTGTTTGACGATTGTGAAGCCGTGACGGCCTAGTAGCCGCTTGATTTCGCCTTTGGTAAAGGCGTGCAAGTAGCGTCTGGTTTGAACGTCGCCGTATTGGTTTTTCCATGGTTTCTGGACATCGCCGAAGTCCAGGTGGTTTTGCCCGATGATTTTTTTAAATGTAGCGTAGAGTAAGGCGGGCCACCAGCGGAGGTTGAGGAGATTCCAGTTGGTCATGATTAA
>Ga0299912_10003484_pt1 | contig 12832 bp, 11 predicted proteins | sample RVTome_2_FD_207667 | JGI IMG/M metagenome (GOLD analysis project Ga0299912, IMG submission 207667) | Soil microbial communities from uranium-contaminated site in the Upper Colorado River Basin, Wyoming, United States - RVT95D214 (version 2) ...
AAGATATCAAGGATACTTATACCTACAGAAAGGGTTATAGAGTTAAAAGGAGGTAAAAGGAAAGAAAGTGATAAGAAATTTTATCCTGGATATATACTTGTGGAGATGGAAATGGACGATGAGACATGGCATCTCATCAGAAGTACCCCACGTGTAACAGGCTTTGTAGGTGGAACAAAACCTGTTGCTCTTTCCGAGGAAGAGGTTGCAGTGATACTTCAGCAGATAGAGAAGGGGCCTCTACCACAGGTCAAGACACAATTCCAGAAGGGAGAGAGTGTCAGAATTGTTGATGGCCCTTTCACTAATTTTCTTGGTACTGTTGAGGATGTTGATATAGACCATGCCAGGCTTTGCGTAATGGTAAGCATATTTGGCAGACAGACACCTGTTGAACTTAATTTTTTTCAGGTGGAGAGGGCATGAACATAGATAAAATTCTAAACAAACTCAAATATTGGTTATTGGTTAGAACTGGCGCTTTGGATTCAGGATTTGTTTTAGATGTTAGATATTAGAATTCGTGGTTTAATAAATACGGGGGGTTTATGGCTAAGAAAGAAATAATTGCTCAGGTCAAGCTTCAGATACCTGCGGGGAAAGCAAACCCTGCACCGCCTGTAGGCCCGGCTCTCGGTCCTCACGGTATTAATATAATGGAGTTCTGCAAGGCATTTAATGCCCAGACTCAGGCACTTGGAGATACCATAGTGCCCGTGGTTTTAACTGTTTACGCCGATAGGTCGTTTACATTTATAACAAAAACACCTCCTGCTTCTGATCTTCTAAAGAAAGCTGCTGGTATCATAAAGGGATCAAGTATTCCTAATAAGGAAAAAGTTGGGAAGGTTACGTCAGCACAAATAAGAGAAATTGCACAGAGAAAGCTTCCAGATCTTAATGCTTACTCGCCGGATGAAGCGGTAAAGATAATAAGTGGCACCGCGAGAAGTATGGGGATAGAAATAAAAGATTAAAGAGGTAAATATGGGTAAGAAGATAAAAGCCGCAAGAGAAAAGATTGAAATAGGTAAAGAATACTCACTTGAAGATGCAATAAGCCTTATAAAGGAATCGTCCTATACCAAGTTCGATGAGACCATTGACTTAGCAGTAAATCTTGGCATTGACCCGAGGAAATCAGAGCAGATGGTAAGAGGCACTGTTGTCCTTCCACATGGTATGGGCAAAAAAGTAAGGGTTCTGGTTTTTGCAAAAGGTGAAAAAGAAAAAGAGGCCATAGACGCAGGTGCTGACGTTGTTGGCGCGGAAGACCTTGTCGAGAAGATAAGCAAGGGATGGCTTGACTTTGACAAGACTGTTGCAACCCCTGATATTATGGGTCTTGTAGGGAAATTAGGCAAGATACTCGGTCCACGAGGACTTATGCCAAACCCGAAACTTGGCACTGTAACCTTCGATATAGCGAGAGCTGTTAAAGAGATAAAGGCTGGGAAGGTAGAATATAAAGCTGAAAAAGCAGGGATTGTACATGTCCCGATTGGTAAGGTCTCTTTTGATATCAAGAAATTGCATGATAATGCTAAAACAGTAATAGAATCAATAATAAAAGCAAAACCAGCAACGAGTAAGGGTAAATATCTTAAAAAGCTATTTATCTCATCAACTATGGGACCGGGGATAGCCGTTGACATAGCATCTCTGGGAAAGGGGGTATAAACTGAAGAGGGAGAAAAAAGAACAGGTTATCAAAGAACTGAAAGGCGGGTTCGATAGAGCAAAGGCCGTAATCTTCACAGACTATAGAGGGTTGACCGTTGCTGAGCTTTCAGAGTTGAGGAGACTACTGAGGGATGGAAACTTTGAGTACAGAATAGTTAAAAACACCCTGGCCAAGATCGCGTCCCAGCATACACCTGTAGCAGTTGCAAAGGATTCTTTCAAGGGGCCTGTAGGCATAGCTATCAGCTACGACGACCCTGTGCTGACAGTAAAAAAGATACTTGAGTATTCAAAGAAGAACGAAAAACTCAAGGTCAACAGTGGTGTCATAGAAGGCAGGTTCTGCGCATCAGATGATTTAAGAACTGTTGCTGAGATACCGCCGAGGAATGTGTTGCTTTCCATGCTTGCAGGTGCGATTCAGGCACCTCTCAGTAAATTGGCTGGTGTGCTTAATGCAACTGTAAGTAGTTTTACTTATGCAATGAACGCACTAAAAGATAAGGCCCAAAAGTGATAAGTATATTGAATTAATTGATAAAAATTATTTATAATAAGGAGGTTTAACATGGCTGTGACAAAAGAACAGGTTTTTGAGTTTATTGACAATATGACGATCCTCGACATGTCAAAGTTTATAAAAGAGTTCGAGGAGAGATACGGCGTAACTGCCGCGGCACCGGTTGCTGTGGCTGCGGTGCCTGGAGCAACAGGGGCAGCGGCACCCGAAGTCGAAGAAAAGACAAGCTTCGACGTAATCCTCACCGCGGCCGGTGAAAAGAAGATTCAGGTAATTAAGGTTGTGAGAGAGCTTACCTCTCTTGGCCTAAAAGAGGCTAAAGACCTTGTTGATGGAGCTCCAAAGCCTGTAAAAACCAGTGTTTCAAAAGAGGAGGCTGAATCAGTAAAGGCAAAACTCGAAGAACAGGGTGCAACAGTAGAAATCAAGTAAACCCCGTTAGAAAGAATCCCCTAACCGGGTAAAAAGGAGACATATGTCAAGGGTTCTTAGAAAAAGATTAAACCTTGGAAAAGTTCCCCCATTTCTAGAAATCCCAAACCTCATAGAGATACAGAAGAGGTCCTATGAGAAATTTTTACAAAGGGATATTCCTTTAGATAAAAGAGAAGAATCCGGGTTGCAAGCTGCATTCTTGAGTGTATTTCCGATACTGGATTACAACGAGACAGCCTCTATAGAATTTTTGGGATATATGATGGGCGAACCAAAATTCAGTGTCCGGGACTGCTTACAGAAAGGGATTACTTATGCTGCCCCGCTGAAGATAAAAGTAAAGCTTAACCTTTGGGAATTTGAACCAAAGGAAAATAAGAGGTTAAGGGAATCAAGGGAGGAAGATGTTTATATCGGTGAAATGCCTTTAATGAGCGATACTGGAACCTTTATAATAAACGGGACAGAACGTGTTATTGTCAGTCAGCTTCATCGCTCACCCGGTGTATTCTTCAGCCATGATAAAGGTAAAACACATTCCAGTGGAAGACTTCTTTATTCTGCGAGGGTAATCCCTTCACGGGGTTCATGGCTTGACTTTGAGTTTGATGCAAAAGACATCTTGTATGTGAGAATCGACAGGAGGAGAAAACTTCCTGCAACAATAGTCCTCAAGGCTTTGGGGTATTCGAACGAAGATCTATTAAAGATTTTTTATCCTATAGAGGCAATAAATATAAGTGGCACTAAATTTACGCGTGCTGTAAGCGAAGTCCTTATAGGACTCAAGACTATCCAGAACATAGTTGTACCTGATACAAAAGAGCTGATTGTTAAGGAAGGAAGTAAAATTACAAAAGGTGCAATCAAGAAGATGGAGGCATCCGGAATTAAAACAATCCCTATATCTAAGGACGAAATCCTTGGCAGGATTACCCTGAAAGACATTATTGATCCTTCGACTGGAGAGGTAGTAGTAGAGGGTAATGAGGTTATTACAGAAGATGCCTTTAACAGAATCCTCTCTTTTAAGATTAACTCACTCAGCCTACTTTTCATAGATAGTGTCCACTATCTCCCTTCACTAAGAGACACTCTTCTAACAGACAAAGTTAGCACGCAGGAAGAGGCACATCTTGAGATATACAAAAAATTGAGACCTGGCGAGCCGCCAACCTTAGTTGCTGCAAAGGACTTATTTAATGGATTATTTTTTGACCCTAAAAGATATGACCTTTCTCCAGTTGGACGTTTGAAATTAAATATAAGGCTGGGTATCGAAGAACCATTAGAGACCAGGGTATTAACAGATAATGACATTGTAGAGATAGTGAGATATCTTTTCAATCTCAGGACAGGCAAGGGAGAAGTTGATGATATAGACCATCTCGGAAACAGGAGGATTAGGAGGGTCGGAGAACTCCTCGAAAATCAGTTCAGGATAGGGCTTGTCAGGATGGAACGGACGATAAAGGAAAAGATGACACTGACAGACCTCGAGACAGCAATGCCACATGATTTAATAAATGCTAAACCTGTAATGGCTGCCATAAAGGAGTTTTTTGGTTCGAGCCAGTTAAGTCAGTTTATGGATCAGACAAACCCTCTGTCCGAGATTACACACAAAAGAAGGCTTTCAGCCCTCGGCCCTGGTGGTCTTACACGAGAGAGGGCAGGCTTCGAGGTAAGGGATGTACACCCAACACACTACGGAAGAATATGTCCGATAGAAACACCTGAAGGTCCAAATATCGGACTAATAACCTCTCTTGCAACATATGCGAGGGTGAATGATTATGGGTTTATAGAAGTTCCATATAGAAAAATTGTGAACGGCAGGATTACAAAAGATATAGAGTACCTTAATGCCATAGATGGTGAAAATTATGTAATTGCAGAGGCTACGTCTCCTATGGATGAAAGGGAGAATCTGACTGGAGAGACAGTTTCTGCCAGGGTTGGTGGAGATTTTAAGATGGTATCGCCTCAGGAAGTACAATACATGGACGTATCTCCGAAACAGATTGTTGGTGTTTCTGCATCTCTTATACCATTTCTTGAGAATGATGATGCAAACAGGGCTTTGATGGGCTCAAACATGCAGAGACAAGCAGTTCCTTTACTGCAGCCAGAGGCCCCGATAGTGGGTACCGGGATGGAGCATGTTGCAGCGAGAGATTCGGGTGCACTTGTACTTGCAAAGCGCAAGGGGATTGTTGAAAGTGTTGATGCATCGAGGATTGTTGTAAAGAGTTCAGAAAATGGGGGAGGAGTCGAGATATATAATCTTATAAAGTTCCAGAGGTCAAATCAGGCAACAAGTATTAACCAGCGGTCAATAGTTAATATTGGTGACGTTGTTGGAGCAGCCGAGATACTTGCTGATGGTCCATCTACAGACCTTGGAGAGCTTGCCCTTGGCAAAAATGTCCTTGTCGCGTTTATGCCGTGGGGTGGCTATAATTTTGAAGATGCAATACTTATCAGTGAGAGACTCGTTAAGGAAGATGTCTTTACATCAGTGCATATTGAAGAGTTCAGTATAGAGGCAAGGGAAACTAAGCTTGGACCAGAGGACATTACCCGTGATATCCCGAATGTTGGAGAAGAAGCCTTAAAAGACCTCGATGAAAGCGGAATAATCAGGATGGGTGCAGAGGTAAAGCCTGGAGATATCCTTGTAGGTAAGGTTACGCCTAAAGGAGAAACACAGCTAACACCGGAAGAAAAACTCCTGCGTGCCATATTCGGCGAAAAGGCAGAAGAGGTTAAAGAAAGCTGTCTTTATGTACCACCGGGTATAGAGGGAACGGTAGTTGATGTAAGGATATTTTCAAGGAAAGGGACAGAAAAGGACGAGAGGGCGAAAAGCATAGAAGAAGAGGATATACAAAGGCTACAGCGAGACCTTGAAGAAGAGGTAAGAATAATTAAGGATGAGAAGTTCAGGAAGTTGAGAGAACTTCTTGTAGGGCATACTGTTTCAGAGGATGTCAAGGATTCTAAGACAAAAGACGTTATATGCTCAAAAGGAAAGAAACTTACAGAAAAACATCTCGAAAGGATTAAGAACGAGCATCTCATGCGCGTAAAGATAGAAGATAGCGGTTTACGCGAAAAGATAGAGTCTATAAACAGTGAGGTTAATCATTACATTCGCTATCTCGAGTCAAGGTATGATGAAATGATTGATAAAATAAGGAAGGGTGATGAACTACCCCCAGGGGTGAATAAAGTAGTAAAGATATATATTGCGATGAAACGAAAAGTCCAGATAGGTGATAAGATGGCAGGTCGTCATGGTAACAAAGGAGTAGTTGCAATGGTTCTGATGGATGAAGACATGCCTTATCTTCCGGATGGAACACCTGTTGACATTGTTCTTAATCCTCTCGGTGTGCCATCGAGAATGAATGTTGGGCAGATACTCGAGACGCATCTTGGCTGGGCAGCAAAGGCCCTTGGACTTTACATTGCAACCCCTGTATTTGAGGGTGCAAAAGAAGCAGAAATAAAAACTCTCCTCAAAAAGGCTGGACTTCCTACAAGAGGTCAGATAACACTTTACGAAGGCAGAACAGGAGAGCCCTATGACACGCCAGTAACAGTTGGATACATGTACATGATGAAGTTACACCACCTTGTTGATGATAAAATACATGCCCGCTCTATTGGGCCTTATTCACTGGTTACACAACAACCTCTCGGGGGGAAGGCACAGTTTGGTGGTCAGAGGCTCGGTGAAATGGAAGTATGGGCACTCGAGGCATATGGAGCTTCTTATACACTTCAGGAGTTTCTAACAGTCAAAAGTGATGATGTTACAGGCAGGGCACGTATGTATGAAGCAATAGTGAAAGGCGATGCAACCCTTGAACCAGGGGTTCCTGAATCTTTCCATGTATTAATAAAAGAACTCCAGAGTCTTGGACTTGATGTAGAACTTTTGGAGAAAAAAGGCAAGGGGGAATAGCTTGACAGAAGATATATACGCTATTTTTCAGAGGCCTAAGGATCCTACAGACTTCGAAGCAGTAAGGATAAGGCTTGCTTCACCTGAAAAGATAAGAGAGTGGTCTTACGGCGAAGTAAAAAAACCTGAGACTATAAATTATCGAACCTTTAAACCAGAGAGAGACGGTCTTTTCTGCGCAAAGATTTTTGGGCCGATAAAGGATTGGGAATGTATATGTGGTAAATACAAAAGGATGAAGCACAGAGGGGTTGTATGCGACAAATGCGGGGTCGAGGTCATACAGTCTAAGGTGAGACGAGAACGTTTAGGACATATTGAACTTGCAAGCCCGGTTGCACATATATGGTTTCTAAAGGGTGTGCCAAGCAGGATTGGCACACTCCTCGACATAACAATGCGGCATCTTGAAAGGGTTCTTTATTTCGAAAACTATATAGTTATTGATCCGGGTGATACCCCACTTAAAAACAAGGAATTACTAAGCGAGGAAGATTATAAAAAGAAGTTATCAGAATATGGATCAAGATTTAAAGCTGGAATGGGTGCTGAGGCAATAAGGGAAATTTTAAGGGTAGTTGATCTTGATGCTCTTTATGCAGAACTCAAGACGAAGATAAATGAATCAGTATCGATGGGTGTTAAAAAGAAGCTCACAAAGAGACTGAAGGTTGTGGAAGCATTCAGAAAATCCGGTAATAAACCAGATTGGATGATTATGGATGTCATTCCGGTTTTACCTCCTGACCTTAGGCCGCTTGTGCCGTTAGAAGGAGGGCGTTTTGCTACTTCTGACCTTAATGACCTTTACAGAAGGGTTATAAACAGAAATAACAGACTTAAGAGATTGACAGAACTTAAAGCACCGAGTGTAATTATCAAAAACGAAAAAAGGATGCTCCAGGAAGCTGTTGATGCACTTTTTGACAATGGCAGAAGGAGCAGGGTTCTAAAAACCACGACAAAGAGACCTCTTAAATCTCTGAGCGACATGATAAAGGGCAAGCAAGGTAGATTCAGGCAGAACCTTTTAGGGAAGCGTGTTGATTATTCAGGGAGGTCTGTTATTGTTGTGGGCCCTGATCTCAAGCTTCACCAGTGCGGTCTCCCAAAAAGGATGGCTTTGGAACTATTCAAGCCGTTCATTTTTAATAAGCTCGAAGAAAAAGGATACGCAACCACGATAAAAGCAGCAAAAAAGCTTGTAGAAAAAGAGCGTCCTGAGGTATGGGATGCACTCGAAGAGGTAATAAGGGAGCATCCAGTTCTACTTAACCGTGCACCAACTTTACATAGGCTTGGTATCCAGGCATTTGACCCTGTCCTCGTTGAGGGTAAGGCTATAAAGTTGCATCCGCTTGTCTGTACCGCTTTTAATGCAGACTTTGACGGCGACCAGATGGCTGTTCATGTGCCTCTCTCAACAGAGGCTCAGATAGAGGCAAGGGTCCTTATGCTGTCTGTCAATAATATTTTGTCTCCTGCAAATGGAAAACCAATATTAGTTCCAACACAAGATATGGTCCTTGGTATTTATTATCTTATGAAGGAAGGAAAGGGTTCAAAGGGTGATGAAAAGATATTTGCTGACCCTGAAGATGTCAGGATTGCTTATGATGCCGGGATTCTGGATAAACATGCAAAGATTAAGGTAAGAATGGATGGAAAGTTTGTTGAGACAACAACTGGCAGGATTATCTTTAGCGAGATACTGCCTAAGGGAATCTCATTTTCTATGATCAATAAGGATATGACAAAAAGAGAACTCGGAAAGATTATAGAGTATATATACAAGAAGTCAGGCAAACGTGAGACTGTTGTGTTCCTCGATAATCTTGAGAGACTTGGGTTTGAATATGCAACAAAGGCAGGTTTATCTATATGTATGGCTGATATGCACATACCGTCAACTAAACCTGAGCTTATACATAATGCAGAACTGGAAGTCATCGAGGTTCAGAAACAATATGCAGATGGCCTTATAACACATGGTGAACGCTACAATAAAGTGATTGATATATGGGCAAACGTGACTGAAAAGGTCGCTGACGAGATGATGAAGGAACTCGGGGCAGAAGAGGGTAAGACCTTTTCTGAAGAAGAACTCAAAGATAGAAGGTCATTTAACAGCATCTTTATGATGGCTGATTCAGGTGCGAGAGGAAGCACTGCCCAGATAAGACAACTTGCAGGCATGAGAGGATTAATGGCAAAACCTTCTGGTGAGATTATAGAAACACCGATAACCGCAAACTTTAGAGAAGGGTTAACCCCTTTGCAGTACTTTATCTCCACACATGGCGCGAGGAAGGGCCTTGCTGATACAGCGCTTAAGACTGCAAACTCAGGCTATCTTACAAGAAGGCTTGTTGATGTTGCCCAGGATGTTATTATCGCTGAGGTCGACTGCGGAACAACCGAAGGCATAATTGTCACATCTCTTGTAGAAGGTGGAGAGATAATACAGCCTCTTGAGGAGAGAATTTTCGGCAGGATTACTGTTGAGGATATAAAAGACCCAATAACCAAAGAACTTATAATCAAGAGGAATCAGGAGATAGATGAGGAGCTAACACAGAAGATTATCGATGCAGGCATAGACAGGGTTAAGATAAGGTCTGTGCTTACGTGTCAGGCAAAGTTTGGTGTATGTACAAGGTGTTATGGTATGGACCTTGCAGGGGGTGAACCTGTTGAAATAGGTGAAGCTGTAGGAATAATTGCAGCCCAGTCTATTGGAGAGCCGGGCACTCAGCTTACAATGAGAACATTCCATATCGGTGGTGCAGCTTCAAAAGTAGTAGAACAGACAGTACTTGAGGCAAAAAACTCTGGCACTATAAAGTTCATAAATATCAGTACTGTAAAAAACAGGGAAGGCCTTCTTGTTGTTATGAATAGGAATGGAAGCATTGCTGTCGTGGATTCAAAAGGCAGGGAAAAAGAGAAGTATTCTGTTGTTTATGGCGCAAAACTGATGGGTAAGAATGGACAGAAGGTTGAAATAGGGCAAAGGCTCGTCGAATGGGATCCTTATTCTACTCCAATACTTACAGAGCTTGGTGGAAAGATTGCACTTGGCGACATTGTTGAGGGAGTATCGGTTAAGGAAGAGGTTGATGAAACAACAGGCATTTCACATAAGGTGATAATAGACTATCCTGCAAATATGCGTCCGAGGATTTCGATCAAGGATGAACATGGAAAGGTAACCCTAAAGATACCAGGGACAAATAACCTTGCAAGGTATCTCCTGCCATCAGGTGCACACGTACTCGTTGATAAAAACGATACTGTATTCCCCGGCGATATACTTGCAAAGATACCGAGAGAAACAACAAAGACAAAGGATATAACCGGTGGACTTCCAAGGGTTGCAGAGCTTTTTGAGGCAAGACGGCCAAAGGAACAGGCAATAGTCACAGAGATAGATGGAATGGTAGAGTTCAGAGGCGCACATAAGGGATTACGCGTTGTTGTTGTTAAGGGAGGAGATAATACAAGGGAATATCTTATTCCAAAAGGCAAACATGTGAGTGTGCATGAAGGTGACTGGGTAAGGGCTGGAGAACCGCTTATGGATGGTGCAGTAAACCCCCATAACATACTTGATATACTTGGGCCACAAGAACTTCAGAGCTATCTTGTTGATGAAGTCCAGAAAGTCTACAGACTGCAGGGTGTCTCTATTAACGATAAACACATAGAAGTAATTGTTAGACAGATGATGAAAAAGGTCAGGATAGAAGACCCTGGAGATACGACTTTTCTTATAAGTGAACAGGTAGACAGAAGGGTATTTCAGGAGGAGAATATCAGGGTAAAGTCTGAGGGTGGTAAACCAGCTCAGGGTAAACCACTATTGCTTGGTATAACAAAGGCATCTTTATCAACAGACAGTTTTGTATCTGCCGCCTCATTCCAGGAAACAACGAGGGTTCTCACAGAGGCTGCTATCAGTGGTGCCATGGATGAACTCAGAGGGCTTAAAGAGAACGTGATTATGGGAAGAATAATACCTGCTGGCACTGGTATGCCTAAATATAAAAACACCTTTGTGAAGAGAGAATTCCAGCCGCTACTTCCCGAACCAGCAGCAGAAGAGTAGAATACGCGAGGCGTGAGACGTGAGGAGAGGAGATAGAAAATCCCTTTACGCCTAACGCCTTACGAGATTTGCGCTTCGTCGCAGACGCCATGCTCGGCAGACTTGCAAGGTGGATGAGGTTTTTAGGATTCGACACATTATATTACCGTGATATAAGCGACAGCAGGCTTATCAGGATTGCCAGGGAACAAAACAGGCTTATCTTAACAAGAGACACTCGCCTTGTAAAAATAAAAGCGGTTAAGGATTATTTGCTAATAAAGGCAAATGATTCTTACAACCAGCTCGTTGAGGTAATAGATACACTAAAATTAAAAGAGTTTAATCCTCTCAGCAGATGCGTTGAATGTAATGGCCTGCTCAAAAAGATTTCAGATAAAATAGAGATAAAAGATTTTGTCCCTGAATTTGTTTTCCTTAATTTCAATGTATTTCTGAAATGCAGTGATTGTGGTAAGATTTACTGGGAGGGAACACACCCTAAAAAATTCAGAGAGAAAGTTGGTGAGGTTCTAAAATAAGGTGGTTCTTGACTTTAAGATTCCTGATATGCAAAATAAAATATCAACCTTTAGGAGTGTAAGTAAGTATGCCGATTTACGAGTATATATGTAAGAAATGCAATGAGAATTTTTCGCTTCTTCAGCGGGTAGGTATCACAGAGAAAGATACTGCATGCCCCAGATGTGGCTCAAGTGATGTTAAGAAAAAGATATCTATCTTTAATGGCTTTTGCTCAGTTGATCCTGGATTTTCTTCTTCGGATGGGTCACACTCTGGATTCAGCGGAGGCGGCTGAAGGCCCCATACCTGCTGAACCTTGAGTTCAGCCTCTCTTTTAAAATCTATTTTTTCACGTAAAAATCAGCTTTATTTAAGATATGCTGAAAAATAGCGTTCAATCTCACTGAGCATTTCTTCTGCCTGAAGGGGGACCATTGTAGCAAAACAATCAAGATTAACAAGGGCATTTATATTTGCGTCCTTACTTGCTGCATCGGCAAGCCTCTGTGAAAAATCCCTGTTTACCTGGCCAACCTCAGAATATATCTTCTCCAGTCCCTCTAATTTAAAGTCATAAGGCTTCCCTTTCTGCCTTAAAAAATACTGAGACATAAGATACATCGAAGCCATCCTGAAAATAGTTTCTACAAGTGTTGCGAACGGAAGATGAAATCTAACCATTGGTTTGAGGAATTCCATAACAGGGCATCCGTTTGTTACCATAACGATACCAATTAAAGAGCTCAGCCCCTCCTGAAGTGATGTGTACTTTGAGTATGTCCTGTCTTCAGTGGTTACAGTAACGCCGACATTTTCATAAGAAAAGCTGTCCTTGAATTCTTCAGTAATATTCACAAGATTCAGGGCAATATTTGTTTGAACCTTCATCAAGTAGACAATTGGCGCACTTCCTATAATTGAGATCTGCCCATACAGGCGGTTTAGGATTTCTTTCTGATTTAAAGGCAAGGGTTTGCCTGTCAAGATAGATTGTAAATTCCTTTATTGATCCATTATCAAATCTGAAAGTATAGACGATTTTAAGAGGGTTTTCCATTGTATCTCCAACAACATATTTACACTATAGCAAGTTTTCCGTGCCTGTCAAGCTAACCTTTGAGTCTAAAAAAAGTCTTAACCCCCTCTTTTCTAAATAGGGGACAAGGGAGATTACTGATATGATTTAAGAGATCATGGCAAATCCCGGAGTGTTCCACGTGGAACATTAATTTTCTTTTTCTGAAATAAACCTAATTTTAGTGTTCTATATGTTCCACGTGGAACATAATAGAACACTAAAATCGATAAAATACTTGAGGATTGTTAATAACCGACCTGCAATCCCTTTAAAAGATCATCGCGGAAAAGATGGGATGAGTGGAATAGAAGACCAACGAGGAGGATTTATCTTCATTAACCCAAAAAAGCAATTCATTCATTTTAAGACAGGTATATATGCAGAAAAAGCTTTACCAGCAGCACCTTTGTAAAACACATGATATTCAGAGAGCCTGAATATTTTCATCAGTAACGATTGATAACATTGAATAACCCAATTCTGCTTTGTAAAGGTTTTTATGCATATATGCCTGCTTTGGTCATCAGATAA
>Ga0299912_10003485_pt1 | contig 12831 bp, 12 predicted proteins | sample RVTome_2_FD_207667 | JGI IMG/M metagenome (GOLD analysis project Ga0299912, IMG submission 207667) | Soil microbial communities from uranium-contaminated site in the Upper Colorado River Basin, Wyoming, United States - RVT95D214 (version 2) ...
GCCCGGCTTCGAGAATGGACTGCTGATAAGTCACGATATAGTTCCTTCGGCGCAAATGAGCTGATTTGTGATGCGCCCATATGGCGAAATTCCGCGCTGCAAAATAGCTTGCAGAGTCTTGCTGTAAAACTTTACAAATTTTTCTTGTAAAGTTGTAAAAATATGACATCTTGACAATGTATGGCTGAAACCAGACCACTTTATCTCGGTCCCCGGCTCCGGCGTTTGCGCCGCGAACTGGGGCTTACGCAACAGGCAATGAGCGAGGATCTGGAGATTTCGCCCTCCTACGTCGCCTTGCTGGAACGCAACCAGCGGCCGCTGACAGCGGATTTGCTGCTGCGGCTGGCCAAGACCTACAAGCTGGAGGTGGCCGATCTCGCGTCGGAAGACGGGGAGGATTATGCTCGCCGCATCGGCGAGATCCTGCGCGATCCCATCTTTGCCGATATCGATCTGACGTCTCTGGAAGTTGCTGATATTTCAACAAGTTTCCCCGGTGTCAGCGAGGCTTTGCTGCGACTTTACGGTGCTTACACGCGCGAGCAGCAAGCGCTGGCGGAACAAAGCGTTTCGGGTGATGTGGAGAATGAAACCGATCCTATGGCGGAAAGCCGGCGTTTCGTTGCCAGCCAGCGCAACTATTTCCCCTTGCTCGACGAGCGCGCGGAAGAACTCTCCGTGGAGATCAAGGATGCGGGCGGAGCCAAGGAATGGCTGCGCCAAAGGGGCGTGCGCATCCGTTTCGTGCCGCCGGATGTGCTCGTCGATGCGATCCGGCGATATGACCGGCACAACGAACAGCTGCTGATCGCCGATACGCTCGATGCCTCAAGCCGTTCCTGGCAGCTGGCGATTCACATTGCCTATACGGCGCTGCGGAGCGAAATCGGGCAAATCGTGCGGGAAGAGAACTTTTCCAGCAAGACCGCGACCACGCTCGTGCGCAGGGCGCTGGCTGGCTATGGCGCGGCCGCCATGTTGCTGCCTTATGGCCGCTTTTCGCACGCCGTGGAAAGCCGGGGGTACGACGTAGAGGCGCTCAGCAGGCAATTCGGCGCCAGTTTTGAGCAGGTTGCGCACCGCTTGACCACGCTGAACAAGCCTGGACAGGAATGCGTGCCCTTTTTCTTCATTCGGGTGGACGAGGCGGGCAATGTCTCGAAGCGTCTTGACGGGGCGGGCTTTCCTTTCGCCGCGCATGGCGGCGGCTGCCCGCTGTGGAGCGTCCATTCGGTGTTCCGCGCGCCGGGCGAGATCGTCACGCAATGGCTGGAATTGCCCGATGGCCAGCGTTTCTTCTCGATTGCGCGCACGGTTTACGCAGGCGGGGGAAGCTACGGAAAACCTCGTTTCTACAGAGCTATAGCACTGGCCTGTGCAGCCGAGCACGCCTCGAAACTCGTCTATGCGCAGGGGCTGGACCCGGATTCCGTTGCCGCCACTCCAATCGGCGTAAGCTGCCGGTTGTGTCATCGCACGGCCTGCACGGCGCGCGCGGCTCCGCCGATCGGGCGCGAAATCCTGCCCGACGATTATCGCCGTGCAGCGCAGCCTTTCGACTTTTCAGAGAATTGAAATGAATGTTACGTAACGGATTTCACCCGCGTTACGTAGCCGAATGCCGGGCGTTACGTAACAAAACGTCCTGAAACGCAGAATTTGTCCGTGCCGCAGGCATGGGGCGGCCCGATATGGCTTCGTTCTGTTCCGAGCCCGGTTTGACGGGCAGGAAGACCAGGCAAGTTAACCGTCCGCACCCGGCCTGTTGCACGGCACGCTCCGCAAAGAGGATCGTGCAGGTGAAAATGTTTGCAGTCAGTAACGAATGGATGGGCGCGATCCGGGCCTTGCCAAATAGCCAAATACCCGGATTTCCTTGTGAATTGGCTGTTATATATGGTTTACGAAGCGTAGTTGGGTAACGGTCTGGCGGGATGGCTGGGCCCGCCTGATGTTTGCGGGGCGGAATTGCCATGCCATATCCCTGACATGGCCCGGGCCGATCTTTCATCCCCGCCGCGCATACGGTTAGGCGTGGCGGCAGGTGTCGCGCTGCTGCATGTGCTGGCGGTGCTGGCGTTGGTGCGCGCTTTTGCTCCGGAATTCGCCAGCAATCTGTCCGACGAAGTCGCCCATGCCCTGCGCGTGACCGTTTTTACGCCAGAGCCGGAGTCGTCGCCCAGGCCTGTGCCGGAAATGCGCGCGCCAGAGCGTTCGCCAGAGCGTTCGCCAGAGCGTTCGAGCGCCGCCGCTGAAGCCGGCAGGAAGGCCAGCCCCAGGGAAATTGCCGCTCCCAGGCCGAAGATCGCGCTTGCGAGGCCTGATGCCGCCCCTGTGGCCGGGCAGGGGCAGGATACAGCAGCCGGCGCGCGCGATGCAGGCGCCGGCACGGGAGCCGGAGGGCGGGGCAGCGGCACAGGCAGTGGGCATGGCGGAACGGGGCAGGGCGGAACGGGGCAGGGCGGAACGGGGCAGGGCGCAGGTGGCGCCGGAAAAGCGGTGAAAATCGCGGGCGATATCAATTCCGCGCGCGATTATCCGCGCGAAAGCCGCGATCTTCGCATCAGCGGTTCTGTCATCGTCGCGCTGACGATCGGTACGGACGGGAAAGTGAAGGATTGCCGCGTTCATCGCGCCAGCCGCGATCCGGACGCGGACCGGATCACCTGCCGGCTTGCCATGAAGCGCTTCCGCTTCCGCCCGGCCACCGATGCGGCGGGCAATCCGGTGGAATCGGTTTTCGGCTGGCAGCAGCGCTGGTTCTATCCCGACAAGGAATAGCGGGATGCCCCGGCTATCGCCCCCATGCCTCTTGATTGTGAAAGTGGGCTGCGCAATCTATGGGGAGAAGGAGAGCTTCCCTTGTCCACTGTTCACCCCGTACCCGCAGAATGGGCGCAAAACGCCTATGTCAATGCCCAGAGCTATGCCGAAAAATACCGGCTTTCGATCGAGGCGCCGGAGACTTTCTGGCGCGAGGAAAGCGGACGGCTGGACTGGATCAAGCCGTGGACGCAACTTTCCAATTGCAGCTTTGAAGAGGAAAGCTTCGGCATAGAGTGGTTCGCGGACGGCACGCTCAATGTCTCGGAAAACTGCCTGGACAGGCATTTGCCCACCCGTGGCGATACTGTGGCGATCATCTGGGAAGGTGACGATCCTTCGCAGCAGCGCAAGCTGACCTATCGCGAGCTGCATGGCGAAGTCTGCCGTTTCGCCAATGCCCTCAAGGCCCTGGGGGCGAAGCGCGGCGAGCGTATCACCATCTATATGCCGATGATCCCCGAAGCGGCGATTGCCATGCTTGCCTGTTCGCGCATCGGGGCGATCCATTCGGTGGTGTTCGGCGGCTTTTCGCCAGAGGCACTCGCCGGGCGCATCCAGGATTGCGACAGCCGTATCGTGGTGACCTCCGATGGCGGCATGCGCGGCGGCAAGCAGGTGCCGTTGAAAGCCAATGTCGATGAAGCGCTAAAGCATTGCACCGCGGTCGATGCCGTGCTGGTCGTGCGGCATATCGGTGTTGACGAGTCCAGGGGGGGCGCGGCGATGACTGCCGGCCGGGACCACTGGTGGCACGAAATGCGCGCGGAAATGGCGGAGGAATGCCCGGCCGAGGAGATGGGCGCGGAAGACCCGCTGTTCATCCTCTATACCTCGGGTTCCACCGGCAAGCCCAAGGGGGTGCTGCACACCACGGGCGGCTATCTCGCGTGGGCGGCGATGACGCATCACTATGTCTTCGATTACCGGCCGGGCGAGGTCTATTGGTGCGCGGCCGACATCGGCTGGGTGACGGGCCATTCCTATGTCGTTTACGGCCCGCTGGCCAATGCGGCGACTGTGGTGATGTTCGAAGGCGTGCCCAATTACCCGGATCACAGCCGGTTCTGGCAGATCGTCGACCGCCATCAGGTCAACATCTTCTATGGTGCACCCACCGCTTTGCGCGCGCTGATGCGCGAAGGTGACGAATGGGTGAAGAAAACCTCCCGCAAGAGCCTGCGCTTGCTTGGTTCGGTGGGTGAACCGATCAATCCCGAGGCCTGGGAATGGTACTGGCGCGTGGTGGGCGAAGGGCGTTGCCCGATCGTCGATACATGGTGGCAGACCGAAACCGGCGGCGCGATGATCACGCCGCTGCCGGGCGCCACGGACCTCAAGCCCGGTTCCGCTTCGAAGCCGATGTTCGGCGTCGTGCCGCAGATCGTCGATGCCGAAGGCAAGGTGCTGGAAGGCGCAGCCGAAGGGAACCTGTGCATCGCCCAGAGCTGGCCGGGGCAGATGCGCAGCGTCTGGGGCGATCACGAACGCTTCTTCCAGACCTATTTCACCACGTATCGCGGCAAGTATTTCACCGGCGACGGCTGCCGCCGTGACGAGGACGGCTATTACTGGATCACCGGCCGCGTGGACGACGTGATCAATGTTTCCGGCCACCGCATGGGCACGGCCGAAGTGGAAAGCGCGCTCGTCGCCCATGCCTGGGTGGCAGAGGCCGCGGTGGTGGGCTTTCCGCATGAGATCAAGGGACAGGGCATCTATGCCTATGTCACCACCAATGCGGAAGTGGAGCCGGACGAGGCGCTTCGCAAGGAACTGATCCAGTGGGTGCGCACCGAAATCGGCCCTATCGCCACGCCCGATGCCATCCACTTTGCCCCCGCGCTGCCCAAGACGCGTTCCGGCAAGATCATGCGCCGCATCCTGCGCAAGATTGCCGAAGGCGATGTCACCAACCTGGGCGATACTTCCACGCTGGCCGAGCCGGGTGTGGTCGATGTGCTGGTGAAGACACGCAGTGGGCAGTAATACCAATATTCGATGAGCGCGACTCATCGAATATTGGTCAAGCCCGTGCGGCGCTTGAGCGTTCCAAGGGCTGATGCGTCAGCATCAATGCACCTTGGTATCATACCAGATCCCGATGATCTCGACCCATAAAGCCCCTCCCCTTCAGGGGAGGGGTTGGGGTGGGGTCTATCGTCTTTACGCTGCGCTTGGGGAGAGCCCCCACCCCCGGCCCCTCCCCTGAAGGGGAAGGGAGAAGAGTCGCGCTCACCGGGATGTGGTATCAGGCCGCCAGCTTGAACGGTTCGATTTCACCGGAAAGATACAGCCTCTTGGCCTTCGCCCGGCTGAGCTTGCCCGAACTGGTGCGCGGCAGGCTTTTCGGGGGCACGAGTTCGACCACGCAGTTCATGCCGGTGATCGAGCGCACCTTGTCGCGGATCAGGTCGCGCAGTTCGATGCGCTTGTCCGGGTCGGAGACGCGGCAATGGACCAGCACGGCGGGTGCTTCCTCGCCGTTTTCCATCTCGATGGAGAAGGCGGCGATGTCGCCATGGTTGAAGCCCGGCAGCTGTTCCACGGCCCATTCGATGTCCTGGGGCCAGTGGTTCTTGCCGTTGATGATGATCATGTCCTTGGCGCGGCCGACGACATAGAGATAGCCATCGGCCATATAGCCCATGTCGCCGGTATCCAGCCAACCGTCGACCAGGCAGGCCTCGGTCGCTTCGGGATCGCGGAAATAGGAATGCATCACGCTGGAGCCACGGCACCAGACCTTGCCGATGCGATGGTCGGGCAAGGCAGCGCCGTTTTCGCCCCGGATTTCCACTTCCATGCCGCGCACCGGCTTGCCGCAATTGACGATGGCGCGATAGCGCGCCGGGCGTGAAAGGTCGCGCGGACAGCCGGAAAGGCGTTCTTCCTCCACCAGTTCGACGCGGATGCCTTCGCCCGGCGGCATGATGGTGACGGCCAGAGTCGCTTCGGCAAGGCCATAGCTCGGCAGGAAGGCGGAAGCCTTGAAGCCCGCTTCGGCAAAGGCGTTGACGAAGCTCTGCATCACATCTGGCCGGATCATGTCGGCGCCGTTGCCTGCCAGCCGCCAGCGGGAAAGGTCGAAGCGCCCGGAAACATGGCTCTGGCTGGAAATGCGGCGCGCGCAGATGTCATAACCGAAAGTCGGCGAATAGGAGACCGACGTGCCCGGATTGCGGCTGATCAGGTCAAGCCAGGCCAGCGGGCGGCGGGCGAAGTCCTCGGTCTTCAGGTAATCGCAGGAAATCTGGTTGGCGATCAGCGACAGGAAGCAGCCGACAAGCCCCATGTCGTGATACCAGGGCAGCCAGCTGATGCAGCGGTCGCTTTGCTGGACCTGCATGCCGTGGCTGTGCGCGGCAAGGTTGGACAGCAGGGCGCGATGCGTCACGGCTACGCCATGCGGAAAGCGGGTCGAACCGCTCGAATATTGCAGATAGCAGATGTCGTCCGGATCGACTTTCGGCAGTTCGGTTTCCACGGCGGCGTCCCTGGCGAAATCCTGCCAGCTGATGCCTTCGCAGCCCTGCCGTTCGGCGGCAACCATGGCCATGCCGGCGATTTCCTCGGGGAACAGCAGCATGCGCGGCGCGGCGCTTTGCATCTGGACCGCGATCTGCTCGATATAGCCTTCCTTGCCGCCGAAGCTGGTCGGCAGCGGCAGGGGGACAGGCCATGCCCCGGCATAGACCGCGCCGCAGAACAGCGCTGCGAAATCGGGGCCGGTTTCCGCGATCAGGGCGATCCGGTCGCCGGGCTTCACGCCGTGCGCGATCAGGCGCCAGGCCATGGCCAGCGCGTCTTGCCGCAGTTCCGAATAGGGATAGGGACGGGCCAGATTGCCACGCGGGTCGTGGAAATTGAGGCCTCTTTTGCCCTTCGCGGCATAATCAAGCGCCTCGCCGAATGTGGCGAAATCCGCCTGACGGCGCGGAAGAACGTCGTCATTTGGCGTGGCTGCGAGGTTCGAATCGGTGTTCGGTACCAGTTTCGCGGCGTTGATCATGTATGACAACCCGTTGTTGTTAAAGCATTATATTGCATAAACGACGGTTTATAGACGAAAAAGCCAATCCGAACAGAGCCTTTCCGATTCGTTAATGCGGCTCCCCTTTCCGAGGTGACTGTGGCACGAATAGGGCAAGATGGATCGTAGGCCCCGCAATCCGAAACCGCTCGATGCCTCCCGGCTGGAGGAAATGGCGCTGGCCTATGTCGCCCGTTTCGCGACGACAAGGGCGAAGCTGGAGGCCTATCTTGCCCGGAAATTGCGCGAACGCGGCTGGGCGGATGAAGGCGCGCCACCGGTTGCGGCCTTGCTGGAGCGCTTCGTGGCGGCCGGCTATGTCGACGATGCCGCCTGGGCGCAGGCCCGGAGCGGCAGCCTGTTGCGGCGGGGCTATGGCGCGCGGCGGGTAACGGAGGCGCTGGGGGCGGCCGGTATTGGCGACGATCTGCGGCAGGCCTTGCGTCCGGGGGAGGGAGCCCAGCGGAAGGCCGCGCTCGCCATGGCCAGAAAGCGCCGCTTCGGGCCGTTCGGCACCGAGCTTCCCGACCGTGCCCGGCGCGAAAAACAGCTTGCCGCCATGTTGCGGGCGGGGCACCCGCTCGACAGTGCCCGCGAATTGGTGAACGCGGCGAGCACGGAGGCGGCCGAAGCCTGGGCCGCGCAGGCCAGTGAAGGTGATGACGCATGCGATTGAAAACCTGCCTCCTGGGAATCGCTCTCTCGCTTGCCGCCTGTTCGCCGGGGGCAGCCGGCGGCAAGGAAGCGTCCAGTGCCGGAGTGGGTGACGGTGTGGGTGACGGTGTGGGTGCGGGCGTGCAGGCGGCGCCAACCGTCCATCCCGTCTCCGGGCTGCGCATCATCCCGCTGACGGTGTGGCACAAGGGCAAGCTCCATGCCTTTCGCGTGGAAGTGGCGCAAAGCTCTTACGAGCAGGGCAGGGGGATGATGTTCCGCACGGCCATGGGGCCGGACGAGGGCATGCTGTTTCCCATGAAGCCGGCGCGCGCCGCCAGTTTCTGGATGCGCAACACCGTGATCCCGCTGGACATCATCTTCATCGGCACGGACGGACGCATCAGCAATATCGCGGCCAACGCCGTGCCTTACGATGAAACGCCGCTGGCTTCGAAGGGGCTTGTCATCGCGGTTCTGGAACTGAGCGGCGGGCGCGCGGCTGAACTGGGGATCGGTCCGGGCGACAAGGTGCAGTGGTAGGAAAAGCTTTGCCGCCTGTTCCATGCGCGCGGAACGGGCCGGCGCAACGTCTGTTCTGTGTCGCTGAAACCGTGTTCAGGCCGTCTTACCTGCTTGCACAGAGGGGGTGAGTGGGGCTAACGCGCGGGCTATGGGAATCCTCTCGAAAATCTTCACCTGGTGGGATGGCGCGACCATCGGCACGCTGATCAACAGCCTGTTCACCGGCGAGCATGTCGGCACGGATGCGCAGGGCAACCGTTATTACCGTGCCAGGAAACGCCGCGCCGCCGGCCAGCCGAACAGTGGCAGCGAGCGTCGCTGGGTGATCTACAACGGCGCCAACGATGCCAGCCGCGTGCCGCCCGAATGGCATGGCTGGCTGCACGGCGCTTTCGACGATGTGCCGCAGAGCCATCTGCCGCCTGCGCGGATCTGGGAAGCCGATTATACCCCGAATGCAACCGGCACGACCCGCGCCTATCGTCCGCAAGGCGCGCTGGAGCGGGGCGGCAAGCGCGCGCCCGCCACCGGCGATTATGAAGCCTGGTCTCCGGACGCGTAGGCCGGCGACTCAATGAAACGGGCACCCGCCCTTTTGCTTGCAGTCGGCCTCGCCGCCTGTGGTGGCGATGGCGCCGGCAAGCAGCAGGCCGAAGAGGAGATTCCCGCTGCCGTTGCCGCGCAGCCCCGGCTGGCGCGGGCTGTGGAAAGCGAATTCGGCACGCCGGTGAAAGACCGCGTGGCAACGCTTGGCCTGCTGAACAAGCGCAACAATCTGACACAGGATCTGGTGCTGAAGTCGGGCGAGACGCGCCGCATCGGCAATGTGATCGTCAAGCTGGCCACTTGCGAGCGCACGCTACCCTGGGAGCGCCCCGAGGAAGAAGGCGCCTTCGTTCAGGTTTTCGTGGAAGAGCGCGCGACTCCGAAGGACCGGCTGGCCTGGCGCAAGGTGTTTTCGGGCTGGCTGTTCAAGAACTCGCCATCGCTCAATGTGGTGGAGCACCCGGTCTACGACGTCTGGGTCAAGCAATGCGCGATGAAGTTCCCGGGCGAGGAAGCCCAGCCCGCTGCCGCGGCATCGGCCAGCAATGCTCCGAAGCCGACGGGAAGCGCCAGCCCGACGCCATCTCCAACGCCGGCTCCCTCTCCATCGCCGACGGCATCGGCCGCGCCGGCAGCCGCTGAATAGGGACGCTGGGCGGCGCTGAGCAGCGCCAGATAACGTTTCTGGCTGATTTCGATGGCCCCCAGCGAGGCCAGATGCGGGGTGATGAACTGGCAATCGAGCAGTTCTGCCCCGGAACGGACAAGCGCCGCCACAAGCCAGGCCAACGCCACCTTCGATGCGTCCGGCACACGGGAAAACATGCTTTCACCGCAGAAGACCCGATCGAAGCCCACGCCGTAAAGCCCGCCGACAAGGCGGCGCGTGCCGTCTTCGGCGTCCTGCCAGCACTCGATCGAATGGGCGAGGCCCAGCTTGTGCAACTGCCTGTAGCTTTCCGCGATGCGGTGGCTGATCCAGCTTTCCCCGCCATCGATGGCGCGCGGCGCGGCGCAGGCTTCGATCACTTCGTCGAAGGCCTGGTTGCAGGTGACGGAGAAACGGCCGCGTCGCAGGGTACGCGCCAGCGAACGCGACAGGTGAAAGCCGTCAAGCGGCAGGATCGCCCTGTTTTTGGGCTCCACCCAGAAGATGTCCGGATCGTCGCGGCTGTCAGCCATCGGGAAGATGCCGCTGCGATAGGCGAGCATCAGCAGTTCCGGCTTGATAATAAAGGGTGAGACAGACGCGTGCACGCCTTTCCTTCTAGCAAATGTGCGATGGTGATGCCATCTTGCCGTAACAGCGCCTTGCCAAGCCTCTCGCCACACTCTAGAGGCACCCGCGCCCGCAGGAGTGTAGCTCAGTTGGTAGAGCATCGGTCTCCAAAACCGAGGGCCGTGGGTTCGAGTCCCTCCACTCCTGCCAGCCTATCCCGAAAAGAAGACAGCCTGCCGATGCACGCCTCCAAGCCCGAAAAGTCGCGCGCGTCTTTTCTCGCACGCATCCCGTCGTCACGGGAAGGCCTGCTGCTGGGCCTGACGCTCACGCTGCTTTCCTGTCTGCCGTTTTTTGCCGCGCCCTATCCGATGCTGACGGATTATGCGGCGCATCTGGCCAGATATTACGTGATGATGGATGGCGGGCAGAATCCCTTCCTGGCCCGCTATTACGACTTCGAGTGGATGTGGGTTGGCAATCTGGGCGCGGACCTTCTCATCTGGCCGCTTGCGAAGCTTTTCGGGCTGGAGAGGGCGGGCTGGCTGATCGGCCTGATCATCCCCCTGCTGACCGGTCTGGGCATCATGGCGGTGGAATGGGCGCTGCGGCGGCGCGTGGGCGTGGGATCGCTGCTGGCAATGACCATGATCTGGTCGCCGGCTCTGGTCATGGGTTTCTACAATTTCTGCCTGTCGCTGGCGCTGGCTCTGTTTTCCTTCGCGCTATGGGTGCGTTTGCGGGAATGGCGCTGGCGCTGGCTGCTGTTCCTGCCGCTGGGCTTGGTGGTGTGGGTTTGCCACGCTTCTGGCTGGGGCGTGCTTGGCGTTCTGGTTTTCGGCTATGAATGGCACCGGAAAAAGGGGCCGGCCGCCTTGCTCGCGCCCTGGCCGCTGACGTTGCCGGTCGTGCCGATGCTGCTGCACCAGGCAGCCCCGATCGTGAGTCTCTATGGCCGGAACGTCATGCGCTACAAGCTTGGCATCTGGATGCAGTCGATGCGCGATCAGGCCATCCTGCTCGATCTGGCGACCCCGGTACTGATTGTCCTGATCCTGCTGGTTGCCACGGTGCTGCGGCGGATCGATGGCCGGCTGGGCTGGGCCGTGCTGATTTTCGCGGGGCTGACTCTGGCCATGCCGCGCCATTTCGGTGGCGGTGACTATGCGGACATGCGATTGATCGCCGTGGCTTTCATGATCGGCTGTCTGGCCATCGGCTGGCAGGCGCCGCGCTGGGTGCTGTGGCTGGCGCCGCTGCTGTTCCTCGTCCGGCTGGATGCGACCGTGGAGGGCTGGCACCGGCAGGCGCGGGAACTCGACGGGATCATGAAGGCGCTCGACTATATCCCGGAAGGGTCAAAGGTCGCCGGCGCGGTGCTGGTCGAATCCCGGCGGTGGGAAACCAACAGCTTCCAGCATGTGCCCAGCTTTGCGACAGTGCGGCGCGATGCGCTGGTGAATTCGCATTTCGCGATTCCGGGCGTGCATATGCTGCATCTGAAGGAAGGTGGCCGGGGGTTCGTCGATCCTTCGCACCGGATCATGTATGTGCCCGGCCGCGAGATTGATCTTGCCGCGTTCAAGCCGGCCAAACAGACGGATTACCTGTGGTATATCGGCCGGCTTCCGCCCACTCGAATGCCCGAAGGGGCCACCATTCTGTATCGCACGAAAGGCTCGTTCCTGGCGCGGCTTGCAAATCCGGTGGCTCCTCGCTAAATCGCGGTCATCTTCCGTCATTAAGGAACGCCATTGCCCCTCCCGGTCCCGACCGGGGCGGCGATGATCCCTTGGCGGAAGCCGGTAAGAAATTTCGGGAAGGCAAGAGAAACGCCATGGCCAAGACTAGTCCCGGTGAATTCATGCGCCAGGTTCAGGCGGAAGCGCGCAAGATCATCTGGCCGACGCGCCAGGAAACCGTCACCACCGCCATTTTCGTGGCCGTGATGATGCTGATCCTTGCGGTGTTCTTCCTGGGCATTGACTCGCTGTTCGGCATGGCCGTGCGCTGGTTGCTGTCGCTCGCCTGATCCTGTTCCAGTCTATTCAAGAGAGAAATATGGCTCGCTGGTATATCATCCACGCCTATTCCGGTTTCGAGAACAAGGTCCGCGATTCGATCCTTTCCGAGGCGGAACGCATGGGCCTTTCGCAGCTGGTTGAAGCGGTCGAAGTGCCGTCTGAAACAGTGACGGAAGTGAAACGCGGCAAGAAGGTTCAGGTCGAGCGCAAGACCATGCCCGGCTATGTGCTTGCCAAGCTGAACATGAACGACGACGTCTACCACCTCGTCAAGAACACGCCGAAGGTCACGGGCTTCCTGGGGTCAAGCGGCAAGCCGCAGCCGATCAGCGATGCCGATGCCGCGCGCTATTTCGGCGCCGCCGAAGCCGCCGCCGCCGCGCCGCGCAAGCATGTCAGCGTCGATTACGAGATCGGCGATTCGGTCAAGGTCAACGCCGGTCCTTTCGCCAGCTTCAACGGCGTGGTGGAAGAGCTGGATTTCGACAAGCAGCGCGTCAAGGTTTCGGTTTCGATCTTCGGCCGCGCCACCCCGGTGGAACTCGCCTTCGAGGAAGTCGAACTGGTGAAGTGATCGCGCGCGGCGGCTTAGGTCGCCCGCAGCATTGCATTTTCATGCCGATACCGCTATCGGCGCGCGCTTCCGGAGGGGATTCCCCCAGCCGGATTCATGCGGAAGAAGGGCCCATTCTCTGAAATGGTCGCCCTTTGCTTGACCGCTCAACATGAGGGTGCCGGCTCCGGCTTGCTCCCGACAGTGTGAAAGGAGATGGCCACCATGGCCAAGAAGATTACGGGCTATATCAAGCTGCAGGTGCCCGCGGGCTCTGCCACCCCTTCGCCGCCGATCGGCCCTGCGCTCGGTCAGCGCGGCGTGAACATCATGGAATTCTGCAAGGCGTTCAACGCCGCCACGCAGGAGCTTGAAAAGGCGATGCCGATCCCGACCATCATCACGGTCTATGCGGATCGCAGCTTCACTTTCATCACCAAGACGCCGCCAG
>Ga0299912_10003486_pt1 | contig 12831 bp, 14 predicted proteins | sample RVTome_2_FD_207667 | JGI IMG/M metagenome (GOLD analysis project Ga0299912, IMG submission 207667) | Soil microbial communities from uranium-contaminated site in the Upper Colorado River Basin, Wyoming, United States - RVT95D214 (version 2) ...
CGCCTCGTTCATGGCGCGGAACCCCTGCTTCGTCGCCTCTAACATCCGCCCGCGCATAAGGAGCGGCCCCAACAGACCCGAGAAGCGCTCGCCGTGGGTGAAGCGGGTTGTGCGGGGGCCCATCGGCTCGAGAACGAAATAGTGCTCGCCCGCGAAAATCCAGGGGCCGATGACCGTTCCCAGCCAGCGAAGCTCGGCGTCGGGCGCGGCGACGAGCACGGTCGGCGTGAAGGTCATTGCGGATTGGCCGGGCAGCTCGATTTCCACGGTGAGGCGGCCGCCGCGCGTGGGCGATCCGGAGATTTTCCGAATGAACGGGTTCCAGGCCGGCATCGCTGGAAAGTCGGTGAGAATCCCCCAGACCTTGCCCGCAGGAGCTTCGATGACGATTTGCGTTTCGATTACCGACATAACAGCAGCCATCCTCCAACCAATCAGCTTCCAAAAATTTCGGCTAGTGGCGATGCCACCGGTCATAGAGAGCGCTGCATTCTTGTAAGATGTAAGATAGTGCACGCTCCTCCGCGGCGCGCTGCCGCGTCATCAAGGACCCCGCCGCCTTCGCCCACGATCTTGATACTTGATTGCGAACGACGCCTATTCGAAGAGCAACAAAATGGTTGCTCTTTGTCGCGCCATCGATTACATCAATGAGCAACCAGGAGGTTGCACATGAGTGGCATGAGTGATCGCATCGAGAAGACCATCGAGATCAAGGCCGCGGTCTCCCGCGTCTGGCGCGCACTGACCGATCATAACGAGTTCGGCACGTGGTTCCGCGTCCGCCTCGACGGGCCGTTCCTGCCGGGGAAGACGACGCGCGGCCAGATCACCCATCCCGGCTACGAGCACCTTCGCTGGGAGGCCGTGGTGCAGAAAATGCAGCCCGAACGGCTGTTCTCGTTCACCTGGCACCCGTACGCCGTCGATACGACAAAGGACTATTCCAGCGAACCGCCGACGCTCGTCGAGTTCACGCTGCAGAAGATCGCCGGCGGCACTTTGCTGCGCGTCGTCGAGTCCGGTTTCGACAAGCTGCCCGCCGAGCGACGCCTCGAAGCGTTCCGCATGAACGATGGTGGCTGGAGCGTGCAGATGCAGAACATCGCCCGGCACGCCGAACATGCGCCATAGCCCGCTCAAGGAGCTCAAGAGGCGCGCTGCGGTGTTCGCGGCACTCGGCGACGAGACGCGCCTGTCGGTGCTGGCCAAGCTGAGCGATGGCGAGCCGCAGTCGATCTCACGTCTGACTACCGGCACCAAGCTGACGCGCCAGGCGGTGACCAAGCACCTGCGCGTGCTGGCGGAAGCGGGCGTGGTGCGCAGCGTCCGCAGCGGTCGCGAGAGCCTATATGCGCTCGAGCCGGGACCGATCGAGGCGCTACGCGACTACCTCGATCGGGTCTCCAGGCATTGGGACGACGCACTGGCGCGCCTCAAGGCGCACGTCGAGGATTAGGACCGCTCTCGCCGGCCCATCTCGGCGACGAGGTCGACGAGCTGGTCGCGGCCGGAGTTGGTGCCCCGCTCGAAGCCGCGCGACATGTGAGAATTGCGCATGCGCACAGAAGCAAACAGGGTGTGGATGATGAGCGTCGTCTGGCCGTCCTTCTCGTCGAAGGTCACGGTGACGATCATCCTCTCTGCGCCCGGCGTCTCGAACCCGTTGTCGTAGACGATCCGGCGGTTGGGCACGATTTCGAGATGCTCGCCGCCGAACGGCGTGTTCTGCTTGCCGCTGGGACCGGTCATGGCGAAGCGGAAGCGGCCGCCGACCCGGAAATCCATCTCGCACAGCGTCACCGGCCAGCCCTTCGGGCCGAACCACTTCATGATGTGCTCGGGCTTGCTTTAGGCCTCGAACAGCAGCCGCGCGGGGGCATCGAACACGCGCGTGATGATAACCTCGCGATCAGCTTCCGGCTCACTTACGCTTTCGCTTGCTCGCATGGACGCGCTCCTTTCGCTTCATCTCTTTCACGTAGACTTCGAGTTGATCGAGGCTCTCCGCCCAGAAGCGGCGGTAGTCGCCGAGCCATTCGGCGGCGCCCGCCAGGGGGCCTGCGTTGAGGCGCACGGGACGGAACTGGGCGGTGCGCCCGCGCGACACGAGGCCGGCGCCTTCCAGCACCTTTAGATGCTTGGAGATGGTCGGCTGGCTGAGATCGAAGCGCGCCACCACCTCGTTCACCGTCGCCTCGCCCTGGGCGAGACGGGCGAGGATGGCGCGCCGCGTCGGGTCGGCGAGGGCGGAGAAGACGCGATCGAGCTGTTCCACGGATTCGGCTCCATTGTATAGCCCACTAGCTATATTGCCGAATATCTATATTTAGGATGGCGCGCGAGTCAAACGCTGCGTGATCATGTGCGGATAAGTGCGCTGCCAGTTCGCGCGATCGCGACACCGCAATGACACAGCGGCAGACTTGCCCGCCTACGGAGAGGCGGCCAATGGGATGGAGACGAGCATGGCGAAGAACAGGGAGCCCGGTGACGATCGTCGCGTCGGGTCGTAGATCCGCCTTCGGCAGGACGGCGCCGTCAAGAAGCGCAGTCAGGTGAAGAACCCGGTGACGGGAACGTGGACCAAGCACGACGCGGACAGCGGCAAGTTCATGGATCAGAAGGCGGGCGGCAAGCCGTTCAAGGGCGTGCGCAAAGAGAAGTAGCGCGGCCTACCCGCAAGCCAGGCTCAGCGCAGACGGCCGTCGCTTCAGCCGCGGCGCAGCGACGCCTCGACCTCACGCGCGATGCCGGCCGGGTCGGCGATGTCGGCGTACTCGATCGCCGCGTTGTCGACGAACACTTCTTCGCGCTTCTTGGGGGCGTAGTCGGGGCCCATCACCGCCATCGCCGTCGGGCGATCGCCGTGACCGCGCCCGAAGTATCCCTCCACGATGACGCCCTTCTCGCGATACTCGGGGTCGCGCAACATGAGCTCGTGCAGCTTCTTCAAGTTGTAGTGCGGCACGGAAGCCATCATGTGATGCGGCAGGTGGTAGTCCATGCCCCACGGGAACACCGAATAGCGCACCAGCGGACCTGCGAGGAACACGCGCGTGTTGGTGTAGCGGCCGCGGTCGGCGTTCCCGTGCTGCACCCACTGGCGCAGGATCATGAACAGCGGGAAGGTCGTGAACAGCGGCACCAGCCACAGCAGCGCGAAGTAGCTCCATGCCGGTCCCCACCCGGCGAGCTGCACTGCCGACACGCCGCCGTACATCAGCGCCATATAGGTGACGCGGCTGATCGCCGTGTAGCGCATCGGAAGCACCGATGCGAGCCGCGTTTGCGGGTAGGCATCCTCCGGCAGACGCCAGAGGATCATCACCACCGCGAGCCACATGGCCGGCAGCAAGATGGCCACGGCTAGCGCCTGCCCGTAGAGCACGAGTGGCACGCAGATGGCCGGCGCGCCCACCGCGAAGACGATACCGGCGCGCAGCGGCCGCACCGTGCCGGGGTGGTCGGGATCACCGTAGGGATTGTGCGCGGCGCCCAGCGCGCTGTAGCGCGCGCGAGTCACGGTGTAGCGGAACAGGTTCGGCAGCCATAGCTGCTTCAGCAGCTTCATCAGCATGTCGACATGCGTGATGGGGAAGTCGAGCCAGTGATCGCTCTCGTGCAGCTGGCTGATGTCGGGATCGCGCTCGGGATCGTTGACGAACTGGTGGTGCGCCAGATGGTGCAGCCGGAAGTGATAGGTCGTCGTGTAGATCGGAAACGCCGCCAGCCAATCGGAAGCAAGCTCATTGAGCTTGCGATTGGCAAACAGCATGTAATGCGTGCCCTCGTGGATGGCACCGCCAAACTGGTGTTGCGAGGCGCCGATGGCGACGATCGCGACGAGCGTCGTCGGAATGGACCACCACCAGGCGATGTTTCCCGCCATCGCCGCTTGATCAACCCACACGGCGCTGCCGATCGACAGCGCGATCACCACGTAGATGCGCGCCAAGTGCTTCCAGTTGGTGCGATTATCGCGCGCCTTGAGGGCCTGCAGCTCCTCGGCGGATTGCCGGCTCGGACGTTCGCGTGCGGCGCCTGATTGGCTGTCACGCGCCGACGAATCGACTGCTGCTCCTATCGCTGCCATCGCCTTCCTCGCACGGTTTTTGCGCGCCGAATCCGCCTTGCATTCTGACAGAGGGCGAATCGCCGATCCATTGCATTCGCTGGGTGCGGCGACGTTGCATAGAGCTGCGGATAATTGCGCAGCGCTTGGTGGTTGGTGTTTCCCAATGTTCACAAGAAGCATTAATAAAGGCATTCGATCGCCCATTGTGCGCCGGCCGTCGCCGCACGCGCGAAGGCGACGAATTAAAAACAAACCGGGGAGGGACACATGCGGATCAGGGCGCTCGTCGCCGAATTCGTCGGCACTTTCATGCTTGTGGCTTCGGTGCTCGGCGCTGCGCTGTTCTCGTTCCCCATCGCCGGTATCGTCGGCGTCGCCCTGTCGATCGGCTTCTCCGTGATGGCGATGATCTTCGCCGTCGGCGCGATCTCGGGCGGCCACTTCAACCCCGCCGTGACCCTCGGCCTCGTCGCCGGCCGGCGATTCTCAGCTGGCGAGGCGCTCCCATACATTGCAGCCCAGTGCCTCGGCGGCATCGCCGCCGCGATCGTCTTCTACGTCATCGCCTCGGGCAAGAGCAGCGGCTTCGAGGTGGGCACGTTCGCCTCCAACATGTACGGCGGACCGGGCGGCTATTCGCTCCTCGCCGTGTTCCTCATCGAGGTCGTGCTGACCGGCCTTTTCGTGTTCGTGATCATGGGCGCTACCTCGGAGCGGGCCCCCGCCGGGTTTGCCGCCATCGCCATCGGCCTCACCCTTTCGGCCATCCACCTCATGGCCATTCCGGTCGACAACGCCTCGGTCAATCCGGCCCGCAGCCTGGCCACCGCCGTCATCGCCCTCGGGGAGCCCCTGGCGCAGGTCTGGCTGTTCTGGGTCGCCCCCATCCTGGGCGGCGTGGCCGGCGGCCTGCTCGGGCGCTGGCTCCTCGACGAATGATGACATCCGCGTGACAGTTGGCGCCCCGCCGTTGGCGCGGCGCGGCGCCACATCCTGCGGTTTTTCTTGCGTTTTTGCTGAACATATGCCAGCAAACGGTTGGCTCGAGCGCAGGGGATGCGATTCGATTGATCCCTTTTCGAGACACGCTTTCTTGCTTTGCCGCTTTAGGCTCATCCCAATACCCCTGCGCTCCGTCACCCGCTGCCGCCACAAGGCGTTGGCGCGGGCCTCGTATGAACGCAGACGGAGAAGTTGACTTTTGGAAACTAAGACCTTCGCGGAGCTCGGACTAAGCTCCAAGGTGCAGGCGGCCATAGACGCCGCCGGCTACACGCAGCCGACACCCATTCAAGCTGCCGCCATCCCCATCGCCCTGACCGGCCGCGACGTGCTCGGCATCGCACAAACAGGCACCGGCAAGACCGCGTCGTTCGTGTTGCCGATGATCACCCGGCTCGAGACGGGGCGCGCGCGGGCACGCATGCCCCGCTCGCTCATCCTGGCGCCGACACGCGAGCTCGCCGCCCAGGTGGCGCAGAGCTTCGAGAAATATGGCGTCAATCACAAGCTCAACCTCGCCCTGCTCATCGGCGGCGTTTCGATGGACGACCAGGTCAAGAAGCTCGATCGCGGCGTCGACGTTCTAATCGCCACGCCGGGCCGTCTTCTCGACCATTTCCAGCGCGGACGCCTGATGCTGATGGGCGTCGAGATCCTCGTCATCGACGAAGCCGACCGCATGCTCGACATGGGCTTCATCCCCGACATCGAGAAGATCTGCAAGCTGCTGCCGCCACGCCGCCAGACGCTGTTCTTCTCGGCCACCATGCCGCCGGAGATCACGCGCCTCGTCAGTCAGTTCCTCAAAGACCCGGTCCGCATCGAAGTGGCCCCGCCGGCCACTACGGCGAAGACCATCACCCAGCGCTTCCAATTCTGCCCCAACGGCGAGGACTGGGCCAAACGCGAGGTTCTGCGCGAGCTGATCCGCAGCCAGAACGTCAAGAACGCGATCATCTTCTGCAACCGCAAGGTCGAGGTCGCGATCCTGCACAAGTCGCTGGTCAAGCATGGCTTCAGCGCCGGCGCCCTGCACGGCGACATGGACCAGAAGGCGCGTACGGAGACGCTCGACAAGTTCCGTGCCGGCGAACTCATGCTGCTGGCGGCAAGCGACGTCGCGGCGCGCGGCCTCGACATCCCCGACGTCAGCCACATCTTCAACTTCGACCTGCCGTGGCAGCCGGACGATTACGTGCATCGCATCGGCCGCACCGGCCGTGCCGGCAAGGAAGGCGTCTCCACCTCGCTGGTCACCATCGATGAGCTCAAGTCCCTCAAGGACATCGAGAAGATGTTGGGCGAGCCGGTCGTGTGGATCGGCGAGGGGCCGACCGAGGAAGATTTCGCCTCGGCCGGCAAGAAACGCCGTGGTCGCGGCGGACCTCAGCGCGGACGCGGTGGACGCAGCGCGGCGCCACATGGTCGTGGCGACGACAAGGGCCGCTCAGGGGGCCGCTCAGGCGAGCACCGCGGTGGTGGTGGGCAGCGCAACGGCGAGCGCAACGAGCCGCGGCCCGAGCGTCGTGACCGCCCGCGGCCGGCAAACGTGCCGGCTCCGGCAGCGGCGGCGCCCACGGCACAGCCGTTAGCGCAAGCGCCGGCAGCCCCGGCCCCGGCAAGTCACGGTGCGCCAGCACCCGCGTCGAGCGGGCACCGCCCGTCGCATGCCCCCAAGTCTGCGCCGGCCAATGGTCACCGCGATGGTGGTCACCGCGAGCGCGAACCCCGTCCGGCTGCTCAGGCGCAGCCGGAGCGTCAGCGGCAGCCAGAGCGCAAGCGTGAGCGCGAGCGCCAACCTGAGACCAGAGCGGGGTCGGGCTTTGCCGACAACGTTCCGGCCTTCCTGCGCAAGCCCGTCAAGCGCCCGGTGAAGGTCGCCAACGAGTAGCGCAGCCCATCTGCCGAATTGCGGCCCGGCACGACGAAGGCGCCTCTCGGCGCCTTCACTGTATTTGATGCCAGCCGCGCCTGGTATCCCAGACGACCACTCAGGCTTTCGTGTGCGGCTCGCTGACGAGCATGCGGCGCAGGACGTTGTCGCGCAGCACGAAATGGTGCCACAACGCCGCCACGGTATGCACTGCTGCGACCGCGATCAGCGCAAAGGCCACGAACTCGTGCGCCTCCTCGACAAAGTCGTCATAGGATCCAACGTTCACGGGCGCTGGCATCGGCACGAGGCCGAAGGCCTGCGGCTCGATCGGCGGCTCGAGCGATCCCGACAGCAGCCAGCCCAGCACCGCCGCAACGAAAGTGAGAGCGTAAAGTGCGCCGTGAGTGACTCGAGACGCCGCAACCTGCCAGGCCGGCGTTCCGGGTGGCGCATCGGGTGACCGGTTGAGCATCGACCACAGAAACCGCGCGACCAGTATTACGAGCAGCGTGATGCCGATCGAGCCGTGGATTCCGAAGTAGAATGGGCGCTCGGAGCGGGCCGGCACCTCCGTCATCCAAAGCCCGAGCGCAAAGACGATGATGATCATGAGCGCGATCACCCAGTGAAAGGTCCGCGCCGGCCAGCCCCAAGCTTCCTTCGTGTTCGAGATCATGTGCTCCTCCTCACCGTGCCTTGAGGCTTTCCTCGCACAGCGAAGCTGACAACTGCATGACGGCAATCAATTGATTGAAAGCTAGAACGAGCTGCCCGGCTGTTTGAGAAGAGCCTCCTCCTGCGGCGTTCCAGATGGTGTGCTCGCACCTGGATGCTCGCCGTTCGACAGAAGGTGACATGGAAGGAGGCCGCACGATTGATCGCGATCAGGCGCGCCCGCGGTTCTTGGGCGCACGCTTGCGTGGCGCGCGGCCCTTAGGCTTCGCGGTTGCTTTGCGTCGGGCAACGCCCAGCGCAATTCTCGCCCAGCCTACCATCTCATCGTGATCATCGAGCAACCGCTCGGGAATGCGCCAGTATGACATGGCGACGGTCCTGCCGCTGCCTTCATAGCCGAAGGGCGCGAGTCCTTCCGCCTCGAAGGCGCTCTTCGTCTCATCGTCGGCCTTGAGGTAAAGCGTGTCATCAGAGATGAGCCCGAACATCACCCCGTCGGCATAGACGCCGGCGCCGCCAAACATGCGCCGCACGCTCACGGGCCCGAGCCCACGCAGGCTGTCCTTCAATAGTTCGACAAATCCATCGCTCGCGGTCATGGGGCAGATTATCCGGACACCTCATCAAAGTGCACCCGCGCTCGAACGAACTGTCCGCACTCTGGGAAAGCTGCGCCCTCCGCCGCGAGCAAAGTTTGCTCCTCGATGTGCGTGCGAGGTGTGGCCCGAGAAACGCGCGGTAGCGGCCGGCCGTTAGTCTTGGTTGGCGATGCGCTGCGCGTCGGCGGCCGGCACGAGGTTCACGCTTTCGCCGCAGCCGCAGGCGCCACGCTGGTTCGGGTTGTTGAACACGAACTGGCTCGCCAGCTTATCGGTCGTGTAGTCCATCTCGGTGCCGAGCAGGTACATGATGGCCGACGGCTCGATCAGCAGCACCGCGCCATCCTGCTCCACCACCTCGTCGTGCGGGCCCTTCTTGTCGGCGACGGCCATGGTGTACTCCATGCCGGCACAGCCGCCCTTCTTTACGCCGATCTTGAGGCCGAGCGCACCCGGATTGGCGGCCAGCACCGACCTCACACGGGTTGCTGCCGCGTTCGTCAGAGTCACCACTTTAGGCAGCATGTGCAGCGTAGGCATATCGATAATCCTGATGTGCGTCAGTCTCACATATAGTGCAGCGGCAGCCGGTTGCGAATCCCCGATCTTTTAGAATTAGAACATGTTGAGGGCGAGCCGCGCCTCGTCCGACATGCGGCTCATGTCCCACGGCGGATGGAAGGTCATGGTCACCGTCGTGTTGTTGATGCCAGGAACCGCATTCACCGCGTTCTCGACCCATTTCGGCATCTCGCCGGCGACCGGGCAGCCCGGCGCCGTCAGCGTCATGGCGATGGCGACGTTGCGCTCCGCATCGATGGCGACCTCGTAGATCAGCCCCAGCTCGTAGATGTCGGCCGGGATCTCCGGGTCGTAGACCGTCTTGAGAGCGGCGACGATCTCGGCCCGTAGCCGCTCGTCCTCGTCCGCCGGCAGAGCGGATACGAAAACGGCATCAGCAATCGCCTCGGCCGGCGCGGCCACTCGCGGCGCGTCCGGCATCGGCGCGGCCATCGCGACCGCCGCTGGCGGCTTCTCGGTCTCTATCGGCTTGCCTTCCATCGCATGCCTCTCTTACGCGAACAGCTCGTGCGCGCGCTTCAGCGCCTCGACGAGGGCATCGACTTCCTGCCTGGTGTTGTACATGGCGAACGAGGCGCGGCACACGGCGGTGACGCCGAGACGCTCCATCAGCGGCTGCGCGCAATGATGCCCGGCGCGCACGGCGACGCCCGAGCGATCGACGATGGTCGAGATGTCGTGCGGGTGCAGGCCGTCCACGGTGAACGAGACGATCGCCCCCTTGCCCGGCGCGCTGCCGTACATCTTCAGCCACGGCAGCTCCGCCAGCTGCGCGTGCGCGTACGTCCGCAGCTCCGCCTCGTGGCGGGCAATGCGGTCGCGGCCGACCTGCATCATGTAGTTGAGCGCCGCGCCCAGTCCGATCGCCTCGACGATCGGCGGCGTGCCCGCCTCGAACTTATGCGGCGTCTTTCCGTAGGTGATGCGGTCGACGGCCACATGCTCGATCATGCCACCGCCGCCCTGGTAGGGCCGCATGGCGTCGAGGTGCGCCTTCTTGGCGTACAGCACGCCGATGCCCGACGGCCCGTAGGTCTTGTGGCCGGTGAACACGTAGAAGTCGCAGTCGAGCTCGCGCACATCGACCGCCAGATGCACGGCCGACTGGCTCCCGTCGACGAGCACGGGAATGCCGCGCGCGTGCGCCAGACGGATGATCTCGCGCACCGGTACAAGCGTGCCGAGCACGTTCGACATGTGCGTAATGGCCACAATCTTGGTGCGCGGGCCCAGCAGCCGCTCGAACTCGTCGAGCAGCAGCTCACCGCTGTCGCTGATCGGCGCCCACTTGAGCACCGCCCCCTTGCGCTCACGGTGGAAGTGCCACGGCACGATGTTGGAGTGGTGCTCCATGATCGACAGGACGATCTCATCGCCCTCGCCGAGGTCGGCGCCGAAGGAGTCCGCCACGAGATTGATCGCGGCCGTGGCGTTGCGCGTGAAGATGATCTCGTCCGCGCTCCCCGCATTGAGGAAGCGCCGCGTTAGCTCGCGCGCATCCTCGAACTTCTGCGTTGCCGTGTTCGACAGGTAGTGCAGGCCGCGGTGCACGTTGGCGTACTCGAAGCGATAGATATGATCCATCGTCTCGATCACCGAGCGCGGCTTCTGCGCTGAAGCCGCGTTGTCGAGATAAACGAGCGGCTTTCCGTAGACCTCGCGATAGAGGATCGGGAAGTCGGAGCGCACGCGCGCTACGTCATAGACCTCGCCGGCGTCGCCGCTGGGGGGCGTCGTGCGCAACGTCTCGCGCTGCTGCTCGTTTCTGTCGCGCGTGCCTGTCGGCATTACATCCCTTTCGCCGGAGTGGTCCGGTCGAGCCAGCTGCGCGCCAGCGCCACCAGTGCTTCGCGCAGATCCTCGCGCTCCACCTTCTCCAGCGCCTCTCCAATAAACGATTCGATCAGCAGTGCGCGGGCCTGCCCCTCGGGGATGCCGCGCGACTGGCAATAGAACAGCAAGTCCTCGTCGATATCGGCGCTCGTCGAACCGTGGCCGCACACGACATCGTCTGCGTAGATCTCGAGCTCCGGCTTGGAATCGAACTCCGTATCGGGCGACAGCATCAGGACCTGCGCCATCTGCTTGCCGTCGGTCTTCTGCGCGTCCGGGCGCACGATCACCTTGCCCTGGAACACGCCGCGCGCATGCCCGTCGAGCACGCCCTTGAACAGCTCGCGGCTCGTGCAGCCCGGCACCGCGTGGTCGACGACGAGCGTCGTGTCGATGTGCTCGCCCCCCCGCGCCAGGAACGCGCCGGAGAGATCGAGCTTGCCGCCCGGCGCCTTGAACGTGACGCCGATCTGGTTACGCGCCAGCGCCGTGCCGGTCGTGAAGTGGAAACCGCGATAGTCGGCATCGCCGCCCAGATCGATCAGCCAGTTCGCCAAGTGCGTTCCGCCGCCCGACTCGAGCGTGCATTTCACGTGCGAGACCACAGCGCCGTTGCCGACGACGATCTTCGTCGCGGCGTTGAGCTGAAACTCCTTTGCCGCGCCGGGCAGCGTCACGAACGCCTCGATGATGGTCGCCTCGGCGCCGTCGCCGATGCGCACGACATTGCGCGCGGCGACGAACTGCGGCTCGACCCCGGCGCGCACGAATACCAGCAGTAGCGGTTTGTCGAGCTTGGCGCCGCCGGCGATGTCGACGACCGCTCCGTCGGACGCATAGGCCGTGTTCAGAGCCAGCACCGCATCGTCGTCACGGCCATCGAGGCGCAACAGGCCCGCCGCGTACTTGTCCTCCGTCAGGATCTCCGCCAGCGACGCAGCGGTCACTTTGCCGTCCGCAACCAGCGCGGACGCGTCGGGCGCGTACCACCCATCAACGAAGACGATGCGCTGCGCATCGATGCCGGCAAGCGGTCCCAACGCCGCCGTCACGTCGGCCACCGTTATGCGCGGCACCTTGCGAGCGCCGGGCGGCAGCGCCTCCTTCATGGCATTGCGCAGATCGGTGTACTTCCACGCCTCGATGCGCCGATGCGGCAGCCCCAGCGCGCCGAAGCGGCCGATAGCATCGGCACGAACCTTGCGCACCTCTGACGCGCCCGGCAGCTCCGCCTTCGCCCCCGCGAATGCCTCGGTCAGCGCCTGCTCCGCCTTCGTCTTCAACACCGCTACGTTCATCTCGCGCCTCCCCGGCGCCGTTTGTATGCGCGCGGGGGCGCGGCTATCGGTGGAGCCCTGCGCTGCACGGGTCGCTCCGTCCGATGCCTGCAGGCCCTCGCCAACGAGCAACTCACGTTCCATCTCACGCCGCCTTTGCCTGATATTCCGCATAGCCCGACTTCTCGAGCTCCTTGGCCAGCGATGCATCGCCCGACTTGCGGATCTTGCCGTCCACCATGACGTGAACGCGATCGGGAACGATGTAGTTCAGGAGCCGCTGGTAGTGGGTGATGACCAGCATCGAGCGATCCTTGGCGCGCATCGAGTTGACGCCGTCGGCGACAATGCGCAGGGCGTCGATGTCGAGGCCGCTATCGGTCTCGTCGAGCACGCACAGCGTCGGCTCGAGCACTTCCATCTGCAGGATCTCGGAGCGTTTCTTCTCGCCGCCCGAGAAGCCGACGTTCACCGGCCGCTTCAGCATGTCCATGTCGATGTGGAGCCGCTCGGCCTTGGCCCGCACAAGCTTGAGGAACTCGGGCGTCGTCAGCTCCGCCTGGCCGCGCTTCTTGCGCACCGCGTTAGCGGCGGTGCGCAGGAAGGTGAGCCCGGCGACGCCGGGGATCTCCATGGGATACTGGAAGGCCAGGAACACGCCCTTCGCCGCGCGCTGCTCGGGCTCCATCTCGAGGATGCTTTCGCCGTTCCACAGGATGTCGCCGCTCGTCACCTCGTAGTCCTCGCGGCCGGCGAGCACGTAGGCGAGCGTCGACTTGCCCGATCCGTTCGGGCCCATGATGGCGTGCACTTCGCTCTTGGGAATGGTGAGCGTCAAACCCTTGAGGATCTCGCGATCCTCGTCGGCGATCTTCACGTGCAGGTCTTTGATTTCGAGCATTCTACTTA
>Ga0299912_10003487_pt1 | contig 12830 bp, 10 predicted proteins | sample RVTome_2_FD_207667 | JGI IMG/M metagenome (GOLD analysis project Ga0299912, IMG submission 207667) | Soil microbial communities from uranium-contaminated site in the Upper Colorado River Basin, Wyoming, United States - RVT95D214 (version 2) ...
GCCGCGCGACCGCCAAACGTTCGTCGCCCCCCGCGAGGAGAACGATGATCAGGACGTCCTCCGACGAGTCGAACCGGCTCATTCAGGCCCGGAGGATGAAGCTGGAGGCGCTCGGTGCCTCGGGTGCGATCCCTTACCCGAACCGCTTCCGGATCACGGCGACCCTGGGCGAGCTCCGCGAGCGCTTCGACCAGGCGCCGGCGGAGGAGTTGGCGGCCGGGCAGGAGCGCTGGCGCGTGGGGGGGCGGGTCACGGGCCTGCGCGGGCACGGCAAGGTCTGTTTCGCCGATCTCCGCGACGGCACCGGACGGATCCAGCTCTTCTTCAAGCAGAACCTCCTCGGGGAGGAGGGGTTCCAGCGCGTCCGGGACCTCGACCTCGGCGATATCATCGGTGTCTCGGGAAGGATCACGCGCACGCGCACCGGGGAGCTCTCGATCGAAGCGATGGAGATCCAGTGCCTCGCCAAATCGCTGCGCCCGCTTCCGGAGAAGTGGCACGGCCTCCGGGACGTGGAGACGCGCTTCCGCGAGCGCCCCGTCGACCTCCTCGTGAACCCGGGCGTGCGTGAGATCTTCGTCCGGCGCGCGCGGATCATTGCCTTCATCCGGGAGTTTCTCGCGTCGCGGGGGTTCCTCGAGGTCGAGACGCCGATGATGCAGGCGCTTCCGGGCGGTGCCGCCGCGCGTCCCTTCAAGACCCACCACAACGCGCTTGGAATCGATCTCTATCTCCGGATCGCCCCCGAGTTGTATCTGAAGCGCCTCGTGGTCGGCGGTTTCGACCGCGTCTTTGAGATCAACCGAAACTTCCGAAACGAGGGGCTCTCGACCAAGCACAACCCCGAGTTCACGATGCTCGAGTTCTACCAGGCCTACGCCACGTACGAAGACCTGATCGTGCTGACCCAGGAGATGCTCGGCGAGTGCGCGAAGGCGGTCCTCGGGACGACCGAGATCGAATACCAGGGGCAGGCGATCCATCTGGCCCCGCCGTGGACGACGCTGTCGATCCCCGACGCGATCGAGAAGCACGCGGGGATCCCGCGGAGCCGTCTCGCGGACAGGGCGAGCGCCCTGGCGGCCGCGCGGGAGAAGGGGATCCCGGTAGGGGAGAAGGACGGGTTGGGGAAGATCGTGGCGAAGATCGTGGACGTCGCCGTGGAACCGCGCTTGATCCAGCCCACCGTCCTCACCGACTACCCGGCCGAGGTGAGCCCGCTCGCGCGCCCCCGGGACGATGACCCCTCGGTCGTGGAGCGCTTCGAGGTGATCATCGGCGCGATGGAGGTGGCCAACGGGTTCAGCGAGCTGAACGACCCGGCCGAGCAGCGCGCGCGCTTCACCCGGCAGCTTGCCGAGAGGGACCGGGATGACCCCGACGTGGACATGGAGATCACGGAGATCGATGAGGACTACGTGCGGGCCCTGGAGTACGGGATGCCGCCGACGGCCGGAGAGGGGATTGGGATCGACCGGCTGGTGATGCTGCTCTCCGGCGTGCCGTCGATTCGTGAAGTGATCCTGTTCCCGCTGCTCAGACCGGAAGCCCCGCGCGACGCCCGGCGCGAGGACGAGATCAAGAAGGAAGAGGCCTGAAGTGCCCTATGAATGGTTCATCGCTGCGCGCTATCTCTTCGCCAAGCGCAAGCAGACCTTCATTTCGATCACCAGTGTGATTACCCTGGGCGGCGTGGCGCTCGGTGTGTGGGTGATGATCACGGTGCTCTCCGTGATGAACGGCTTCGAGGAGCAGTGGCGCGACAAGATCATCGGCGCCAACGCGCACATCGTCGTGACAAGGGTGGACGGCGCGATCGATGAGTACGAGGAAGTTCTGAAGAAGGTCATGAGCACGCCGGGCGTCGTCGCCGCCGCGCCCTTCGATCTCTCGCAGGTGATGCTTCGCTCCGAGGGGGGCGTCATCGGGGTGGAGCTCAAGGGCATCGATCCGGTGCTCTCGGAGAAGGTCACCAACATTCGCCGGGATCTCACGCAGGGCAAGCTCGCGTGGCTCACGAACCCGCCCGCCATCGCCGATCCCGAGGAGGGGCCGCAGGTTGCCCCCGAAAGGGCGGCCGACTCGAAGAAGGACGGAAAGCCCAACCGCTACCCCGGCATCATCTTGGGCAACGACCTGGCGCAGATGCTTGGCGTGCGGCTGTACGACACGCTCGTGGCGGTTTCTCCGTTCGGCGGTCCGCCCACGCCCGCGGGGCCCTCGCCGAAGTTCAAGCGTTACCGGGTGGTGGGGATCTTCAAGTCGGGTTTCTACCAGTTCGACAGCCAGGTGGCCTACCTGTCGCTGGAGGAAGCGCAGAGCTTCTTCTCGACGGGGAAGGTGGTGACCGGCATCGAGGTGCGCACGGTCGGGATGTTCGAGGCGAGCCGTGTTGCCCGCGCGATCCAGAAGCGCCTGGCTTTTCCGTTCAACGCGCGGGACTGGACCGAGTTCAACCCGACGTTCTTCACGGCCCTGCGCACCGAGAAGGTCACGATGACGATCATCCTCGTCTTCATCGTCGCGGTGGCTGCGTTCGGGATCATCAGCACGCTGGTCATGATGGTGATGGAGAAGCACAAGGACATCGCGATTCTCAAGAGCATGGGGGCGACGGACGGAGGGATCAGCCGGATCTTCCTCATCGAGGGGACCCTGATCGGCGGGGGCGGCATCGTGACGGGCCTGGCGCTTGGGCTGTACACGGTTGCCAATATCGACCGGCTGCAGGCCGGCGTCGAGCGCATCTTCGGCTTCAACCCCCTGCCGCCGGACGTGTACAACCTGGCCCAGCTCCCCGCGCGGATCGAGCCGCTGCAGCTCGCGCTCATTCTGGGCGCGGCGATGATCTCCAGCGTCGTGGCTACGATTTTCCCGAGCTGGCAGGCCAGCCGCATGGATCCTGTCGAAGGGCTGCGGAGCGAGTAAACCCGGGGCCTTTGGAACCGAACGGAGGCTGTGGTATCATTTGCGCCCCTTGATCCAGACCGAAGGTCTCAGCAAGTCCTACGTCGTCGGCAACGTGCGGTTGGACGTGCTTCGGGATCTGAGCTTCACCGTGTCGCGGGGGGAGACCACGGCGGTGGTGGGCGTTTCAGGGGTGGGGAAGTCGACGCTGCTTCACATCCTGGGGACGATCGATCGGCCGACGTCGGGGCGCGTTTGGGTGGACGGGGAAGATCCATTCCAGCTCAAGCCTCCCGCGCTGGCCCGGTTCCGGAATCAGACGATAGGGTTCGTGTTCCAGTTCCACCACCTGCTGCCGGAGTTCAGCGCGCTTGAGAACGTTATGATGCCTGCGCTCATCCGGCGCCTCCCCCGCGCCCAAGCGCGGAAGCGGGCGGAAGCCGTTCTGGGGGAGGTCGGCCTCTCGCAGCGGCTTTCCCACCGGGTGGGTCAGCTCTCCGGCGGGGAGGCGCAGCGTGTCGCGATCGCGCGGGCCCTGGTGCTCGATCCGCCGATTCTCATGGCCGATGAGCCCACGGGCAACCTCGATCCGCGCACCGGAGCCACCATCCAGGAGCTCCTGCTGGAGCTCAATCAAAGGAAGAACCTGACCGTCCTGGTGGTGACGCACAACGAGAAGATGGCGCAGGCGATGGGGCGCCAGCTCCACCTGGTGGAGGGTCAGCTGAGGCCCTGACGATGCAAAGAAATGAGGACTAGAGCAGTTTGAACCGTTTCAACGGCGTGGGCGTCCAGGACACCGTGGCACGCGCCGACAAATAATGCCGCGTCAAGCACGCGGTGGATGTTGATGAGACCGAACGCAACCGACAGCAACCGGGGGCTTCCAAGCCAATGTGGAAGAGGGTTGGGCTGCTGCTGGCACTGGTCCACGTATTTTCCGCCTCCTCCTCGCACGCCGCGTCGAGCCTTGCACCGCGTGAGGAGGGGACCAAGGTCGTTCTCGCGGTGCTCCCCTTCGAGGTGAGCGACCCCGCGCGCATGACCTACCTCCAGGAGGCCGTGATGGACCTCCTTTCTTCCAGGCTGGAGGGCCACGGCGGGATCAAGGTGGTGGAGAAGTACCTCGTGCGCGAGGCGGTGGGCGATGCGGCGGGGCGCGCGCTGGCGGAGCAGCGGGTCCAGGAGGTGGGCAAGAAACTCGCCGCGGACTACGTGGTGCTCGGGAGCATCACCAAGGTGGGGACGGACTACTCACTGGACGTGAAGGTGTGGAACGTGCGCGCCGCCTCGACGGCGGGACGGGTGTACTCGCTGGCGCGTGGTGACGACGCCATCGTTCTCAAGATCCAAGAGGTTGCGGACAAGATCGCGAAGATCGTGGGCGCGCCGCCCCCGCCCCCGCCTGCCCCCGCGCGCGAGGGCGCAACGCCTGTGGCGCCCGAGGGGCCCGGGCCCGCGATCGCGGAGATCCAGATCCAGGGGGCCAAGGAAGGGGAGGAGGACGCGATCCTCCATTCCCTCACGAGCCGCGTGGGAGAGCCGTTCTTGGAGGGGAACCTCGAGCGGGACATCCGCAAGGTGCTCGAGCGCCCCGACGTGCGGGACGTCGAGGTGCGCGTGACCGACCGCCCCACGGGACGCGTGCTTACGTATCGCATCACGCGGGGGAGGGGACCCAAGGCCACCGTGAGCGTCCCGCAGCGGGAGCGCGTGGCCGAGGTCCGCGTCACCGGCAACCAGCGAGTCGAGACCGAGTCGGTCCGCGGGAAGATCTCGATGCAGCCGGGTGATCCGTTCACCGCGAAGGTGGCGCAGGAAGACGTCCGCGACATCTATAAGATGGGTTTCTTCCGCGACGTCCAGTTGGACGTGCAGTCCACCGAGCAGGGGAAGATCGTCACGTTCATCGTGGCGGAAAACCCGGTGGTTCGCTCGCTCAACTACGCGGGGAACCGGCACGTGAAGAAGGACAAGCTCGACGAGATCCTCACGATCAAGCCGAACCAGACCTTGGACTTCCGCAAGCTCTACGAGAGCCAGCAGCGGATCCAGTCGTACTACTCGCAGTCGGGCTACTACCTCGCCACGGTGAAGTACAGCCTCCTCCAGGTGGACGAGAACAGCGTGGCGGTCACGTTCAACGTGACCGAGGGGAACAAGCTCAAGCTCAAGCGGATCGACTTCGTGGGGAACAAGGCCTTCGGCGATCGGACGCTCAAGGGGGAGATGAAGACGAAGGAGTGGGACCTCCCCTCCAAGGTGCTCTCCCACATCAACCAGCGCGGGATCTACCGCGAGCCGATCTTCTACGAAGATCTGAACAAGGTCCACGAGTACTACCTGGACCACGGCTACCTCCGGGCCGACGTGGGAGAGCCGGAGGTGACGCACGAGAAGAAGTGGCTCTACGTGAAGGTCCCGATCGAGGAAGGGGTTCCGTACAAGGTCGCCAAGGTGGACCTGAAGGGGGATGAGTTCCTGGACAAGGTCGAGGCGCGCAAGCGCTTCAAGCTCAAGAGCGGGAAGACCTTCAACCGCGCCCTCATGACGGGCGACATCGACTATCTCACCAAGAAGTACACCAACCGGGGCTTCTTTTACGCCAGCGTGACGCCGCTCACGGACGTGGACGACGCGAAGAAGACGGTGGACATCACCTACGACGTCACGAAGGGGAAGCTCGTGTACTTCGAGGACATCGAGGTGGTGGGCAACACGAAGACCCGGGACGACGTCATCCGGCGCGAGCTGCAGGTTGCCGAGGGAGAGCTGTACAACGCCACCGGGGTGGAGGGTTCGAAGGGCCGCGTGAAGGCCCTCGGATTCTTCGAGGACGTGAGCGTGAACACGCGGGTCGGATCCACGGAGAATCAGCTCGATCTCACGGTGGGCGTGAAGGAGCGCCCCACGGGATCCTTCAGCTTCGGCGCCGGGTTCAGCTCGGTGGACAAGTTCATCTTTGCGGCCCAGGTCCAGCAGCAGAACCTCTTCGGGCGCGGCCAGCAGATTGCCCTCTCGGCCGACATCGGCGGGCGCCGCAACGACGTGAACTTCCGGTGGACCGATCCTTACGTGCGCGGGTCGCTCTGGGCCATCTCGGTGAACGCCTTCGTGGACAACCGCGAGTTCAACGACTTCACCCGCAGCGGGCAGGGAGGCTCGCTCACGGTGGGTCGCTCCATCGGCGACTACACCCGCATCTTCGCCGGGTACAGCTACGAGCAGCAGAGCGTGAGCGAGCTGGGCTTTGACGCCACGTCGCTGCTCATCCGCGAGGACATCCGCGGGGGCGCCAGGACGTCTTCCTTTAACCCCTCGATCTCGCGGGACACGCGCGACGACCGGATCGACCCGAAGAAGGGGACGCTCTTCAGCCTCTCGCTGCAGTCCGCGGGGATGGGGGGCGACAACCGCTTCACGAAGATGGAAGGGCGCGCCACCTGGTGGTTCCCGATCAAGCTCTTCCCCTGGGAGTCGACCATCGCCTTCAATGCACGCGCGGGAGGCGCCAAGGCGCGCAACACGCTTGAGGACTTCAACCTGCACGAGCCGACGACGACGGTGGGAACGCAGCTGAAGCCTGGCTTCACCCCACCCATCTTCCCGGGTTCAGGCGAGTACTCCGATCCAGCGAGCGTTCCCTCGAGCATTTCCTTCCAGCAAGGGGGCTCGGCGGAGACGGGGAAGACCTTCCCCCTGTCGATCATCGACTCCGACCAGCTCCTGCCGGTGACCGAGCGCTTCTACCTCGGCGGCCTCAACTCGGTGCGCGGGTTCAAGGCCCGCTCCCTGGGGCCCCGGCGGGCGATCCTCACGCGGATCCCGATCTCCGGCGTCGCTGGGATCCCCGACGGGACGACCCAGTACGCGGTGGCCGATCTGAACGGGAACGGGATCATCGACCGCGACGAGACCGAGGTTATCGGCGGCAACAAGTACGCCCTGTTCAACTTGGAGTACCAGTTCCCCCTGAACAAGAAGATGGGCCTGGGCGGCCTGTTCTTCTTCGACGGGGGCCAGGCTTTCGCCGAAGGAGACCCGATCCGCCTGGGCGACCTGCGCTACAGCGGCGGCGCCGGCGTGCGCTGGCGCTCCCCCTTCGGGCCGCTGCGCTTTGAGTGGGGCTTCCCGCTCCAGCGCCAGGAAGGGGAAGAGTCTTCGGTGTTCGAGTTCTCGGTAGGTAGTTCCTTCTGATCCTCAATCACCCGCTTCGCGCCACGGCGCGAGTTCCGTCGTGCCGACGGAAGGGAGCCTCCAGGATGTTCGGTCATCGCTTCGTTTCGTTTGCCTCCGCCCTTCTGGCGGTTTCGATCACCACCGCGCCGGCCTTCGCGGCGGATCTGAGAGTCGCTTACGTCGACATGGAGAAAGCCTTCAGCACCTCCGATGCCGGCAAGACGGCCAAGGCCAAGTTTACCCGCAAGCTGGACGATCTCACGCGCCGAATCGAGGCGCGCGAGACGGAGCTGAAGCAGTTGCAGGACAGCCTCGAGAAGGCGGCTGCGACCCTTTCCGATGAGGCGCGCAAGGACAGGGAGATCGGCTACCAGAGCAAGTACCGTGACTACCAGCGTCTCGTGAAAGACTCGCAGGATGACTTGCGGCGCGAGGATGCCGAGCTGACCAATCGAATTCTAAAGAACCTGCTGGAGGTCGTAGAGCAGGTGGGCCGCTCCGGGAACTACACACTGGTGCTCGAGAAGAAGTCGGTCCTCTACGCCGCTCAGCAGATCGACATCACGGACCAGGTGGTGGCTGCGATGAACAAGCAGCCTAACCCGGTGACGACGTCCGACACGAAGTGATCTCATGGCAACCCTCCCTTTCGACCGGGCGGAGATCGAACAGATGCTCCCGCACCGCGACGTCGCGCTGATCCTCGAAGAGGTGCTCGAGGTGAAGCCCGGTGATCGCGCGATGGGGCTGCGGCGGGTCCGGATTGGCGACAGCTTTCTCGAAGGGCACTTCCCCGGGCAGCCCGTGATGCCGGGCAGCGCGATCATCGAGTGCATGGCGCAGCTGGCGGGCGTCCTCACCTACATGACGCTGCCGGATCCGATGCGCCGCGAGGGGGTGGCGCTGCTCGGGCTGGACCGGACGCGTTTCCGGCGGCCGGTGTGCCCGGGGGACGACCTCGTGATCGAGGTTTCGATCGTTCAGCGGCGCGATCCGATCTGGAAGTTTCGCGCCGAGGCCCGGGTGGGCGATGAAAAGGTCGCGGAAGCGCTGTTGCTCGCGGGCCTCTTGTCCAAGGAGGAGCGGGGCCTCAGCTCGCATCGGAGCGGGCAAGGAAGGGGACGATGACCGACATCCATCCCAGCGCGGTGGTGAGTTCCGGCGCCGATCTGGACGAAGGGGTGCGTATCGGACCCTATGCCCTCATCGGTCCCCACGTGCGGATCGGAGCCGGCACGGTGATCCACGGCCACGCCGTCGTGGACGGCTGGACCGAGATCGGCGCGAACGCGCAGATCTTCCCCTTCGCCTCGGTGGGACTCCCGCCCCAGGACATGAAGTACAAGGGGGAGAAAACGACCCTGAGGATCGGGGATGGCACGATCATCCGTGAGTCGGTGACGCTGCACCCCGGGACCGCGGGTGGGGGCGGCGAGACCACCGTGGGCGTCAACTGCCTGATCATGGTAGGCGTGCACATCGCCCACGACTGCCGCATCGGAAACCGCGTCATCATGGCCAACGGGACGCATCTCGGAGGTCACGTCACCATCGAGGACACGGCGGTGATCGGCGCGATGTGCGGGGTCCACCAGTTCGTTCGCATCGGGACGCTCGCGATGAGCTCGGGCGGATCGATGGTCACCCAGGACATCCCGCCCTACTGCACCGTGCACGGGGACCGCGCGCGGCTCATCGGCCTCAACACCATCGGGATGGAGCGCAACGGGCTCGACGCCGAACAGATCCAGTCCGTCAAGCGCGCCTACCGGATCCTCTTCCACTCCAAGCTCCTCTTGAAGGACGCACTCGCCCGGGTCGAGCGCGAGCTCGCCGGCTCGCCCGAGGTCGATCGGATGCTCAAGTTCATCCGCGACTCGGAGCGTGGACGCCGCCGGTGAGGGGCGCATCTGTACGCCCGATCGGCCTCATCGCGGGAAACGGGCGCTTCCCGTTCCTTTTCGCCGAGGCCGCCAGAGCCCGCGGAATCCCCGTGGCGGCCGTGGCGATTCGCGAGGAGACCGACCCGGCGCTTGAGGGGCACGTCGATCGCAGTGCGTGGTTTCACGTCGGCCAGCTTTCCGCCATGATTGAATTCCTGCAATCGGCCGGATGCACCGAGGCCGTCATGGCGGGCCAGATTCACCTCTCCCTCCTCTATCACGACTTCTCCGTCCTCATGGCCGATCCGCTGGCCAACGATCTGCTCGCGCGCCTAGCCGATCACCGGGGCGACAGCGTGCTGGCCGCGGTGGCCGACGTGCTCGAAGCGCATGGGATCCGCCTGCGCCCCTCCACGCTTTTCCTCGAGGATCACCTGGCCCCCGCGGGATCGCTGACCCGGCGCAGCCCCACCGCGGCCGAGGAGGCGGACATCGCCTTCGGCTGGGGGATCGCGAAGGCGGTGGCGGGCCTCGCCTTCGGGCAGACGGTCGCGGTGAAGGACCGGACGGTGGTCGCCGTGGAGGCGATCGAGGGAACCGACGCGTGCATCCGCCGCGCCGGGGAGATCGGATACGGCGGCGTGGTCGTCGTGAAGGTCGCCAAGCCCAACCAGGATCTCCGCTTCGATGTGCCCGTGGTGGGGACCGCCACGATGCGTGCGCTGATGGACGCGAAAGCGTCGGTCATGGCGGTGGAGGCCGGGATGACGCTCGTCCTGGACCGCGAGGCGGTCGTGTGCCTGGCCGACGAGGCGGGGATCGCGCTGGTGGGCGTCCTGGCGCCGGGAGGCACGCCTTGATCGCAGCGGCCGGGCGCAAGCGGTTCGCGGTGGTGGGCGCGGGCCACCTCGGCCGATTCCATGCGGAAAAGTATGACTTCATCGACGAGGCGGATCTTGCCGCCGTGGTCGACGTCGATGAGGGCCGGGCGCGCGCGCTGGCGTCGAAGTACGGCTGCGAGGCGCTCACCGATCATCGCGCGCTGGCGGGCCGTGTAGACGCGGCCTCGGTGGTGGTCCCGACCGTGCTGCACCACCGCGTGGCAAAGGATCTCCTCGATGCGGGGATGGACGTGCTGGTCGAGAAGCCCATCGCGACAAGCCTTGCCGAGGCCGACGACCTGATCCGCGCGGCCCAGGCGCGGGGCGCGATCCTTCAGGTCGGCCACGTCGAGCGCTTCAATCCGGCACTGGTCACCCTCGGGTCGAGGATCCGCTCTCCGCGCTTTATCGAGTCGCACCGGCTGGGGAGCTTCTCGGGGAGGGCTACCGACGTCGACGTGGTGCTCGACCTCATGATCCATGACCTCGACATCATCGCCTCCCTGGTCGGCGGAGAGCTGGCGTCGGTCGAGGCGGTGGGCGTCCCGATCCTCTCCGAGAACGTCGACATCGCCAACGCGCGCGTGAAGTTCACAGGCGGCTGCATCGCGAACATCACCGCAAGCCGTGTATCGATGACCCCGGTGCGCAAGATCCGGATCTTCCAGCCCGATGCCTACGTCTCGATCGACTTCATCGCGAGCCGAATTGATCTTTACCGGATCGATCGGAGCAGCGGCGCTCCGGAGATCGCGGCCGAGCAGATCACGATCGAGAAGAGCGACGCGCTGGAAACGGAGATCCGCGCGTTCGTGAAGTCCGTCAAGACACGCGAGCGCCCGCTGGTCTCGGGCCATGAAGGGCGGCTGGCCCTGGCCATGGCGGAGAGAGTACGCCACGTGCTCGAGGAGAGCCTGGCCCGGCTCGAGGTACACCCTTGAAGCCCCAGGAGGTCTTCATCCTCGCGGGGGAGGCCTCGGGGGACGTGAAAGGGGGAGGGCTGGTGGAGGCGGTGCGATCGATCAACCCGCAGGTGCATTTCTGGGGCGTCGGCGGCAACCGGATGCGCGAGGCGGGCGCAGAGATCTTCATCGATTCCCGTGAGTTGTCCGTGAACGGCCTGATGGAGGTCGTGGTCCACCTGAGGCGGATCTGGTATATCTACCGCCGTCTGTGCGATGCGCTGCGCGCCAGGCGGCCCGATCTTGTCGTACTCATCGACTTTCCCGATTTCAACCTCTTCTTCGCCCGGCAGGTGAATCGCCTGGCCATCCCCCTGCTCTGGTACGTGAGCCCCCAGGTGTGGGCGTGGCGGCGGTACCGGCTCGCGAAGATCGCGCGGCGGATCTCGCGGATGATGGTGGTCTTTCCCTTCGAGCTGCCGCTGTATCGGGATCGCGGTGTGCCGGTGGACTTCGTGGGGCACCCGCTGGTGGATCTGGCCAGGCCCCGCCTTTCACGCGCGGACACGTTGAGGAAGCTCGGTCTGGACCCGGGGCGCCCGATGATCGCGCTGCTCCCCGGAAGCCGGCGATCCGAGCTTGCGCGGATCTACCCGACCCTGCTGCGCGCGGCGGAGATCATGGCCCGGCAGCGCCCCGATCTCCAGTTCGCCACGCCCGTGGCTCCCACGCTCGATCGCTTTGCGGTGGCGGCGCAGACGGCGCGCGCGGGGGTGGAGGTGGTGCCGGCCGACAACCTCACCTACGAGGTGATGGCTGCCGCCGACGCAGCGGTGGTGGCGGCGGGCACCGCCACGATCGAGTGCGCCCTCGTGGGGACGCCGATGGTGATGGTCTACCGCCTGAGCACGTTCACCTACCTCTGGCGGCCCCTCATCGGTCTGGAGCACTACTGCATGGTGAACCTGATCGCCGGGGCGGGTGTGGTTCCCGAGCTGGTCCAGGCGGATTGCTCGCCCGAGCGGGTCGCGAACGCGGCGCTCGATCTTCTGGGCGCCGCGGGCGTCGTGCAGCGGCAGGCTCTGGCCGAAGTGCGCGCGCGGCTGGGTCCCGAGGGCGCCAATCTCCGGGCCGCCCGTGTGTTGCTGGACATGCTCGGGTCCGTGCCCCACGCGGAGGGCGCCGCGTGAAACCATACCTGCGCCTGCTCACATATCTCAGGCCCCACTGGCTGCGAATCGCGCTGGCGATGGTCTGCATGCAGATCTACTCGGTGGCCCAGGGTGCCGGGATCTTCCTCGTGGGCCCCGCCGTCGCGTACCTCTTCCAGCCCAAGACCTTCGACGCGGCCGGTATTCGATTGGGGAAGTTCCACATCCTGGAATCGGTGATGGGCTTCTTCGGCGGGGATTTCTTGCCGGTGCTGATGGCGTCGATCATCGTCACGTTCACCGTGAAGGGGTTCGCCGACTTCGGCCAGGCCTACCTGATGGGCGACACGGCGCAGCGGGTGCTCCGGGAACTTCGCAACAAGCTCTTCCGGCACCTCGAGGCGCTCCCGATCCGCTACTACACCCGCAGCTCCACCGGCGAGCTCATGTCGCGGCTCACCAACGACGTGGCGCTGATCCAGGGGGCGGTGAGCGATGCCGTGGCCGCGGTGTTGCGCGACGCGAGCGCCACGATCGTGCTCATCGCGCTTGCCTTCGCGATGGACGTCCGACTCGCGTTCTACGCGTGCTTCATCTTTCCCGTGGCTGTCTACCCGGTGATGCGCCTGGGGCGACGATTGCGCCGCGCGAGCCGCAAGCGCCTGGTCTCCACCGCGCGGCTCTCGACGCTCATCCACGAGACGCTGCGAGGGATCCGGATCGTGAAGGGCTTCGGGATGGAGCGCTGGGAGGCGGCGCGATTCGCGGAGGAGAATCAGAGCCTGTACCGGACGAATGTGAAGGCGATCCGGACAAAGGCCTCGGTGACGCCGCTCAATGAGTTCCTCTCCGCGGTGGGTTTCGCCGTCGCGCTTTGGTACGGACATTCGCGCATCGCGGCCGGGACGCTCCGGCCCCAGGAGTTCA
>Ga0299912_10003488_pt1 | contig 12829 bp, 11 predicted proteins | sample RVTome_2_FD_207667 | JGI IMG/M metagenome (GOLD analysis project Ga0299912, IMG submission 207667) | Soil microbial communities from uranium-contaminated site in the Upper Colorado River Basin, Wyoming, United States - RVT95D214 (version 2) ...
CGGGACGTGATGTAACGGCACCTTCGTCTACGGTGAACGCCGAGCCGGTGCCGCCCTGCCGGCTGGCGCCGCGCGTGCCTCCATTCCCGATCCTCAGATTGCTTTCGATCCGCACGGGACTCAAAGCTCCAGTCAGCGCCATTCCCGGCAAAATCTGCCGCCAGGCGTTAACAACCGCTTAACGAACCCGGCAATTGTTGCTCGTCGGTCCGTGCGCCTCGAGTTGAGAGCTACACGTTTTGTGCAGCCTTCTCAATGCGTTGAAAGCGAGTGGGTCGAACTGGCACGATTCTCGCTCCTACGATCCCGACTGCCCGGCTCATGGGGATGCGTCGGGTCACATCGGGGAACGAAGCTATGGACTTCCGGGCACTCAAGCACCTGCTCGCCGCGGCGCTCGCGGCATCGACGCTCCTTGCGCCGCTGACTGGCGTGCAGGGAGCGGCGGCGCGCATCAAGGACATCGTCGACATCGAGGGCGTGCGCGAAAACCAGCTCGTCGGCTATGGCTTGGTGGTTGGCCTCAATGGCACCGGCGACAGCCTCAACAACTCGCCCTTCACCCGCCAGAGCCTGCAGGCAATGCTCGAGCGACTCGGGGTCAATACCCGCGGCGAAAACATGCGGACCGCCAACGTGGCCGCGGTGATGGTGACCGCGAACCTGCCGGCCTTCGCCACCCAGGGAAGCCGGCTGGACGTCAATGTCTCTGCGCTCGGCGATGCCGACAGCCTGCAGGGAGGGACCCTGCTGGTGACCCCGCTGCTCGGCGCCGACGGCGAAGTCTACGCGATTGCCCAAGGTTCGGTGCTGATCAACGGCTTCAAGGCCGAGGGCGACGCGGCAACCGTCATTTCCGGAGTGCCCACCACCGGCCGCATCTCGGCCGGCGGACTGATCGAGCGCGAGATCGGCTTCACCCTGGGCGCACAGCGAACCTTGCGCCTGGCGCTGCGCAATCCCGACCTCACCACCGCGCGCCGCGTCGCGCTCTCGATCAACGACTTCATCGGCGTGCCGACCGCTACGCCCGAGGATCCGGCCACAATCCGTATCAACCTGCCCTACGGCTTCAACGGCAATATCGTCGACCTGCTGACCGACATCGAGCAACTGGTCGTCGAAACCGACCAGCCCGCCAAGATCGTCATCGACGAGAACTCGGGCATCATTGTCATGGGCAAGGATGTGCGGGTCTCAAGCGTCGCCGTGGCGCAATCCAACCTCACGGTGACCATCGCCGAAAGCCCCGAGGTCGTTCAGCCTGAGCCGCTGAGCTTCGGACAGACAGCTGTCGTTCCCCGCACCGACCTCACAGTGGAGCAGAAGGACAGCAACCTCGCCGTGGTTCCGGAATCGGTGACGCTGCAGGAGTTGGTGGACGGGCTCAATGCGCTCGGCATCAGCCCGCGCGACCTCATCGCCATCCTGCAGGCGATCAAGGCGACCGGTGCGCTGCAAGCCGAAATCGAGGTGCTGTGATGGCCAATCCCGTCTCACTCTTCTCGCCCGTCGGCGGCGCCCAGGATCCATTGGTCCGCCTGCGCAAGCAGGCCGAGGAACTCGAAGGGGTGTTCCTCAACACCCTGATGAAAGAAATGTTCTCAAGTATTGATACAGAGGGAGATTTCGGCGGCGGCTTTGCCGAAGAAACCTGGCGCGGCATGCAGGCGGAGCAGTTCGCCGCCACCATGGCGGAGTCCGGCGGCATCGGCCTTGCCGACAGCCTCATGGCCGACCTCATCGCGCTGCAGGAAGCCGCACAAACAACCCCACTCACGACCAACAAGGGAGCCTCCAATTGACCACCGCTCAGGAACGGCTCGCCGCCATGGACGATCTACCAGCTACCGAACTCTGCGGCCGTGCCGCCGACACGCTGGACGAACTGGTGACGATCATGAACCAGGAAACCACCCTGCTCCGCGCCGGCCGCATGCGCGAGGCCGGCGCGCTGACCGCCGACAAGACACGTCTTGCGCAGGACTACGTGATGCTCGCGCGCTCGGTGCAACGCCAGATCGGCCGATTGAAGGTGGAGGCGCCTCAGGAGGTCGAGCGCCTGCGCAACGGGCACGAGCGGCTCGCGACCCAGATGGCCGACAACCTCAAGGTCATCGCCACTGCCCGCTCGGTCACTGAGGACCTGCTCTCCGACGTCGCCACAACGATCGGCCAGAACGCCCGTGCCAAGACCTACGGAGCCGGCGGCCAGATCGCCAGCAGCCCCGGTCACGCGGCGCGCGGCATCGCCATCAACCGGGCGCTCTGACCACAGGCAATTTGACTCAAACTGTCGCCGGGGCGGAAACCCCGGCGCAGGAATCCGCAAATAGTGTGCGATTGAAGCTTCAGGTCCAAGGATGGACGCCGAATATGATCGCGCCGAAACGCATCAACGTCGCCATTCCGCTCGGCACCGAACGCCAGCCTCGGGCGGCGATCGGCGCTCCGTCGCCGCAGGCAGGCGCCGACCCTGCCTCCACAGGCGATGCATTCCCCTCGCTCAAGGAATCGCTCGCCGACATCCTCCCGCCGCTGCCGCCTCCCCCCGACCCTCCGGGAACTGCCTATGTCGCCGCGGTGCTTTCCGGCGCGCTCTCGCCACGGCCGACGTCGGCGCAGAACGTGTACCTCAGACTCGGCGAATGGGCCCCGCCCGACTCGCCCTTCCGTCTCACCGACAAAACCATCTGACACGTTAACGGCACGCCCACCCGCAGCGCCCGGTACGGCCGCCGCTATCGGGATGGCGGCGTTTGCCATTTTCCATTCTATTTCAACGCGGTAACCATTCATTAGCGGCGTTCCAAGAAGCGCTGAAAAACTCCAATTGCGGCACGCCCGTTAACGCTTCTTTACACGCTGGGCGGCGATAGTTGCCGGGACGTCTCAGGACGAGGCGTCTCTATCAATCGGAATTCCCAGAAGAGGATCTCTCTAAAATGGCCGGTATCACTCTCTCGGCTGGCGTCCGCCAGAACCTGCTGTCCCTGCAGAACACTGCAGACATGATGGCAACGACGCAGAACCGTCTTGCCACCGGCAAGAAGGTCAACTCTGCCCTCGACAATCCGTCGAGCTTCTTCACTTCTTCTTCGCTGCAGTCGCGCGCCAGCGACATGTCCGCGCTCCTCGACTCCATGTCGAACGGTGTCAAGACGCTGGAAGCGGCCGACAATGGCCTCAAGTCGATCACCAAGACGCTCGAGTCCATGCAGTCGACCCTGCGCCAGGCTCGTCAGGACAAGTCGTTCGCGACCAAGTCGTACACCCTCGACACCGCCGCCCTCACCGCCGCTACCGTCGACACCAATGCCGAAGCTGGCAAAGTCTCCTTCACCGGCGGCGCCGTCGGGACGACTGCGGTCGGCGTGGATCTCACGACTGCCAAGGGTGTGCTGACCGGTACTACCAACTTCGCCGCCATGGACTTCACCGACGCGACCGACACTATCGACTTCAAGCTTGCACTCAACGGCAGCGCCACGACCACTGCTGTCAAGATTGAGAACGGTACGGCTGCCAACTCGCTGAAGGTCACCGTCGGCACCACGGTCACCGACAACATCGCGGTCGTCAGCGAGGCTGCTGTCACCGCCGAGGAAATGGTGAGCGCCCTGAACACGGCGTTTGACGCCGGAACGCTCGGCGTTACCGTTGCCGGTGCGACCGGTGGCAAACTCAGCTTCACCGCTGACGCCGCTGCGGACGGAAGTAAGGCCGCAGTCACGATGAGCAACCTGGCCTTGGGCACCAGCACGACCGGCACGCAGATCCTCGCCTCGGACTTCGGCTTCACCGCCGGCGGTGCCGGCGTGTCCGCTGGCGGCACTGCAACCATCTCTTCGGTCACCGCCAAGACCGTCGACCAGTTGGTCACGGCGATCAACGACAACGCCAGCCTCGCGGGCAAGGTTCGCGCCGCCAACGACGACGGCAAGCTCCGGTTCGAGAACCAGTCCACCCAGGACCTGACCGTTACCGGCTTCAACTCGACGTCGGCAAAGCTCGATGGCGCTGCCGGCACCAACACCATCGGCGGCAACAAGGTCCGCGCCGGCCTGTCCGATCAGTTCAACGAACTGAAGGATCAGCTCGACAAGCTCTCGGACGATGCCTCCTACAACGGTATCAACCTGCTGCGTGGCGACAAGCTGAAGATCACCTTCAACGAGACCGGCACGTCGACCATCGACATCCAGACCGACAGCGGCAAGACCATCAACTCCGCGTACCTCGCGGTGTCCGAGATCAATCCGGTAGACCTCGACTCGGATGACGGCATCGACACCATGCTCGATACGGTCAAGGATGCTCTGAACACCATCAGCTCGCAGTCATCGACCTTCGGCTCGAACCTGTCGATCGTTCAGAACCGCCAGGACTTCACCTCGAACATGATCACCACACTGCAGACCGGTGCGGACAGCCTCATCCTGGCCGACACCAACGCGGAAGCAGCCAACATGCTCGCTCTGCAGACCCGTCAGCAGTTGGCCTCGACCGCCCTGTCGATGGCCTCGCAGTCCGACCAGGCGGCTCTCCGCCTGTTCTGATCGCGGCGATCATCGCCAAATCTTCGGAAGGCGGGCTTCGTGCCCGCCTTCTTCTTTTTCCGCCGGCTCCCGCCCCTCTCGATGCATAATGGGGCATCACTCGAATCGGTGAGTTGAAACCATGTCGCTCAAAGTTGAACTCAAGCCCGGTGAGCGCCTCATCGTCGGCAATTGCGTCATCACCAATTCCGATCAGCGCACGCGGCTCTTCATCGACGGCAGGGCGCCGATCCTGCGGGAAAAAGACATCCTCACCGTCGAGACCGCCAACTCGCCGGCCCGGCGCGTCTATTTTGCCGTCCAGTTGATGTACCTGAACGACAACGTCGAGGCCCTGCGGAAGGACTATTTTTCGCTGATCAACGACATCGTTCGGGCCGCGCCATCGACCATCGGCATCGTCGACCAAATCAACAACGACATATTAACCGGCAATCTCTACAAAGCTCTGAGGGCTGCGAAAAAGCTCATCCAGTACGAACAGGATCTTCTCGCAAATGCAAAATCAGGCGGCGCTCGCTTATCAGCAAGTGGCAAAGAAGACGATCAGCCCGCGTGAAATCGAGGCGAACCTTCTCTCCCGCTCCGCCGGTCGCCTTCAACGCATTCGCGACAATTGGGAAGACGAACGCAGCGATCTCAAGGAAGCGCTGACGTTCAACCACAAGCTGTGGGTCGTCTTCATGACCTCGGCGGCCAAAGACGACAATCCGCTGCCCATTCCGGTGCGTCAGAACATCGCCAATCTCGGCATCTTCGTGATGAACCACACCCTCGAGATCCACGCCGAGCCGCAGCCGGCAAAGCTCGACGTGCTGATCACGATCAACCGCGAACTCGCTGCCGGCCTGCGCGCGGCCAATCCCGAAGGCTGAGGGAGCGCGCCGCAGGCCGCAGAAAAGCCCCCGTCGCCGGGGGCTTTGTCATTTCTGGGCCATCGAGTTGGGGCTGCTCTAGAGGTAGTTGACCAGCGACATCTTCCCAATCAGCGCCGTGGTCTGGTAGCTCGCCTCGAGCCTGGTCTGCAGCGCCAGGATTTCCATGGCGACCTCTTCCTTGGAGACGCCCTCGATCTCCCCGAGCATGATGTTGAGTTGCGCTTCGCTGGTTGTCAGGCGCTCTTTGATGCTTCCCATCCGGATCGAAGCGAGGCTGAGCTCCACCGTGATGACCTCGATCGATCCGGCCTCGTTGTTGTGGGCTTCCGACAGCCTCCTCTGCTGCCGCTCGGCCATGCCGTCGAACCGACCAGGGGTGGCGGGATCGGCCTGAGGATAGGTCTCGACCGCCATGGCGGCGAGCGATCGTATCAGGTTGACGATGCCGTTCTCGTTGGCCTGGACGCCGTACTTGACGGTCGTATGGTCCTCGACCTTGGCGGAGACGCTGCCGCGTGCAGTTCCCGCCGCCTCCTGCGCGGCGAGGCCGAGGCTGGTGTCGAGCGCGGCGGCGAAGTTCGCCGACGTGGTATTCGCGTCGACACCGATGGCGAATTCGCCCGGGCCCGGCGTGCCCGCGACGGCGCGCAGCGTCACGTCTTTGCTCCCGCCTTGCGGCAAGGTCAGCCGCACGCTCAGGGTTTCGCCGGCATTCGGCAGGCCGGTAAACGCGACCGAAAGGCTCTCGGGGCTCGTGGCGGCGAGCGTTGCCGTAGCGTTGGTGAGACCTTCGGCTACACTGGCGATCCGGAAGCCATAGCCGGGCGCCAGCGGTGCGGCTTCGGCAAGCGTGGTCGTGGCGCCGGTGGTCGACAGATCGAGCCGGCCGCGGTCGCTGGCGCGAATCCCCTGGGTTTCTCCGCCATACCAGAACACGGTGTCGGCGGCCGTCGCAGCAACCATCGCCGTGGCCGTATCGAACGGCGGGCCATCGACCCGCAGCACCGGCACGCCCTGCCCGTTGAAGAAGTTGTCCGCCGCCGCGAAGCTCGAGGCAGCGGCGAGCTTGGTCTTCCCAAGGTCCGCAAGGGACGTCTGCAACGCCGCGGCGAAGTTGGCCGCCGTTGCCTCCTGTGCCGTCGTCGCCTGGTAGGTGGCAACCGGCACGCCAAGGCCGGCGACCGTGGCTGTCACGTCGACGTTCGTGGTGCTGGTGTTGCCGGTGAGAATGAGCTTCCCGGCGTCGGCGCCGGTTCCGACCGTCGCCGTGACGCCGACGAGAGCATTGACGTTGATCAGCCCCGCAGCGACGCTGGCGTCGTCACCAATGGCGATGGCGAAGCTCTGCCCGTTGATCGTCAGGGTGCCAGCTGCAGTAGCGACTGAAGGCAGCGTTGCGGTGGTCGATCCGGCGGCCGCGACCCCGATCTGGAACGTCCCCTTGCCGCCCGCGTCGTTGGCCGCGACGAGTTCTGCGACCTCCTGCGTTCCATCGGGCAACGTCAGCCCGATCGTTACCTTTTCCCCTGCCACGGGCAGCCCCGTGAACTGCACTGCCAGGGATGGCGGTGCGCCTGCCGGTTGGGTCAGAGCGACATTGGAACTCGAGGTGGAAAGCGTAGAGAGCTTGAAACCGAAGGGGTGCGTGCCGTCCTCGGCCAGCGTGACCGTGTCCGTCGCCGTGGTGAGGTCGAGCCGCCCGAGCCCGTCCGGTCCCGCATCGGCGAGCTTGCGTTCGCCGACCACAGTCCTGAAGCCGTCGCGACCCAGCCGTCCGTCGAGAACCACTGAAGTCTCTTCGACCGGCTGCCGGTCGGTTGTGGCGCCCCCGAAGAGATAGCGGCCATCGACGGTGGCATTGAGCAGGTCGAGCACCTCGTCGAGCCGACCCAGCGACAGGTCTGGCGTGGTGGTGAGGTTGATGTTGCCCGATCCATAGCTGCCCGGGGTGGCCAGGGTGCGCTGATCGGCTTCGAGCGCATCCAGCCGGGTCATCGTCTCGTCCAGCACCTTGAGCCGCAGGTTCACCGTGGTGATGGTATCCTGGTAGCCTGCGATCTTGCTCAGCCTGGCGCGCATGGTGAGGTCGAAGAAGCGGCTCGAACCCATTTCCGCAAGGTTCGCCGCCCTCTGCCCCGTCGCCAGCTGGCCCTGCAGCTGATCGAACCGGTCCTTCATGTTCGTGATGTGCTGGAAGCTCGACCGGAACGGGAACATCGAATTCTTGATGACGGTCATTTCAGGTCGAACCTCAAATCTGCATCAGCTGCTTGAGCAGCTCCTGAACCACCGACACGACCCGGCCGTTGGCGGCGAAGGCGTTCTGCAGTTCCATCAGGCGCGCCATTTCCTCGTCGACATCGACGCCGTATTCCGAGTCCATCCGCTGCGTCAGGGTCTCGAGCGTGAGTTCCTGAGATTCGGCATCGCTGATGGCCAACGCGGCGGAATTGCCCTGATAGTTGATAGTCTGGGCGATGAGGTCCGAGACGCTGCCTGAGATGCGGTACGCGGCGTGCTGGTCGCTGGCAGCGCGCGACATCGCGAACTGCATGGTTTCGAGCTGCTCGCCCAGGTAGTTGGCGCGATCAGGGTCGCCCAGCGATCCGCCCACCTCGTACTGCACCATCAACCTGCTATCGTTGAGGATGGCCGAGTTGACCGCTATGCGGGAGGCAAAGCCCTGCTTCTGCCCCCTGCCGTCGAGACTATTGGTGAAGTCGGCATTGCCGGTATCCACGAACAGCGACAGGCCGAGCCCTGCCCCCTGGTTGCCGGTGGCCGTTGTCCGCGTCGTCAAGGCGGCGACGTCCGTGGTTCCCGCCGCGCCGTCGTCGAGGATCCGCAGCACGTCGCCCGATGGGTTGCTGACCGCAAAGCCGCCGCCGAGAACAACCTGCAACTGCGTCGCCACCGAGGCAGCTCCGCCGGAGAAGTCGAGCCCGACCACTCGTTGGCCGTCCGCTTCGGTGTAGTCGAGCGGCAGCTTGGTCGTGTCGTCGACCCGCACCACTTTGATCGAACGCTCCACCCCACCCTGGAGGTAGTCGAGGACGAAGTCGTTGCCGTTGCGGATTGAGCCGAGATCCACCTCCAGACCGCTGGCGGCGCCGGCGCTGACTGCCGTTCCCTCGGTCTGTATCGTCGACATGGCCTGCGCCAGCGCCGCGGCGATTTCGTCGAGCTGATCCTGCGCCTGCACCAGCGTCATGTCGCGCAGTTCGATCAGCCCCGCCATCTCGCCGGATTTGAGCACGCCTTGCTGCACCAGATCGAGCGTGAGGCCGGCGGGCGTGCGCAGGGTGAGCTTGCCCACCCCGCTTTCGGCGCTGGTGCTGCTCCACTGCGCCGTCGCGGAGATCACCCCGGCGCTCTGGAACTCGAAGATCGAGGCGCGCTGGTCGAGCAGCCCGACCCCTGAGCGCGTCATCAGGGCGACGGTGCCGTCGGAACGATAGTCGACACGGACGTCTATCCTCTCGGCCACCTGCGAGACCAGGCGGTCGCGCTGATCCATCAAGCTGGCCCGGGAACTCGCTTCCAGGCTCTGATCCTCGAGGCGGCCATTGATCTTCTCGAGCGCCGCGAGCTGCTGGTTGAGCTCATTGACGTCGGTCTCCAGCTTTCCCTCCGCTTCACGCCGCAGCCCCTGCACCTGGTTGCTGAGGTCGTTGAGGGTCGAAGCGAGGTTCTGGGCGTTGGCGACAGCCTGAGCCCGTGTCGCATAGTTGTCGGGGCTGGTCGCGAGTGCGCCGAGGGCAGTCTGGAATTCGCCGAAGGCAGTGTCGAGCGAACCGGCGTCGCCTGGCTTGCCGAACGCGACCTGCAGCCGATCGAGCATGCTCGCCCGGATGTTCACGAAACCGGAGTCCGACGTATTCTGGGTGTAGTGGTTCTGCAGTGTCCGGTCGAAAGCCCGGGTTACCTCGCCGCTGCGGGCATAGCTCGAATTGACGCCCAGCGTGTCGATGACGCTCAGGGACTGGCGGTGATAGCCGGGCGTGCCGGAATTGGCGACGTTGCGCGACAGAACATCGAGCCCGTTCTGCCCGACCTTCATGCCCGAGAGCGCGTTGCTCAGCGCGATAGACAAACCCATGGACTACACTCCCTGCATCTTTGCCCGGCGCTCTAGGTCGCTGCCGGGCCTCCTCGCCCCCCCCTTTAGCGAACCATGTTGAGGGCCTCCTGGAGCATGTCGTTCGCGGTCGATACGATGCGCGTGCCCGCGGCGTAGGCTTGTTGGGTGACGATCAGCTTGGTGAACTCCTCGGAGATGTCCGTATTGGACGCTTCCAGTGAGGAGCCGATGATACCGCCGTCGTTGTCGAGGATGGGTTCGCCCGATTCCGAGGTGGCCGCGAACACGCCGCCATCCATGCGCTTGAGCGCGTTGGCGGCGTTGAAGTTGGCAGTCACCACCTGGGCGACCTCGAGTTGCTGTCCGTTGTTGTAGGAGACCACGACCCGGCCGTTGTCATTGACCGCGACCGAGACGAACTCGCCGGCAGCGTAGCCGTTCTGGTTGAGGGCCGTGACTTCGGCGGTGCCGTTCGGATCGGCGAACTGGGTGAGGCCATTGACCCCATGTTGCAGCCGCACGTCGCCGATGAGGACGCCGTTCACGGTAAGGCTGTTGAGCTGCGTGAACTCGACTGTCGGACTGGGCGAGCCATTGGAGCCAAAGGTGTAGTCGCCGCCCACCCGCGTCCACATGTTCTGTGCGCCGGTCGCCTCGGCATTGGTGAGGACGAACAGATTCCAGCGCTCGGCGCCGCCGTTGGCGGTGCTGTTGACCTTGGCCCAGCGCATCTGGACGTTGGCCGGCGCGCCGTTCTCGGCATAGACGGTGATGGCGCCGCCCGAGATCGACTGGGCGATGAAGTCGTCAGAGTCCACGGCCACCACCGTCGGCACCCGGGTGCTGAGCAGCGTCGCTTGCGCCACCGTGGGACCGGTGGCGCCGTTGGCGAAGCCGAAGCCCGTCGTCAGAGAACCGGTCGTGTTGTCGGTGACGGTGACGCTGTCGACGACGTTGCCGGCGGTGACCGAAATCCTGCCGCCCGAAATGGACACGTTGGCGCCGATGGCGCCCTGCGCGATCATGTCCGCCTGGATCTGGGCCAGGACCTCGGCAATCGTATCACTGCTCGGATCGGAAACGTCCATCGCCGTTGGCACGGTCGTGCCGCCGCCGTTGGTGAATGTGTAGGTGCGGCTTGTGGCGCCGATCTGGAGGGTGAGCGTGTCGCCCGCCGACGCGATTGTCGAGGTGGCGGACGCACCGGCGACCGCGGAACCCGATGTCGTCGCCGCAACGTCGGGGGTGATGGTCAGGAAGTCACCGGCATTGAGAAGTTCGCTGCCGACCGCCTGCGATTCCTGATAGTTGCTGGTCTTGGGCAACTGCGGCAGGTTGAGCTGATAGTTGATGCGGGTGGTCTGCGCCGCCGGCAGGAAGGCGTTGTCGAGACGCAGGACCTGAGGCACCGAGCCCGAGATGTTTTGCGTCAGCGGATCGATCGGCAGCCCCTTGAGATAGTAGCCGGCCCCGTTGACGAGGTAACCGCCCTTGTCGAGTTCGAAATCACCGCGCCGCGTGTAATAGTTGGCGCCGGAGAACACGGCGTCGCCGTCGGCCTGTCCGATGCGCGGCTCCACCACGAAAAAGCCGTTGCCGTTGATCGCCATGTTGGTTTCGGTCGAGACGCTCCGGATGTCGCCCTGCAGGCTATTGGTGGAGCGCGACTGCGACAGCACTGAGCCGGCCGTCTGCCGGGTCTGCGGCGCGTCCGGGATCAGGTCCAGGAAGTCGGTGTCGATGCGCTTGAAGCCGGTGGTCTGCGAGTTGGCGATGTTGCCAGAGATGTTTTCAAGCGCGAAGGATTGCGCGCGCAGCCCGGTAACTGCAGTGGAAAGGGCGCCATAAATTCCCATGAAAGACTCCGTAACCCCGTTCTGGGCGTGTCGACACGCCGGTTCGCAGGTAACGAAGCAAGAGCGATGCCAAATCGGCAACCGATTGATTTACCAAGATTTTCCATCCATCGTCGCGCTGGCGGCTGCGCCCGACCGGCAAGAGAGTCCGGGCAAGGCGGCAGTTTTTGCCGTCCGCTTGTGCCCAATTCGCACATCGTCTAAACGCTTGGCGCTCGCCCAAGGCTCGGAAACGCCATGCTTTTTGACACCCCGAAGGACTTCGTCGATGCGCCGCGCCACGCGGTGACGGTGTTCGGCATGGCCGGCGTCGGCAAGACCCGGCTGGCGGCGCTGCTGCGCCAGAACCACTGGTTCCACTACTCCGTCGACTACCGGATCGGCACGCGCCACATGGGCGAGTACATCGTCGACAACTTCAAGGCGGAGGCCATGAAGGTGCCGTTCCTGCGCGACCTGCTGCGCTCGGACTCGATCAAGATCGCCTCCAACATCACCTTCTCGAACCTCGATCCGCTTTCGACATACCTCGGTCGGCCGGGCAACAGCGCGCGCGGCGGCCTGCCGCTGCGCGAGTATCAGCGCCGGCAGGAACAGCACCGCGTCGCCGAGATCAATGCGCTGCTGGAGGTGCCGACCTTCATCGAGCGCGCCCACGATCTGTACGGCTACGACGATTTCATCGCCGACACGGGTGGTTCGCTGATCGAGGTCATCGATCCGCACGATGCCGAGGACCCAGTGGTCAAGACGCTCACCGAGCACACGGCCCTGCTCTACATCCGCGGCACCGAGAAGGACGCCGCCGAGTTGATCCGGCGCTTCAGGAAGAGCCCCAAGCCGATGTACTACCAGCCGGACTTCCTGCTGGCGAAATGGGCCGAGTTCAAGAAGCTCAACCACATCGACAATGACTCCGACGTCGACCCGGACGCCTTCGGCGCCTGGGGATTCGAAGCATTGCTGCGCGACCGACTGCCGCGCTACCAGACACTGGCAGACAATTTCGGCTATACGGTCGATGCATCGGACGTGGCTGCGGTCCGGGACGGCAAGGATTTCAACGAGCTGATGGCGGGCGCGATCAAGCGGCGAATGCGTTAGCGCCTCGCGCGCCAGCCTTTCGCCCTCGCACTCGATCACCTCACTCCGGAGGCACGACATGCCCATCCGCATCCCAGACGATCTGCCCGCCCGCAAGACCCTCGAAGCCGAGGGGGTCATGGTCATGGATTCGACCCGCGCCGCACGCCAGGACATCCGGCCGTTGCAGATCGGGCTCCTGAACCTGATGCCCAACAAGGAACGCACCGACACCCAGTTCACCCGGCTGATCGGCGCCACGCCGTTGCAGGTCGACCTGACGCTGGTGCGCGTGACCGACCACAAGTCCAAGAACACCCCGGAAGAGTACCTCACGACCTTCTATTCGACCTGGGAACAGGTGCGCGAACG
>Ga0299912_10003489_pt1 | contig 12827 bp, 13 predicted proteins | sample RVTome_2_FD_207667 | JGI IMG/M metagenome (GOLD analysis project Ga0299912, IMG submission 207667) | Soil microbial communities from uranium-contaminated site in the Upper Colorado River Basin, Wyoming, United States - RVT95D214 (version 2) ...
TGTATTTTGGCAAACATGAAGATAAAAAACAAAATCCGGGAAATGCGCTCAAAAAAGGGTTTATCGCAAGCCGAACTCGCTGAGATTATTGGGGTTAGCCGTCAAACCATAATCTCCATTGAAAAGGGGGCCTGTGTTCCCTCTACCCTTTTGGCGCTAAGGCTATCAAAATTGTTCGGCAAAACTGTTAACGATTTATTCTCGCTGATCACAAAAAAATAGCAATCTGGAGGAAACAGCTTGAAACAAGCAGTTCTGATTTTCGTCCTCTTGCTGTATTCGTGTAGTTTCACGGCAGAGGAAAATGTTGTTATTACTATTGAAGGGATGTCCTGCGGTTCATGTGTCCAAAAGATAACCAACGCTCTCACCTCTATTGATGGGGTTAAAACCGCCGATGTCAAACTGAAACCCGGCTCCGCTACAGTAGTTTTTGAGGGGGATAAAACCAACCGTAATAATCTTCTGAACGCTATCGCCGCACTCGGCTATAAGGCCTCGGCTGAAGCCATAACCGCGGGTGAGGCTACTCACTGCCAAGATGAAGCAAAAGCCGCATCCGGCGCGTCGATTTCGAACGTTGTCAAAGCTGAAACACCGGCCGAAGCTGAATTAGCTGTCAGGCAGGCCAAAACGCCGATATCGGGATGCCCGATTGCCAAAAGCTGTGCCAAAGCCGGTTCCAAACCGGCTTGCGGTACTGCCGCGGTATCAATTCAAGCCGAAACGGCCGCTATAGCTCCCAAAACCGCCGACACGCATGAAGGTCACGCTTGCCCCACTGATACCAAATGCAAAGAACTGGATGAATTTCACGAAGCGATGCATCCTTTGCACATGGCTTTGGAAAACACCGATTACGATGCTATCCGGGCTGGCTATCCAATGCTGGTTTCAAAAGCTGACGCGCTTAAAAATCTCAAGTGCGCCGAAACCTGTGCCGCCGACAAAAAAGATTTCGACAAGAAACGCGACAATTTGATCAAGGAAGTAGCTAGTCTCGGCAAGGCGGTAAAAGGCAGCGATAACGAGAAGCTCGCGTTAGGGTTCGATAAGATGCACGCGGCCTATGTGGAACTTGGCAATCTTTGTGTGAAGAAAAACTGACGGCAGTATTGTAAGAAAATTTGAGAAAGCGGGTTTAGAAAGGCCCGCTTTTTTTATGGGAGGCGTGCGCATTAATGTGTCGTCGGGTAACCTGAGGCTGTGCCAAAAGCAAGAAATCTTTACTAAATGACTTTGATTATAAAGGATACAGTTTGCTTCGTCACCAGCCGCAGCCGCGAATTTCTGTGATTGGGGCACATCCTCGTTCTCCAATCGGGCGCGCGGGCGTGTAACGCTCTAATCTGCAGTCTTCTCGCTGAATCGATATTCGCAGTAGGGGCAAATCTTGGTATTATGCTTAAGCTGGGCGCCGCAATCGGGGCAAATCTTGAGCGCCACGGCGGCCCGCGATTCGGCCTTGGCAATCATCGTGCGGGCGAAACTACACAGCTTGCGGGCGTTGTCTTTGTCGAGCCCCTCGAAATTAAGCGTCTCCCCGCCTTTCATCTCCAGGGTCACCGAGGATTTCCAGAAACCCTCTTCCAGTTTCACACGCTCCAAATTAGTCGCTGGATAATCGGAGTAGTTCTGTTTTAGAAAGCTTTTCTTGCAGAGAATCAGACGGTTGGGAGTGATCGCTACGGCGTAATTCTTGTTATCGCAGCTAACATCGGGAATAAACTGATTGATCTCCTCGCCCTCCGGCAGGCTATCTTTGATCGCCCGTTTGATCTCTTCCGGTTTCATGGGAATGTTTTTAGGATAAGATGATGGGGGGTGTCAAGGGGAAATTAGGAGAGAACTAATAGTTTATTATCAATCCAAACAGGCGGGATTTTCCAGTCCCGCTGGCGGACTAGAAAGTCCACCCTGTTATTATTGCTCCTTCCCAAGCTCCTGCTTGGGAAAGGTGAACGCTTTACGAAGCGGGGGCTTCGTAAGGAGGGAAAAGTATTCCTGCCCCCACGCGGAAAATATGCGAAAAAATTATCTATATAAAAGGGAACAATTATATATATTCTATCGTTCAATTGAATAATTGAGGAGATATTTATGGCAGAACCAAGAGCAACCAAAGATAGGATTTTCGAACAATTCGCTCGCATAGGGCACGCGGTGGCCAGTCCCAAAAGGCTTGAGCTTCTCGATCTATTATGCCAATCCGAAAAATCTGTCGAAACCCTGGCAAACCAAGCCGCTCTCAGCGTGGCGAACACTTCGAGGCACCTTCAAATTTTGCGGGCTGCTCGCCTGGTGGACACTCGAAAGGCGGGGCTGTATGTCTATTACAGATTAGCTGATGCTGAAGTTTGTTCGTTTTTCAGAAGTTTACGCCAAATGGCTGTATCCAGATTAGCCGAAATCGACCTCATTGTCCGAGATTATTTCGATGATCCCAAAAAACTCAAGCCGGTGGATAGAAGGAAACTTCTTAAACAGGCCAAATCAGGAAATATAATAATTCTGGATGTAAGGCCGCGGGACGAATACGCCGCCGCTCATATTCCCTACGCTCGGTCAATTCCGCTTCAAGAATTAAGAAAATCAATCGCCAAGTTCTCAAAAGATAAGGAGATCGTGGCTTATTGTCGCGGGCCTTACTGCGTTTTGGCGCAGGAAGCCATGAAAGTCTTAAGGGCAAAGGGCTTCAAAGCAGATCGATTGGAAGATGGAGTCAACGAGTGGCGCGAGACCGGATTGCCGATCGTTATGGGTGAGGCTGCTGTCAAGGAATGAATATTGAACAGTCAATCAAGCAGGTCAAATTCCTGCATATCAAAGCAGAATTTAAGGAGGTAAGGAATGATATCGAAAAACGGTCTATTAGTCAGCGTGGCCGCGATCATTATTTTTCTGGCTGCCATTTCCGGGCTGGCCTATCCGCCGGCCGTCGGCATCTTGGGAAAATCGCCAAATTGCCTTTCCTGTCACGTTGATAATGGCGGCTGGGTCGACGGCCCCGATCTTATCATTGACATCATCGAAAAAGATACAGAGGTATCTTTAAGGCAACCGGATGGTTCCTTTCTGCTCACAGCAAGGCGGGGTATAGCCGTTACGGTCTTGACCGTTATTGGGTATAAGACCTCCGATAATAAGCTCATTCCTTACCGGAACGCCTGGCTGTACACCGATCCCGACAGAATTGAATCATCGTCTTTGTCGAAATTGCCGCCTGGGTGGGAGACTAATCTTCCGATGGCTTGCAGGTTGGTAGGCGACAAGTCGGAATCTTATCCCGATGCGCACGTTACTGTTTTGCCGATGACGATTCGCCCATCTGATTCCGCGGTCGATGGGTCTGTCACCTTGCAAATAATGCTAACAAAAGGAGAATCCATCAAAGGAAAACCCAATGAGGGGATGCAGGGGAGCTATTTCGAACGAACTCTTTATTTGAATGTCATCGATTAGGCCACGGAAAGGAAGGAATACATGCGAATCTTTTGGATGATTATATTTATTTGGGGGCTGGGTTTTAATTTAGACGACTCAATTCGCGCTGAAGCCAACGAGACCAGGAACCCTCCAGATAGCACAGTATCAATAGCGCCGGCATTCGAACTTAGCGGTCTGGATGGCAAAATTTATCGTCTCTCGGATTATCGCGGTTCAAAGCCGCTGGTGGTCTGGTTCACCAACCTCTGTGGAGGATGCCAGGCTAATATCCCGTACTTGGACTCGGTGTACAGGGCGGACATCAAACCGCAAGCCGAGCTGTTGGCTGTTAGCCTTCTCGGCGAAGATAAGGAGACCGTCGCAAAAATCTCCAAAAAATTAAAAATCCAATTCCCTATTCTGCTCGATCCGCAGGGAAAAACCTGCGAGGACTACATTGGCGAATACGTGGAAGGGACCTGCCCGCTTGCAAACCTGTTCGTCATAGATCGCCAGGGAATCATTGAATATGAAACGCACTATCCCGGTTATGCGGAAATGGAAATAATTGCGGAAATCAAAACCTCGATTGAACGAGCAAACGGTGAGTTGGATACAAGCAAGGAGATCGGCAAGTGAAATATTTGATAATCTTGAATGACGCGCCCTATGGCACCGAAAGGTCATATAACGGTTTAAGGCTGGCGATATCCTTATCAAAACAGCCGAATCCCGAAGTGAAGGTGTTCTTGATGGCCGACGCCGCATCATGCGGTAAATCAGGCCAAGTCACTCCTAACGGCTATTACAATCTCGAACGGATGCTAAAATCGCTGGTCTCAAAAGGTATTCCCGTCGGAGCCTGCGGCTCATGTATGGATGCCAGAGGGCTAAATCCTGAAGACATGATCCAGGGCGTACATAAAAGCACGCTGGAGGAATTGACTAATTGGACACTGTGGGCTGATAAAGTAATTGTATTCTGAAATGCTAAGACAGGAAATTAAATAGAAGGAAATTACATGAATTCAAAGAAAATTTTAATCTTGGGTGCAGGGACCGGAGGATTGGTGGCTGCCAACGAACTTCGCCGCCAATTGCCCGGAAACCATAAAATCGCTATAATTGAAAGGAATCAGAGCCACTCCTTGGCGCCATCGTTTCTATGGGTGATGACAGGAGAGCGCAAAATAAACCAAATAACCTGTCCAACCTCAAAGCTGCTGCGTGGTGGCATCGAGCTTGTCATCGATCAAATCCAGGAAATAGATCTCTCCCAAAAAGCGGTCAAAACCGCCAAGACAAAGATTACCTATGATTATCTGATTATTGCGGCGGGCGCGGAGTTAGCATTCGAATTACTGCCAGGAGCCGATCTTGAGTTCCAGACGTTTTATACAGCCGAAGGTTCCGCCAGGCTGCATGAAAAATTGCGCGAATTTCGAGGGGGAAAAATCGCTATTGTCGTGATGTCGACTCCTTATAAATGCCCCGGGGCTCCGCATGAAGGCGCTATGCTCATCGCTGATTATTTCCGCAGAAAGCGCCCTGAAATCAAAGCTGATATTCAATTGTTCACGCCTGAACCTCAGCCTATGCCGGTAGCCGGTTTCGAGCTAGGTGCAATGATTAAAAATATGTTGGAATCAAAAGGTATTGTCTACCAGCCGCAACACAAGGTAAGCGGCATAAGCGAAAAGAAGTTAAAATTTGAAGACGGCCATGAATTCGGATATGATCTCTTGGTGATTATTCCGCCTCATCGCAGTCCCCAATTCGTGCGCGAATCAGACCTCGCGAATGAATCTGGCTGGATACCGATCGATAAAAATATCTTATCGACGAAATTTGAAAATGTTTTTGCCATCGGCGATGTGACTACTATCTCAATCCCGGGTCGCTGGAAACCGGATGTTCCGCTTATGCTGCCAAAAGCAGGCGTGTTTGCCCATTCGCAGGCGCTGACCGTATCAAAGAGGCTAACCAACGAGATACTTGGCCGGAAATCCAACGCTCAATTCTGCGGTGATGGGTTCTGCATGCTTGAGGCTGGAGAGGACCTCGCGGGTTTTGCTTATGGCAATTTTTTCGCGGAGCCATCCCCTGACGTGAGGCTAAAGAAAATGGGACGAAGCTGGCATCTCGGCAAGGTACTCTTCGAAAAATGGTGGCTATCCCCTTATGGCATGCGCCGCAGCTTACTGCGCTCCGCCATCATTTATGGCGGAAAAACGCTGGGCGTGCCGCTGGAATTATGACCAGCCGAGTAGACCAGTAGGTCAAGCCTAATCGAGGCTTGATTTGTTCAGCCACGGTAGTCAAGTCACAAGTGGACTTGACCTACCTATCTACTCCCCTATCCCAAACAAATCCAGCAGCCAGGCGTAGTCGAAGGCGACTTCGCGGTAGTAATCGTAGCGGCCGGAGGCGCCCATGTGACCGGCGCCCATGTTGGTTTTCAGAAGCAATATATTATCGTCCGTTTTCAGCGCGCGAAGTTTGGCAGTCCACTTGGCCGGCTCCCAGTATTGCACTCGCGGATCGTTCAGCCCGGCCATGATCAGCAGTTTCGGATAAGCCTTGGCTTCGACATTGTCATACGGCGAATACGATTTCATGTAGAAATAATATTCCTCGTTGTGAGGGTTGCCCCACTCATCGTATTCGCCCACGGTCAGCGGAATCGATTCATCGAGCATGGTGTTGATCACATCCACGAACGGCACATCGGCAATGGCGGCGTGGAACAGATCGGGCCGCATGTTAACCGCCGCGCCTACGGTAAGCCCGCCGGCGCTGCCGCCCCAAATAACCAGCTTGTCGCTGGAGGTGTATTTATCGGCGATCAGGTGTTCGGCGCAGGCGATTAAATCGGTGAACGTGTTTTTCTTTTTCAGGAACTTGCCATCCTCATACCAGTACTCGCCCATCTCGCCGCCACCGCGCACATGGGCAATCGCCCAGACAAAGCCGCGATTCAGAAGGCAAAGCCGGCTGGATGAGAAATAAATATCTTCACTGATACCATACGCGCCGTAAACATCTATAGCCAGCGGATTGGAGCCGTCCTTTTGCAAGCCTTTTTTATACACGATCGATATCGGCACTTGCGTGCCATCATTGGCGGTGGCGAACAAGCGTTCGGATTGATACTGGTCGGGTTCATAACCGCCAAGCACGGCATAACGTTTTTTAAGCTCCCGCTCACGGGTACTCATATCGTAATCATAAACCGACCGCGGAGTTACCAGCGATGTATAGGTAAATCGCAATAGCTTCGTATTGTATTCGAGGTTGCCGGTGTTCCAGATAGAATATGCCGGTTCGGGAAAATCTATATGGTAGTCATCGCCGCTATTAAAGTTTAACACTCTTATCTGACCGAGGCCTCTTTGCCTTGCAAAAACCGCCAAGTAATCCTTGAACACCTCGAAATTATTAATCCTCACCGAATCATTATGCGCGATCATATCCTGCCAGTTCGCTTTCGCCGGATTGTCGGTGGGAACCGTGACGATTTTGAAATTCTTGGCGTTATCGTTGGTGCGGATTATGAATTTGCCGTCATGTTCATCAACATAATATTCCAGCTTGTTTTCACGGGGATGAATAACCTGGAAATCTCCGGTGGGGTTGTTGGCATCAAGATAATGAACCTCTGAAGTAAGCATCGCGCCCAGAGTCAAGATCAGATATTTCTTGCTTTTGGTTTTATTAATACCCAGGTAAAAAGCTTCATCCGGTTCATGGTAAATCATAACATCCTCGGCCTGCTTGCTGCCCAGCTTATGACGCCAGAGTTTATCGGAACGTCTGACTTCATCGAGAGTGCTATAGAAAACCGTGCCGTTATCGTTAGCCCAGATTACGTCGGTATCGGTATTGGTTATCGTATCGCCCAGGTTTTGGCCCGTGCTTAAGTCTTTAAAAAATATCGTATACAATTCCGCGCCGGAAGTATCGACAGTATAAGCCAGTACATTGTGATTATCGCTTATCGAGTACGACCCGATATTATAAAATTCATAGCCAACAGCCAGGGTGTTGGGGTCGATTAGAACCTCCTCGGCGGCTTCAAGGCTGCCCTTTTTGCGGCAATAAATCTGGTACTGCTTGCCCTCCTCGGAACGTTCGTAATAGAAATAGTCATCTAGTTTTTCCGGTACACCGACATCCGTTTCCTGAATACGGCTGATAATCTCCTGATACAGTTTCTCCTGAAATTTTTCGGTATGTTTCATCATGGCGTCGGTGTACGCGTTCTCCGCCTCAAGATACGCTATGACATCGGGGTTTTCCCGATCGCGAAGCCAGTAGTAGTTGTCAATCCGGACATCGTTAAAAAGAGTATCCGCCTTGGGCACGATCTTGGCATTCGGCGGCATGACCGATTGCTGTGGCGCGCATGCCGCCATTAATATCAAACTTATTGACAAAACCGCTAAAGTTAATAGTGTGTACTTTCTCATTATTGCCATTTCCCTATTCCCTTTCTTCTTTTGCGTACTGTATACCAGGATTATAAAGTATCCGGTATTTAAACTTTCACGCCCGTTTTAAAATACGGATAGTTTTTTATCTCGTTGCGTTAATATAATAAAAATCGCTGTCGAAAAGTCATTATATTTAATATAATGAATAATATTGGTTTTATTACCCCTGTTCCAGTAAGTGCGATTTTTGGAGGTAATTGTGAATAATGATAAAGATGAAAAACTCAGCGGCCAGCGAGTTCAGACCAGCCTGCTGGCTAATATCGAAAAGAAAGCGCTGTTATGGTTCGCCCCCCGCGTGCCAATCTGGATAACCCCCGATCAACTTACTTTTATGGGTTTGGCGGCGATGGCTTTAATCGGCTTATCATATTATTTGGCCAAATTCGACAATGTCTATCTGGTTATTGCCAGTATCGGCCATGTGCTGAACTGGTTTGGCGACAGCATGGATGGCACACTGGCCCGTTTCCGCAAACAGCAAAGGCCGAAATACGGCTATTACCTCGATCACCTGGTCGACGCTTTCGGCGTGGCATTCATGATTTTTGGTCTGGCTTATTCGGGTTTGATCAGTCAGCCGTTTGTCTGGCTGGTCTTAAGCCTGTTTTTTATCGCCTCGATAAATACTTACCTGGCTACCAACTCTGTGGAGATTTTCAAGATATCCTATATGAGAGTCTCCACCACCGAGGCGCGGGTGCTGTTGATTATCATGAACATCATTTTGATCTGGGTGAAAAAGGTTACGATATTCGGTTTCACCGGGTATTTGCTGGATTTCATCGGCGGGGCTATCGCGGCGTTTTTGCTTCTCGCTATTATCCGAAGCGCCTGGAAAAACCTAAGCAAACTCAACAAGGAGGAAACCGCCAGGTGGATGAGTGAAGAAATGGAATCGCAAGAGCAGAGCGAATTGAATATCGGGGAAGAAGATGAGACTGAACCAAAAAAAGAGAATGAATAGATTCATACTATTTTAATAGTACATGTCTTGAAATTGATTCGCTAAATATTAATCGGTGTCTAAAATATCTTGCCGATGTAGCGTTATAATCGCCGCCTCGCGCGGGCAACCCAGCCGGAACGGGAACCAGTGGCCCAGGCCGGAGGTGGTGTATAAATAGCTGCCCTTGCCTTTCGTATATGGCCCCCAGAGATATTTAAGCGGCAATGTCTGTTCGAAAAACGACCGGCCGCCGATACCGATCTGCCCGCCATGAGTATGACCGGCCAGCATCAGATCTACTTTTTTGCTGGCGGCATAATCGAATCCGTTGGGGCGATGGCTGAGCAAAATCTTGAACGCGTCTACGGGCGCCGGATCTATACAACTATCGATTGACTTGTAAATAAAATCGCGGTTATCACGCCGCAGCCATTTGGGATCATCAGCCCCTGATATATAAATCGGCGCGCCATCAACATCGATTGTTACGCCCCGGTCAATTAGAAGCGAAATCTGGCTTTTGTCGAAAGCCTGCCTGACTTTATATATTCCCCGGTAATATTCATGATTGCCCAAGCAGGCATAACATCCCAGACGAGGTTTGAGCTGATCGATCATATCCAGCGCATAGGGCAGAGAGGTTAAATCATCGGCAATATCACCGGTCATCAAAATAAGATCCGGCTTGTACGGCGCGAGTTCGGCCAGTATTTCTTCCAAATCCTCGAGGATTACGTAATAGCCCAGATGTGAATCCGATAAATGAAGTATTTTTAATCCCCGCAATTGATCGGGCAAATTCTCGTATTTGAATTTAATATCCGGTATCGATACCGGCCCCAGCGATTTAGCCACACCCGCTACGCCGGTGGAAACTGCCGCTATTGGGAAAATCGCCGCCGCGCTTTTAAGCAATAGCCGGCGATGAGGGTCCGGTTCGGTCGGACCGACAATGCGAGAGCGAAGTTTCTTGACCAGCTTAATCAAGGCGTGAGTCGCCCCGGAAATCGGCAAAGAAAAAAGCATCGCTAATTGGATTACCACCGTTGAGGCGGCGCCGGTGGCTCCGATACCGGAAAATAGCGCGTTATCGAACTTGACTCCAACCGCCCAGAGGAAGATACAAATACCGCCGAATAATGGGATTAAGTAGGAAATCAGACGTACCCATCTTAGTTGCCACCAGGGTCGGTTAAGCACTCGTAAAAATTGACCGGCCACGAGGCCGAGAATCACCATGAACACCAGGCCGAATATTAAGGGATAAAGTTCAGACACTAGTTTCGCTACCGCTTAGGGGTTTAGCCTCTTACCAATATATTCATACACCACATCCCGGGCATAACCAAGAACCTGTTCCGGCGCTGTTTCCGGTTCGACAAATCCGGGAGTCTCTATTATATCGGCTATCATTTCGCTCCACCAATCGGCTTTCAATGAAATAGCGATTACTTCCTCGCCAAAACCTTCCGCCGCAAAGTCGCTCTCGGAGGGTTCGGAAAATACTATTGTCACTTCAGGCTTAATTTGGCCGATTTTGACTCGGTTTTGCAACAATTTAATTAGCCTTTTAATCTCGTTTTTGTCCATTTTCTGCTTTCGCGTTCAGGCTTCTATAGTCTTATTTTTCTTGGGTAACATAATATCAATCAATCTTTTTAGTCAAGCTCTTGCTTTTAATAAAACGGCTAAATAACAAAAAATCTTAGACCAATATCGATATTCAAGACGCACTTGACAAAAACCTGATTAATTAGTTTGAAATTAAATAACTTTTTCTTGCCAAAGAAGTTAATCTTTTTTAATGTAAGCCGACAAAAAAATTGGCCTGGAAATAAATGATACTTTTGACAATAATAAACAATGCGCATAAAAGCGGAGGATTCGATGTTTTGCGCCTACTGTGATGAACTAATTAAAGGCAGCTCATTTGTGTATGATGGCGAGGAGTACTGCTCCCAGGAATGTTTATTGGCGGCTCAGGAAGAAATCGAGGGCGATATCGAAAAGTATGAGGAAGATTGGGAAGAAGAATTCGGGGAGTATGCCTAAACATCATTGAGCAACCGGACATCGAAAACCGCTCGCTAACCTCGGGCGGTTTTTTTTGCGCTGATGATTCGGCTTTCCCTGTTTTATATACCGCCTCGTCGGGAATCCTTTGCTGATGGGCTTATAATCCCCCATCTGGTGGCAGGAAAGGATTCCTGCCTCGGCGCATCTTCTCCCATTTTATATTTGGATTTTCAGAACTATAGTCTTATTCTGAAACGTGTTTGATGAAATTTTTAATTTTAAATGAGTTGATTCAAGAAATGAAATCGCCCGCGAAAAACACCGCCTTGTTAAGTCTGGTATTCGGCGCGATTCTGATTAGCTTTTCGCCCGTGTTTGTAAAACTGGCTCATGTCGGCCCGACTGTCGCCGGCGTCTATCGGGTTTTATTCGGCGGAATAAGCCTATTGATTTACGCGTTGATCAAAAAGGAAAAATTCTGGCTGGGACTGAAACCATTTCTTTGGGCCACCCTGATCGGGTTTGTATTCGCTTTAGATTTAACCGCCTGGCACAGAAGTATCCATTATATCGGTCCCGGCCTGTCGACTTTACTCGGAAATTTTCAGGTGTTTTTCCTCACCGCGTTCGGTTTGATATTTCTCAAAGAAAGGCTGACCCGGCAATTCATGATCGCAGTGCCGCTGGCTATGGCAGGCCTGGTTCTAATTTTCGGCTGGCATTGGGAGCATTTTGATATCGATTACAAAATCGGTTTCCTGTTAGGGCTGGCTACAGCCATAAGCTATGCTTTTTTCACGCTGGCTCTACGCCATTCACAAACTCGCGCCAACGCTTTGGCGCCCTCGGTAAACTTGATAATTATATCCTTCGTTACCGCTTTCATTATGACTATATTCAGCCTGGTTCAGGCGGAAAGCTTTGCTATCCCCGATTGGCAAAGCTGGGGAGCGCTGCTTGGCTATGGCATTTTCTGCCAGGCGATGGCCTGGCTGGTAATATCGAAAGCTCTGCCCAAAGTCAAAGCTTCGCTGGCCGGTTTAATCCTTCTGCTTCAACCGACCCTGGCATTTGTCTGGGATACACTGCTATTCAGTCGGTCTACTACCGGCCTCGAAATAACCGGCGCGATAATGGCGCTGGTAGCGATTTATTTGGGGAGTATTCGTGCTAATAAATAAAAGCTGGAGACTATCTGGTTTTAGTATCGGAAACGCGCGGCTTTTGAATTAGGTTGATGTCCTGCTAATCGCCTTTTGTAAATGAGTCTTTACTTAAATAGAAATTGTACAATTTTCCTATCTTAACACTCTTTCTGCATCCGATTCCTTCGATTTTTCTCAATTTATCAAAATCAATAATTATTTCCTTTTTAATTGGTTTTAAATCCTCAGTAAATATCTCTATTTCAATTTTAACTTTATTAGATTTTGATAAATCTATCTTATTACCTCTTGGAAAAACTCCGGGGTCATAAATAAACGCATTTGGCAAATTAAATTCATCGGGACATGATCCCGATACGACAGATATTTCATATTTTTCAGGTGAACTACCTGCTATTATATTTTTGTATTTAAACACATAACAAACATCAAACTTTTCTTTTGCCTTTGGCCTAATATCTATCCTTGCATCTTCGTCATTAATAATCTCAGGCTTTCTTCCAACCCAATGTAAAGAAATTGGGTCAAATTCTTTTATCTCGTTTTCTTCGTCAAGTACTTTGTTTAATCTAGCTTCGCAACCCTTTGCAGTATTCTTTCCCCAATTTTCAATAACAACTCTCACCCATACCGCTTCGGCCTGAAATAATACACTATAATCCTGATAAATATATTGCGATCCTAATTTTTTAATTGGTTTATCAATCTTCAGAAATTCTGTATAAGCTACTTTGCAATCAACACCCTTTATTTTAATTTTGGCTCCAAATAAAACTA
>Ga0299912_10003491_pt1 | contig 12822 bp, 6 predicted proteins | sample RVTome_2_FD_207667 | JGI IMG/M metagenome (GOLD analysis project Ga0299912, IMG submission 207667) | Soil microbial communities from uranium-contaminated site in the Upper Colorado River Basin, Wyoming, United States - RVT95D214 (version 2) ...
GGTCCTGCCGGAGTCAACACGATCATCAGAAACGGCCACATCTACACGCCGCCCATCCAGCAGGGAAGGGGCACTATCTTCGAGCCCTACAAAGAGAACCTCACGCTCAGGATAATGTTGGACGATGGGAACGGCAACTTCGTGAACTGTACGACTCTAGTGACGGTCACGATGCCTCCGAACGGACTGCCGGTCAGACCAGACATCTACCTGAACGGCACTAGCTCGACGAAGATCGACCCGAGTGCGGTCGTCTATGTAGTTGCGAACTCGTCCGATCCGGAGGGGGAGTCATTAACGTGGACGTACGTCTTCACGAACGCTGCGGATGAAGTCTACCGCGTGGCCGCGGTGAGCACGCCTGCGACCGCGCCGGGTGAGGGCGTCTGGGTAAACATATCGCATTCGTTCCTGACCGCAGGTCTGCACCAGATAGACATCTATGTCAGCGACGCGCTGATACCGTATCAGACATTCCCGCATAACTTGACTAACACCAAGTACGCCGAAGTTGTGATCAACAGCATCCCCGGAGTCGGAGATGACATCAATGTGGATCCCAACGAGCCCGTCATCAACGGTACTATTGGATACAAACTCGTCAACTACACGATCGACGCCTACGATGCAGACGGCGATGTAATCACTGTGACCTGGGATTTCGGGGACGGCCTTCCTGTTGTCGTCAACACATCGGCTGGGGGCATACCTGTCTACAAGTTCTACCAGACAAGGAACTACACGGAACCAGGGATATTCAACGTCACTGTTGAGGTGACAGATGGCCGTGTTGGCCACGAGGTCTACCGTTACACAACGGTCTATGTCAACTCGACCAACCGACCGCCGAACCTGGCGGTTTTCCGACCCGTCGCCCTTTCTGGAGGTATATGGGCCCTGCCCAACGAGACCATCGATTTCGAGATGGTCATCACCGACGTTGAGCAGGATGTGATCGAGGTCCTGATCGACTGGGGGGATGGGAGTGAGATCACACATTTCTTCCTCACCGAGTATGTCGATGGCAACCTGACCATCCTCCTGAACCACAGCTACTCGCGCTTGGGCAATTTCACAATCACCGTTAATTACACCGACAACGAGCAGGGTGTCTTCAATCACAACAAGTCGTATTCTTTGACGATCGAGACCAGGCAGGTATTCATTGCGGTCCACGAGGGATGGTCCTGGTGGGATTTCACATCTCTGGGCCTGATCTGCATGATTCCAGTGTCCGCCGCCGTATGGGCGATCACGGTCTCGAGGAAGAGGCGGAGACTGGAAAAGGAAGGGCTCACGATTGACGAGTGGAAGCTGCTCCAGGAACAGAGCGTTCTGCAGGCTGCCGAGCAGGAGAAGAAGGATTAGAGGAGGACTTGAGGATGGCTAAGAAGTCTTTCAGGCGGATCATCGCACGAAGACTCGTGAATGTCGTGCTCACCATCGTCGGCATCATGATCCTCAATTTCGCACTGATTCACTTCATGCCCGGGGACCCCATCAACGAGATATTCCCTAGGAGCGCCAAGTTCAGCGACAGCATGAAGGATGCGTTCAGGGACAAGTTCCATTTGGACGAGAGCATCCCGGAGCAGCTGGGCTGGTATCTCTACAACACATTCACGGGGCAATGGGGCGATTCCTACGTCTGGAATCAGCCGGTTCTCGACCTCATATTGCTAGACCTGCGTTGGACCATGCTCCTGGTGGGGATATCGACGATATTCACCATCCTCATAGGCATGGCCGTCGGCGCGTATTCTGCATACAGGCGGGGAGGGGTCTTCGACGTGGGCGCGACTTCCATCTCGCTGTTCTTCTACGGCATGCCCGTCTTCTGGCTGGCTTTGATCCTCCAGCTGTCCTTCTCCACTTCGGAGCCCTTCGGAATGAGCTGGTGGCCCCAGCTGCCTCCTAGTGGCTACTACGATACTGATAGGTTCGGGGCGACCTTCGAGTGGAGCTTGCCGGTCTTTCTGAGCGTGCTCAAATATATGATTCTGCCCGCAATGACTCTCGCCGTCGGCACTTTGGCAGGCGTATCCCTGGTGATGAGGAGCTCGCTTGTGGACACGATGACGGAGGATTACATCCTCACGGCTCGCGCAAAAGGGCTTACCGACTACCAGGTGCTCAGGAGGCACGCGCTTCCTAACGGCATGCCCCCGATGATAGCCCTCATCGCGATGGACATAGCCTTCATCATAGGCGGGGCGTACCAAGTCGAGTATGTCTTCAACTACCCGGGGATCGGGTACAGGACGATCCTAGCGATCGAAGAGCGCGACTTCCCGATACTCCAGTTCATAGTTGTGATAGGTGGCGTGGCTGTGGTCATTGCCAATTTCATCGCTGACCTGGTTCTCGTTTACATCGATCCCAGGATAAAGATCGCATAGAGGTGGATGAACGATGACGGATATCGCTACTAGAAGGGCCTTCGCGGCATTCGCCATGGCCAGCGTCCTGCTCATGTCCGCATTCGTCCTCATCCACGCGCAGCCCGTGGGAGGGCAGTTGTCGAGCCCGCCCTTTGCCTGTCATGCATCATTCCTCGCCGCGGAGGGCGACCCTGTCGCCGAAGCTGGCGAGAACATCACAACGTACCCGAACGAGCACATCACACTCAACGGTTCCGGGTCGACGGGCTTCGAAGGGTCGGCGAACCTGAACTACACATGGAAGGTCAAGTACCAGTCGGTGACGAGGACCCTCTATGGCATGATGCCAACGACCGTCTTCAACAAATCGGTCACCGGGACCGGCGTCGCAGAGGTCAACCTGACGGTGACGGACAGCCTCAACAGGACTGCCTGGGACACAACACTCGTTTTCGTCGTCGGGCGGCCGCCTACGTGGCTGCAAGAACACGGTCTCGAGGTCGTCGGCTACGGCATCATTGTGGCCATGCTGGGGACGGCCGGATACGTGTTCGGTCGCAGGTATCTCGCGGGCGAGGCGCTCGTGTCCCCCGCGGAGAAGGAGAAGGCTCACCTTGCGCTCTCCCGCTGGGGCAAGATATTCCGGCAGCTTGTCCGCAACCCGATGGGCATCATTGGGGTTGTCATTCTGTTGTTCTTCGTTGGCATGGCGGTCGTCGGCCCGATGATATCGGGTGACGTCAAGACGGTTCAGCAGGGAAACGACTTCCTCCCGCCCTCACCGGACCATTGGCTCGGGACGGACAACTTCGGCATCGACATCTTCAAAGAGCTTCTCTACGGAGCGAGAACCTCCATGGTCGTGGGGGTGTTTTCGGCCGTCATCGCATCGTTCCTGGGGGCGGCGATCGGCCTCTACTCCGGATACGCTGGCGGGATGAAGGACGAGATAGTGATGCGGCTGAACGACGTCGTGCTCTCGATCCCATGGCTTGTGCTCATGATCATCGTTGCCGCACTTCTCGGCGAGATAGATCTCACGGGCATCATAATCATCATCGGGCTGACCGGATGGTCTTACACCGCGAGGATGGTCCGCGCCCAGGTCCTCTCCGTCAAGGAGAGGCAGTACATAGAGAGGGCGAAGGCCATCGGTGCATCCGACCTGAGCATCATCAGGAGGCACATATTCCCCAACACGTTCCCTCTAGTGTTCGCGAACACGATCCTCACAGTCGCGATATCGATCCTGTCTGAAGCGACCCTGAGTTTCCTCGGGCTTAGGCCGGAGGGCGAGGTTACCTGGGGCACGATGCTGTCGTTCGCGTCGGAGGCGAGCGCGTTCCAGATTGGTCTGCACTGGTGGATCCTCGCGCCGGGACTGTGCATAGTGGTTGTCGTGCTCGGATTCACATTGCTGGGTTATGCCCTGGACGAGATCCTGAACCCGAAGCTCAGACACCGCTGAATCGCGGGCTCTGCTGGATAGACCCGTAGGGTTCTGCGCAACTTCCGGCGCGCAGCGCCCGCAATAATGCTTTCGGGGGCAGAAATGGGCACCTTTGAGGTTAGTCCAGCATATCCGAAAGCCTCACGCCAGCAGACGAAAGACTCTTATAGCGTCTGTGCCCTCTCAATTGTTTGTTTGAGCCTGCCATGGGGGAATGCCGCGATATCTTGGATGCTGTCTGGACGAGAGGGTCTACTCTCTTGTCGCGCACCCGGTTCGCGGTCCGCTACACCTATCATGTGATTGGCGGCTGAAACTAGCGCATGAGACATTGGGAGTGAGGATATGGAAGGCAATAGTGGAAGAGCAACTAGGACTACAATTCTGACGGCAATGTTCCTTGTGGTCGTCATGCTGGGCGTGCCCATGTGTGTGATCGATAACCCCGCAATGACCGCGGTGGACAATGCTGCAGCTACGGGTCCGGGAGACCGTGTTCTGAGGGTCGGCTGGCCGGAGCTGCAGTCCGACATTCAGACGCTTAACCCGCTGACCTATACGATGGGAGCGGAGTACGTTGTCATATGGCCCTGCTACAGCATGATTCTGACGAGGGACGTCGACAACAACCTCATCGGCGACCTTGCGACCAACTGGGACCTGTCTCCGGACGGACTCACCTGGACCATAGAGATCGTCCAGACGGCTTCGTTCTACGACAAGAGGACCCCCGCGGTGCAGGAACCCTTGACGGTCCATGACATCATTTTCACATATTGGCTTATTCAGAACACCCAGGACAACTACCTGCAGTACTTCTTCCCAGAGATACCTGGTCTGGGCGGCAGGCTGATCGAGGACATGGTCGCGGTGAACGACTACGAGATGACCATCCAGCTTAGGACACAGTACTCTCCGTTCATCAGCGCGCTCACGACGATCCCGATCCTTCCGGAGTACATATGGTCGAACGTGGCGTGGGACTGGAACAACTACGATGGGACGTATCAGTCACCAATCGTCGGTTCTGGCCCGTGGTTCTATTTCCTCGACGCGGAGCCTGACGCCAACGTCGCGGAGATGCACAAGAACCCGACCTGGTTCGGCGAGGTCGAATACGGATGGCAGTTGCACGTTGACAGGATGATATTGAGGTCCGAGACCGAGGACAGCAACTACGCGAACTACATCGCAGGAACGAACGATATCTGCACATGGCCGACATCCGCGCAGTTCCTGAGCGGCCTGCTTCCAGGCACGAAGTGGACCTCCAGCCAGGGTTTCGTCTTCGAGTTCAACATGAACCAGCTGACAGAGGCGGACAGGGATCTGTACGGCCTCGGGAACCCAACGGACTACAACAACCAGCTGCTACTGGACCCGGTCATAAAGCTCGCCCTGCAGATGTCAATCGACAAGCAGGCGTTCGTTGACAGCGCTCTGGACGGCCTCGGAAAGCCGGCCGACTCGTTGATTCCAGAAGTGAGCCCGTGGCGTTACGACTACGGTGGCCCGGGAGCGCCTCCAGGTGAAGTCGAGATACCCTTCGACACAGCCAACGCCAGGATGATGCTCTACGCGAACGGCTGGAAGTACAGGCAGACAGGGACGGAGATCCTGTCGACAGACGGTGACTATCTCACATACTACCCGCTGTCCAGGTCGGTCGGCGGAGTTGCGACGGACACTCTCTCTTTCAGGTTCGTCACCCCGAACACCGATTCGTTCTTCATTGAGGGGTCTTTGCTCATAGAGCAGTGGGCTGCTCAGACCGGCATCGACCTGCTGTACAGCGCTGAGCCATCTGGCACGATGAACACGCTCTGGTACGCTGCAGACTACGACACATGGTTCTGGGACTGGTGGTTCACTCCCAACTCCGAGCCGTCTGTTGATATTATGCAGGTCATCGCGACCGAGGCAATCGGCAGCTGGAGCGATGTCTACTGGTCGAACGCGACCTACGACGCCCTGTATTACGAGTCCCTCACGACGATGGACCCGGACCTCAGGGGCGATCTGCTCGACGAGTTGCAGAGGATGGTGTACGAGGACAGCGGCTGCTTCCCCGTAGCCTGGATGGACATGCTCTACGCGGCCCAGACCGTTGGCCCTGAGAACTGGCAGAACTTCGGCAACTGGACCCAGAAGTACCCGTTGACCGTCGACTCCGGATATCCATGGCTGTTTGCGCAGATCTATCCGGCCGACAACCCAGCTCCTCAGATCACTGGATGGACTGACCCATACGAGTCGGACACTCTCACACCCGTGGACTTCTCTGCCACGGTTGTTGACTCCGGCCCAGCTGCGACGCTCGAGTACAGATGGAACTTCGGTGACGGCACCAAGAGCGCTTGGTCGACCTCAGCCGCAGTGAGCCACCTCTATCCAGTCGACGGATACTACGAGGCGTGGATGATGGTCAGAGAGGTCGGCACAGCTGATGGCTTCATGACCTCCAAGAAAACGTCCGTGACGATCATCGACATGTCGAACTCGGCGCCTTATGGCCAGAGCTTCACGTTCGCGCCGATCGACCCGGACTCCGGTACGCTCGTCTACCTCAACGGAACGGCGACCGATGACAACCCCGGTGACACCCTTACATTCACCTGGGACTTCGGCGATGGCGACATCGGAGCCGGACAGAACACTGTGCATCAGTTCGCGGCGGAGAGCGCCCCGTCCTACACGGTGACGATGTACGTCGACGACAACCACCTCGGACAGCAGTCCAGGCCCGTCTTGACATCGAACCTGATATCGGTCGCTCCGAACAGCCCGCCGACGGTAGTTGCCCAAGATGAGCCAACAGTCGAGTGGAAGACGCTGTTCGAGTTCCGATCCGTGGCGTCCGACGTCGATTCCAGGGATACGCTGAGGTTCACCTGGGATTGGGACGACGGCAGCCCGCTCTCAGTGACGGCGACGAACACGGCGTTCCACACCTACACCCAGAAGCTGACATACACAATCGAGGTGTGGGCGGACGACCTGACGGGACTGCCCGGACACAACGTATCGGACACCGCCACAGTGGTCGTCGGTTCGACAACGAACTACGCGCCGCTGATCACCGACTTCCATGTCTCGAATGACATGCCTCCGGCCGGTGAAACGGTCACGTTCTACGGAACAGCGGTGGACAGGGACAATGACCTGCTAACGTACACATGGGACTTCGGAGATACAACCACGGACACGTCCACGCAGACGGTGGTGAACTCGACCCTTCCGATGGACCACATCTACTCGTCTCCGGGCGCAGTGCTGGCTTACCTGACGGTCACTGACGGTCAGGCAATTGTGACCATCATGGACCCACTGATCATCGATGTGCAGCCTCCGTCCAATGTCGCGCCGGTCATCGACCCGCTGCCTGACGTGATTGCGACCGTTGGAGTTGCGGAACAGTTCACTGCTACTGCTACAGACGGAGACCTCGACCCACTGATATACACATGGGACTTCAACGACGGTTCTCCGCTCCAGGTGGGCAGCACAGTGATGCACACCTATGACGTCTCGAGCGGTGTCTTCGGCATGCTGTACACGGTGTATGTCGACGATGGACAGGGTCACATCGTGTCCGAGAGCGGCGTTGCCTACGTGAACTGGGTTCCCTGGATAGAGGTCCCGCTGACGGACCTGATTGTGAACGGCGGACTGGATGACTACACGGTCTCGGCCAGCGACAACGACACGAGCGACACGCTGACGGTCACATGGGACTTCGGCGACGGGACTGTGATGGTCGGGCCAACTGTCTCCTACGCATACGCTGTGGTTGCGGTGCCCACTATGTTCACGCTGACGGTCTATGTCGAGGACGACTTCGACGACCCGATGGTCTCACACAATGTGTCGAGTTCCGCGACGGTCACCGTGAACCCACCGGGCGACACGGACCCGCCGGTTGCTGACGCAGGCGTGGACCAGACGGTCCTCGCGGGCGAGCTCGTGACCTTCGACGCGTCCGGATCGACGGACAACGTCGGCATCGTGAACTGGACGTGGACGTTCACTTGGAACAGCGCACCGGTTGAACTCTGGGGCGAGGTCGTGACTTACACGTTCGACTCTCCGTTCCAGGATGTCACCGTCACGCTGACCGTTAGGGACGATGCGGCCAACAGCGACACGGACGAGATGATCGTGCACATAGGCGACTGGATTCCCGAGTTGCCGGCGATAGTGCTGCCGGTGGTCGGGATGATGATCATAGTCGCCGCGGCGCTGGTCGTCAGAAGGCGGAAGGAGCAGTAGACACAGGGTCCACGAGGACCCCGTCCAAACCCTTTAAACCACTCTCTTTTTCAAAATCGTCAATCTAGGGTTCATGCCGATAGCGGCACAACCGGTCTAGTCGCGTTGAAGCTCGTCCATGTGGATGCGGACATCCGCGCTCCTCTCCCGAATCGCGGACGCACGGGCGGAGACATCCCTGCCGATCCTCTCGAGCATGTCAAGCTGCATGTGCGTGTAGAGGTAATCGAGGTTCTTGTCGATGTCCCGTATGTACTTCCCCGACGACGGGTTCTCAAGCATCCGCGTGAGCAGGCCATCGATTCTGTTCGCAGTCCTTATCCTAGGGGCCATGACGCCCGCGCTCAGGCTGAAAATGTCAAGAGCGTTTCCTCGGCCCTCGATATCCAGTTCTTCTGGTTGTTCTTTGGAGGCCCATCGCTCGTCAGCTGGCCCCTTTGCTTCGCTGTCGCTCTGCAAATCCCATCCCTCGTTGGAGCCTTACTACTATATCATGAACTGCATATATATACTTGTCAAGTCGGCGGCCAGGCAACCCCGAGCGCGGCGCGAGCGAGCAGTTGCCCAGTCCAAATCCGTGGTTGAATTCTGTCTGTGTCAACGGTCTCGAGCGGCGGATGGAACGACGGGAGCCCCCTTCCGTTCTCGACCGATTTCTGCTTCCTTCGAATACTATCGGGGAAATGAAACTCCGATTTGAGCATGCGGGGACCTGACGAATCATGCTCGTTGGTCAGTTGCACGCAGTGTCTGCGCGTTGACCAAGGCTATTCTTAAATAGAGTGACGCCGTTGCTACCGCCCAATCCTAGGGCCCGCTGAATGGAATGCGCCAGTAGCGGAATCTAGGGGGGGGAGAGGGGGCACTTCGATCACGAGCCTCGCTGGGACAGGCAGTCGCGTTTCTCGCGCAGAGCGCGCATATCACCGCTTGACGGTAGTTGTCGCCTGCGTCCTGCTGCTATTCACGGCTTTGTCTGCTGTCGCTCTCTGGGTGCCCGCAGACTCTGATGCTGTCCAGTCGGGGAACAGTCTGCCATCTACTGAGCGTGCGGGAATCCTCGCTGCAACGATAGCCAGCTTCTCCGCAAGCCCCAATTCCGTCTATGTGGGACAAGAAGTCACCTTCTTCGCCAACGCGACCAGCTCCACCAGCTCAACTCTGAAATTCACTCTGTTCTTCGACTACATCCTCACACTTCCATCTACCCCGAACCCTGCCAGCGGGCGAACGGTCAATATCACCAGTGTACCTGGGCAAATCGTGGTGAAGTACACATACGATCACAAAGGCAATTTCACGGGTGCGCTGGGCACTTATTTCGTCGCCAAGGTGTATGTCGATGATGGCGCGTCAAACGTCACTCGCCAGATACCAGTCTATGTCAGGGAGAACGCTGCTCCAACGTTCGAATACCTGCCTTCCCCCAGATTCGATGTCAACGCGAGCGAACCGATCGACCTGTATGTGTTCCTCAAGGACGTCGACAACGATCCCTTGACCGTCACGTGGGACTTCGGGGACGGAACGATCGCGATAGACTACACAGCCGGGGCTGTGGATGGCGTGTACTCGAACCAGACGCATGCGTGGGACCCTGAACTAGCTCCAGGTGAACCCTTCGGAGACTACATCGTGAACTACACTCTCAATATCACTGTGAGCGATGGTTTCGGCCACACCATTTTCACTCTCTCGATTGTAACCGTTCACGTTCCACCGAACGAGAGCCCGTCGCTGGGCCTCGTTGCATCTGCGACAGTCGCTGACCCTGCGGACACAATAGTATTCTACGCAAATGCGACCGATCCAGAGGGAGACCCATTGACATGGACATTCTACTTCGATGACGGTATTGTCGAAGTCCACACCTCAGGATACTCGACTCCAAACACCACGCAATGGATGAATGTCTCGCATGTCTACGGTGCACCTGGCAATTTCACGGTCCTCATGTATGTCAGCGATGCCCTCATACCCAACCAGGTATTCCCTCACAATAAGTCCTTGAGCTTGTTGATCAGGGTGAAGGGAAATACTGCTCCGTCCGTCTCGACCACCATCACTGCCGAGCCGAATTCCCCGGAGATCAACCTAACACTTGGGAACGTCACAGTGAGGTTCTTCGTGGACGTCAGCGACGCGGACGCGGATGCGGTGAATGCGTCGTGGTATCTTGATGGTGTTCTGGTTGGAAGCAACGTGTCCCAGGCGGCCCTCGGGGTCCACAGGTTCTATCTCACGCTGGTGTTCGTCGACACCGGCCTTCATAATGTGTCCATCTACGCCACCGACGGTAGAGAGGGACACGATTCCATGAGGTCCTTGAATCTGACTGTCTCGTCGAGGAATTTGCCGCCCGACCTCGAAGAGCTCGCCTTTTCATATTCCCAAGGCGACTATGCTGCGCCTAATGAGACGATAGTCTTCACTATAGTGCTATCCGATCCAGAGGAGGACGTCATCGAGTTCTCGATCAATTTTGGAGACAACACGGGCTGGGTCTACTTCAACCTCACGGACTATGTTGATGGGAACGTGACGCTGCTCCTCAACTATTCCTACGCGAGCGTGGGGGAGTACCGCATCACGATTCGGTACACTGACAACAAGATCGGTATTCTGAACCACACGAAGACGATTGATGCGCTCGTCAAGGTGGAAGTTCCCGAGGTCGAAGTCGTGCAACAGTGGAACTGGTGGGACTACACGTGCCTATCCGTTCTGTGGCTCTCTGTGGCAGTCATCGCCCTGAGGATGGTCTATGTTGGATACCGTCGCAGGAAGCTCGAGAGAGAAGGAGTGAGCGTTGAGGAGATCAAGCTCAGGAAGGAGCTGACCGAGCTGGGATACCTGCGCCCCGAGGAACCCGATAACGGCAGAGGAGGAGGGTCGTAATGGTGGCGCGGTCCTTCAGAAGGATCATGGCGAGGCGTATGATCAACGTGGTCATCACGATATTCGGGATCCTGGCGCTGAACTTCTTCCTCATAAATCTGATGCCAGGGGACCCCATGCTGAACATGGTCCCCAGGGACCCGAAGTTCGACGAGAGTCTCAAGTGGCGGCTTCAGGAGCAGTTCCACCTGAACGATACGATCATTGAGAGGTTCGGATGGTACCTGTACAACACCTTCACTGGAGAGTGGGGGACATCGTACATGGCCAACGAACGTCCTGTTCTGGATATCATACTGAACGATATGCGTTGGACCCTGCTTTTAGTGGGTGCTTCTACGGTGTTCACTTTGCTCATAGGCATCGCCATCGGCGCATATGCCGCTTTCAGACGCGGGGGCCCTTTCGACCTCTTCTCCTCTGCGGTGTCCCTGTTCTTCTACGGCATGCCCATCTTCTGGTTCGCGATGATGTTGCAGATAATGTTCTCGAACCCGTTCCTCGAGCTCGACTGGTGGCCCAAGTTCCCAGCTCAAGGATACTATGACACGGACAAGTACGGGGCCGTCTTCGAGTGGCGTTTGCCCGTTATACTCAGCGTGTTGGAGCACCTCTTCGTGCCGTCTTTGGCCCTTGCGCTGGGGACTGTTGCGGGCGTGTCCCTGGTGATGAGGAGTTCGCTCATAGACGTGATGACGGAGGACTACATTCTCACAGCGCGCGCGAAGGGACTCACAGACTACCAGGTCCTCAGGAGGCATGCGCTCCCGAACGGTATGCCGCCGATGGTCGCCCTCATAGCGATGGACATAGCGTTCATCATAGGCGGCGCATACCAAGTCGAGGTGATTTTCAACTATCCTGGCATTGGTTATAGAACGATCAAGGCGATAGATGAGCTGGACTTCCCGATCCTCCAGTTCATCGTCGTCATAGGTGGAGTGGCCGTCGTCATAGCCAACTTCGTCTCGGACATACTGCTGATCTACCTGGACCCGAGGATCAAGATATCGTAGGGGGGGGTTTCACATTCGCAAGAACAACAACAAGGACACGAACGGGTCGGAACAGACAGACCTGAAGTCCGCAGTCTGGCGCGAGAAGCTCAGGCTGACGACAAAGCGCGGTGTGAGCATCCTCCGCCAGCTCCTCAAGAATCCTATGGGTGCGACTGGCACAGTGATCTTGGTCATCTTCACGTTCATCGCGCTCTTCGGCGAGGCCATGGCTCCGTGGAGCGTGCCCGCCGGGGGATATGACGACAGGTTTGGCCAGCTCGTCACACCGACGGACCTCGCGATGACCGAGACGGTCGAGATCAGGGCGGGGGAGTACACGGAAGTCCGAGGTGTGTTCATAGACAAGCCGGGATGGCCGGGACCAGACCTGGACAAGTTCGGGATCCTGAGGGTCACCACCAACCCGTCTGTCCCGTCCACAATCGTGATGGATTCGGAGTGGAGGAGCCCATACGAGATCAACTGGATGAAGATACGACCCGGAGATCACCTGATTGAATACACTGATGTGCCCGGGTACGTCACGCCCCCTTCGGTCGGATTCGAGATCGAGGCCCGCAGCGACGTGATGGAGATCACGGCCAACTTCACGCAGTGCGGGAAGCTCAACGTATCCACCAGCCCTGAGGTCCCCGCGACAATCTCCGTCGACGGCTTCCCTAGGGGCGAGGGGAGCTTACTGTCCGATGTTACCCCCGGAACATACACGATCAGCTTCGGAGAAGTCGAGGGCTATCTTCCCCCTGTCAACAGCACCGTGACGGTCGGACCTGGCGGCCGGGTGGATCTGATCGGACAGTACACC
>Ga0299912_10003492_pt1 | contig 12819 bp, 8 predicted proteins | sample RVTome_2_FD_207667 | JGI IMG/M metagenome (GOLD analysis project Ga0299912, IMG submission 207667) | Soil microbial communities from uranium-contaminated site in the Upper Colorado River Basin, Wyoming, United States - RVT95D214 (version 2) ...
AGCGACAGCGCGAAGAAGGTCTACTTCCACAAGAAGAGCATGCCGAAGCCCGCGTACCGAGAGCTGCGCGAAAGGTTCGCTTCGTGCGGCATCGAAGAGATCAGCAGCGAGGATCTCGAACCACTCTGAGCATGCCCGGCTGATAGGCGTCTCGACCAGGCCATCCAGGCCGCATACTTTCTTAAATAGCGTCATTCACGTATGCTGCACCTGCTGAAAGGTGGGTTGATTCGTCATCATGGAACGGAGCCCCGTCGCTCTGATGATCGTCGTAATGGTGTTGTCCTCGATTGCCATCGTGGCTATTCCGGACAAGGCGGAAGCGGGATTCGTCACTGGAGGCCAGGATGTATTGCTTGACCCCGCCAGGCCGGTCATCTACTGGGCGGGTTCTGAAGGCAATGATCTCAAGTTCATAAACTCCAGCACCGGGGAGACAATTGAGAGCCTCATGTTGGGGACTGGGCCGTCCGCGTTATGCCTTGACCCAAACGGCACGACTCTGTACATCTCCTTTCCGAGCACCCAGCGTATAGTCGCCGTAGATGTGATATCGCGATCAGTATCTCAGACCATCACCCTCTCATTCAGCCCGCTAAGCATCGGGCTGGACGGGAAGGGATACGCATACGTCAGCGGCACAGGAGCCCAGCAGGGGTGGCTGTACTCCCTGGACATGAACACATGGACAGTGATGAGCAGCGTGAATCTGCAATCCTCGGACTTGGTGGTCGAGGTAAATCCCGCCGGCACGACCCTGCTCGCGATCGAGAGAGAGGTCATTCCCTCGGACGTGTTCAAGTACGAAATAAACGCCGGGAGCTTCACTCATGCCGGAACGGCGAATTCCAACACATACCTCCCGCAGCAGGTTGCGGTCGACTGGAGCCGTAGCAGGTTGTACATCACGACGAAAGTCGGCACAGATGGCATCATCATCATCTCGACCGACACTCTCGGGTACATCGGATCGTATCCGATGGGCTACTTCCCTTCCTGCGTGTTCATCACCGACGATGGCAAGTACGTCTACGGCACGAGCGACAACTACACTGATCCCGCCAAATTGCTGTGGATGTACAACGCCACAGACGGCAGTCTCATGGGGACGATGGACCTGGCTACATCCGCGACCAGCCTGGTCGTCTCGCATGACCTGAAGAACGCGTATATCGGATTGCCGATTCAGCGCATCTCCCTGCTCCCGCTCATCACCCCTCAGAACCCTGACAACGGTTCGGTTCTCTCCTACACGCCCAGGTTCTTCTCGGTCGAGTTCTCGGGTGGTCTGCCGAACTTCGAGGAACAGAACGCATCTGCGTACATCGACTCCTCCCCCTTGTCATTGAGCCGTGACACGAACTACTTGACCAGATGGGTGTACAAGGCAGAGTTCAACTCGACGCTGGCCGAGGGAAATCACACGTTCAGCGCGTCGCAACTTTGGAATGAACAGCTCGTATGGGGGAACACGACATTCATGGTAGATAGGGACGACCCCCTGGCAGTCGGACCTTCTCTGAGTTCGAAGTACCCTATGAGCGGCTCAATCGTGCCTTCGACTCCTCTGGACATAGTCTCACAGGTCGTCTACAGGTCTTCAGACCAATATTTCGAGGGAGGAGTCATCTCATTGGACGGGGTGAACCTGTCGACTTCTGTCGGCTCGAACACCATCTCGGCACACCACGGCTCCAACATGAGCACCGGCCTGCACAGTGTGGTATCGCGCGTATTCTGGGACGACGGGCTGGGCGTTGCATGGGCAAACTGGTCCTTCACGGCCATGAACGGCCCTATGCTCACTCCGATCTTTCCCGCGGCGGGCCAGGTGCTGACAGGGATGCCCGACCACATCGAAGTCGCTGTCGACAGAAGGGACTTCCAAGGGACTCTGTCCGCGCCCAGGGTATCCCTCGACGGCAACTACTTCTATGCATGGCTGACGCCCGAAGGCAACATGGTCGCCAACCTGACCAAGACACTGAAGAGTGGAAACCACTCAGCAACTGCGACACTCACCTGGGTGGCTGGACAGGCCACGACAACATGGAATTTCGAGCTGGACATGTTCGTCGGACCCAGGAACGAGTTGCTCGTCGAGTATCAGTACGGACACGAGTTCAGGATGCTCGTGCCGAACGGCACAGACTGGTCCTTGGAGGAGGATTCAGCGATAGAAGGGGAGGAGTTCCCCGTCGTAATGTACGGCCCGGCTTACACTGGGTTCACGACGAACATAATCGTCACTGGGGGAAAGGATCCATCGGTCGAGGAGAGCGAGGAATACCTTTCAGGGCAGCTCGACGAAGCCATCCGCGGTCTCGAAGATGCTGGGTACGATGTCGTCACCGTCGTGGCTCCTGTGCTCAAGCACATCAACAACCTCACGGCCTATGTCGCCGTCATACAGCCGCGAGGGTATGGCATCTACCAGGCTGTTGCCATCATCGCGAGCGAAGCACATGAGAGCACATGGGTCATGATACTCTCGATACATATCGCGCACTACAACGACTACAGCGACATGTTCGATAGGATGGTCGACAGCTTCACGATGGACGTTGAGTCCGGCTCCTCACTGAGCGATGTCGAACTTGCTGCCCTTGGTATAGGAATCGCGGCGATCGGCTGCGGAATTGCTGGCAGTGCTTTTTGGCTGTCCAGAAGAAGAAGGGAGACACCGCCTCCGAAAGAGTGACCGCACGATCAGGACGGACCAGCTCAGCCCACGATTGTTCCTTTGAACTTCTTCCCTTCGAGCGCGTCGATGAGATTGGACAAATCCTTGCCATCCACTATGGCCAGCTCGATCTTCGATCTCTCCAGCACCATCGCACCCACTGTGTCGAAGACATTGTTCGGGCCAGCAGCGGCGGGAGATCTCCCCACGAGTTCCACGAGGTCCTTGTGGCTCAACTTCGGCATTCGGGTCGCCGACGGATCCTTCTTCGGGTCCTTCGTGTAGGCTCCATCGACGGAGGTCGCGTTTACAAGGCGCCTTGCCCTGACCCGTTCCGCAAGCAACGACGACACTGCGTCCGTCGTTATGCCAGGGCTGACTCCGCCCATCACGACGATCGTGTGGCTCTTCCCGGCGTGCAAGGCCTCATCGTAGTTCTTCGGCGGCGAGTGGAAGGCCTTGTCTCCGAGCGCGGTGATGAGCAGCCTAGCGTTGAGCCTCGTCACCTCGATGCCGATCTCGTCCAAGAAGGTCTCATCGGCGCCGAGGTCCCTTCCCGACTTGATGTAGTTCCTCGCGATCTTTCCGCCGCCCGTGACGACATAGAGCTTGTATCTCGATGAGACACCAATCAGGATCTTCGCGAGCGCGCGTATGTACGTGGTGTCGGGTTCGTTCTCCTTGATCATCACCGAGCCACCCAGCGACAAAACCACGGTTTCCATCGTCGTCAACCTTTATAATAGCGAAGACTCTAACCCGTACAAAAAGCTTCGGACATGGTTCCAGATGACCGAGCTAACGGACTTGCAGAAGTACGAGTTCCGAAGAAGCCTCGAGGAGGTCAGGAAGCTTTCGGGCAGAGGCACGGAACTCATCTCCCTATATGTGCCCCCTTCGAGACAGATATCCGACGTCTCGAACTATCTCCGGAGTGAATACTCTCAATCATCGAACATCAAGTCCGCGAGCACGAGAAAGAACGTGCAGGCGGCGATATCATCGATCCTATCCCGGCTGAAGAACTTCAAGGCGCCTCCGGAGAACGGCCTGGTCTTTTTCGTAGGGCACAGATCCATCGGAGCGGACCAAACGAACATGATCCAATTCGTGCTCGAGCCTCCAGAACCGGTGCCGACCTTCATCTACAGATGCGACTCCCAATTCTTCACGCAGCCGATCGAGGGAATGCTCGAGACCAAGGACAAGTACGGCCTCATCGTGATTGACAGGAGCGAGGCGACCATCGGCATGCTCCACGGAAAACGAATCGTCTCGATCAAGAACATGCAGTCCCTTGTACCGAGCAAGCACGGCCGTGGCGGTCAGTCAGCGCGAAGGTTCGAGCGCCTCATAGAGATTGCGGCCCATGAGTACTACAAGAAGGTCGCGGACGTTGCCAACGAGGCCTTCCTCAGCGACAAGAACCTGAAGGGGATCCTCGTGGGAGGCCCCGGTCCGACGAAGGATTTCTTCGTCAAGAGCGAGTACCTCCACTACGAGCTCCAGAAGAAGATCATCGACACTTTCGACACTGGCTACACTGACGAGTACGGGCTAAAGGAGCTCGTCGAGAAGTCCAGGGACAGGATGAAGGACCTGGACCTTATGAGGGAGAAGGACCTGATGCAAAGGCTGTTCGAGGAGATCAGGAAGTCTGACGGAGGCCTGGCCATCTACGGTGAGGAGCAGGTCAAGAACGCCCTGACGATCGGCGCCATGGACACGCTCATCATCTCCGAGGACATGAGGAGGGTCAAGCTCAGCCTGTCGTGCCCGTCGTGCGGCGCCAAGAAGGAGACCATGGCCAAGGACTCGACCGAGGATGTGAAGTGCGACAAGTGCAGCGCCATCATGAAGGCGGATGTTGTCGACGACCTCGTCGGAGAACTCCACAGGCTCGCGGACGCGAACAACACCAAAGTTGAATTCATATCAGGTGAATCCGAGGAGGGAGGTCTGCTGCTGAAGGCCTTCGGGGGCGTGGCGGGCATACTGAGGTTCCGGGTGAAATGATGGGGGAGAGCGATGATGCGTATTCCGTGTTCAAGAAAGAGGCCGGCGAGGCCATATCTAAAGCGCTGAAGGAGCTGAAGGTAGAGGCACCGCTCGTCATCGACAAGGCACCCGCAGGAATGGGAGATCTCGCATTCCCCTGCTTTCCGCTGGCAAAGCAGCTGAAGAAATCTCCGGACGCTATCGCGAAGGACATCGCGGCCAAGCTGACCCCTCAAGGCATGATCGAGAAGGTCGAACCAAAGGGAGGATATGTCAATTTCACGGTCAGATTCGACAGGCTAGCTCACGGGTCGATCGAGGACGCGCTCAAGAAGAAGGAGAAATTCGGCGCTACAGAGCGCGACAAAGGAATCAGGATACTGGTGGAGCACACGAGCGTCAACCCCACCGGGCCGATACATGTGGGCCGAGCGCGCAACCCGATCATCGGGGACACGCTTGCGAGGATCCTGAAGCAGGCGGGGCACGATGTCACCACGGAGTTCTATGTGAACGACGTTGGGCGCCAGGTCGTGACCATGACCTGGGGTGTCAAGCATCTCAAGCTGGAGTCGCAGCCCGAGCGGGACAAGGACGACTACAGATACGTCCTGTACTACCAACAGGCCAACAAGAAGCTCGAGGAGAACCCCGACCTGGAGAAGGAGATCGGAGCGATGCTCTACAAGCTCGAGCACGGTGACCCCGAGACTGTCATGATGACCCATGAGGCGTGCGACAATGTGCTCTCCGCGATCACCGAGAGCCTGACGAGGCTCAACATCAAGGTCGAAGCGTTCACTTGGGAGTCCAAGTTTGTGGCTGACAAGAGCGTCGACAAGGTCATCGCCAAGCTGAAGCAGTCTGAGTATTGCCACGAGCAGGACGGCGCATATTACCTCGAACTTGAGAGCTTCGGGATCGCCGGCCGCGAGACCAAGTGGTTCTTCACGAGGGCGGACGGCACCTCAGTCTACACGACGAGGGACCTGGCATACCACATGGACAAGTTCGCCCGCACCGACGTTGCGATCAACATCCTTGGCGAGGATCACAAGCTTGCGATGCAGGAGCTTTCACTCGCGCTGTCCATAATCGGTGTTGAGAAGAAGCCCGAGATCGTCTACTACGCATTCGTCTCGCTCCCCGAAGGTAAGATGTCCACCAGGAAGGGCAGAGTGGTCAACCTGGACGACTTGACCGATGAGGCGGAAGAGCGCGCCTACGACGAGGTGAAGAAGCGCAGGACAGACTTGCCAGAGGAGCGGATGCGTGAGATTGCCAGGATCGTCGGGATAGGAGCGCTCAGGTACAATATCGCTAGGGTCCAGGCCGAGAAGCAGATCGTTTTCAAGTGGGAGGACGCGCTGAACTTCGAGGGGAGCAGCGCCCCGTTCGTGCAGTATGCTCACGCGCGCGCGTGCTCGATACTCCAGAAGGCGGGCGATTGGGAGAGGAGATTCGACGCGAAGCTGTTGGCGACGGACTACGAGAAGGATCTCGTCAAGACTATCGCCACCTTCCCATCGATCATATCGGATTGCGCAGATCACAGGAAGACTCACGTGCTCGCCGTGTACGCCCAGGATATGGCGGCCCAGTTCAACCAGTTCTACAGATTCGTGCCAGTGCTGAAAGCGGAGAGCCCCGTGAAGGAAGCGCGTCTGTCGCTGGTGGAAGCAAGCATGTGGACCTTGCGGAACGCGTTGAATTGCCTGGGGATCGCGGCTCCTGAGGAGATGTAGGGCTCAGAACTTGAGGTTCCATTCTCTCCTAGAGTAGCGCTCGTCCACCAGCTTCTCAATGGTAGATCTTTCAAGGGTCGTGATTGCCGACGGGGCGAACTCCGCGTCGAAAGTCTTTTCAAAGGCCGACACCACGGAACTCTTCACAGACTTCATGTCGGGCACCTTGCCCAGAAGGCTTGCGAGGGTCGTTACTCGGTCGGATGGCCTGGGGAGCTCGCTCCTGCGGGCGCCTCCTACCTTCAGAACGGCGTCCATCTGCGAGACATCCGTGTCGACGATCACCGTCCCGTGCTGAAGCACAGATCCCTTCCTCCTGAACTGTGCGTTGCCAGAGACCTTTCTTCCGCCGACTTCGATGTCGTTCATCGGCCGGTAGACTGCATCGACGCCCAATGACCGCAACGCATCCGCGAGCGACTGGCATATGATCCTGAACGAATCCGCCCTATCTTCAGGCAGGTCAGTATCGTGCAGGACAAGGCCGTATATCAGCTGGCCGCGATCGGTGTAGACCGAGCTGCCTCCAGACTTTCTCCGGACGATCGACACGCCTCGCCTCTCGCACTCATCCAGGTTCACCGATCCTCCGATCTTCTGGAAGTAGCCCACGGACACTGTCGGCACGGACCTGATGTAGAAGTGCAAAGTGTTCGGGACTTGCCCCGAGACATGCGCCTCCAGTATCGCCTCGTCCAAGGCGGCCGATTCCGGAGGAAGGACGAGACCACTATCGACAAGCCTCCAGGTGCGCGGCATATCAGCTCACGGATAATGAATGAAAAGCAGCGGTTAAGAGGTTTCTGGGGTTTGAGCGGAGGTCAGAGATCGTCGTCGGAGGCCTTCTCCTTCTCTTTCTCCTTCCTCTCGCGCCTCGGGCCCTTCTTCTCGCGCTTCGCGAGCCTGCCCCTCAACATCAACAGGAGCGGGATGAGCACTATGATGGCGATCACGCCACCCCACAGAGCCCACTGCTTCCAGGCGGCCTCGTTCACATGCATGGAGTCGTCGCCGCTCGCAGTGAAGGAGTAAGGCCTAAGCTGGTTGTCGCAGGTCACATTCACCCTTATGATGTAAGTGCCCTTGCTGCCCGGCTTGAAGACGAACTTGCACACGACCTCTTCGCCCGGCTTGATGACCGACACCTGCACCTGCGTCGTATCGTTCCAGAACGTCCATGTGCCCGTCAGGAGCTTCTGCGTTCCATCGCTCCGGACTATGTAGAAGCTGACGGTCACGTTCGCGACATCGGCATCGATGCTGCCCTTGTTGGTCACGTTGACGAGTATGGTCCCGGACTGTCCCTCAGTGAAGTTCCCCGGATCGTAGCTGACTCCCTCTATCCAGAGGTCTGGCCTCGGCCCTGAGAGGACCGATATCAGCTTCCGCACAACATTGTAGTTGCCAGACGAGTCTGTGACATTGAGCAGGATGTTGAAGTCGCCCGTGCTGTTGAACGCATGAGTGACGTTCCACGCACCGGTCTCATTCCAGTAGGCGCCGTCAGCGAAGTCCCACGAGAAGTACAGGTCGTCGATCGAGTCGACGTTGTCTGAGGTGCCGTTCGCATCGAAGGTCAGAGTCTCGTTCTCTATGTAGGTGGCATCCCAAGTCTCGTTCATGACCACGTAACTCACGCTCGGGTTCGAAGTGTCGTTGACCTTGACCGTCAGGGTGGCGTTCACCCATTGGCCGACGACGTCCGTGACGTTAAGGTTCACGATGTAAGTCCCGGACCTCTCCCAGCTCGTGGTGACGTTCTTCTGATTCGCGGTCCACTGAATCCTCGGGGAATCGTTCAGGTCGCCCCAATCGAACATGAAGTGCGCGATGACTCCAACGTTGTCCCCTGCGGCCACGGCGCTGTCGGTCGAGTAGGTGGCGTTGAACGTCACCGTCTCGCGCATGTTGACCTCAATCGTGTTGCCGACAATGGTCTTGTCCTTGACGGATATGACAGGGGTCGGGACGAGCGCGTCACATACCACTTCGACCTCGCTCCAGCCCTCGAGCCAGACGGCGTCAATCACGGTCAGGTTGACCATGAACGTCGCCGAGGTTGTGAACATGTGCTCGACCGTTAGATTCGATGTGACCGAAACCGGCGAGCCATCCGCGAAGTCCCACGAGTACGTCAACGGGTTCCCGTTGGGGTCATAGGACCCTGAAGCCGTGAGTGTCACGTTCTCGTTGATTGCTACTAGGGAGTAGCTCACATTCCCTTCGTCATCGTAGACGACGTGAGCATACGTGCCATCGAGGACGCCGGACTTCGCCACTGGCTCGACCGACTCCTCGACGATCATGGCGACCGGTTCCTGGCCGCCCGCAGCGACGAACTCAGGGTCCAGGCTGACGACGCTGTAGCCGATTACGTCGACCAGGCTTGAGCTCTGGTTAGACACGAGCTCGAAGCCGGAGGTCGTGTACATATAGTAGGTGTGGTCGACCTCGTATGAGTCGTATCTTGCGGTCATGTTGACCGAGTAAACGCTCGACCCCGTATCAATCGCGCCGTGCGCAGTGTAGGTGCACGAGTATGCGTAGCGAACCTGTGTCTCAGTGATGACGCTACCTGTTGCGAGATCCATCTGGTAGAACGTCACAGGTCCTGGATCGAAAAGTGTTCCATTGACCTGGACCAAGCCTGAGCTCGTGACGTACTGCGACCCTATGCCTCTCATGAGGGCATCGAACGCATCTACCTCCAGCTGGGACAGCACTCCATTTCCGTCGCCTAGCGCCAGGTCGATCTGCAACCTGAGGCTGCCGACGTCATCGTAGAGAAGGGCAGGATGGGACTCGTCATATGTCCAATTGGTGTCCACATTCAGGACGAAGTCCTGGTAGTCGTTGCCGAACATGACCCATGTCGTCTCGGTCCGCTGGACCTGGTCCTTGAGTCTGAAATCCGGATATGAGTACGTCTCGCTGGCAGAGATGACCATGGAGCTGACATAGGCAGAGCCGTTGTCGGCATCGACCACCATCACGAAGTCCCCAGGAAACGCATCGAACTCGAAGCTCTTGCCGCCGTTGTCGCTCTTGAGAACCCTGGCGATCTGCGGAAGGCTCGTGTCGTTGCTGATCATGTATCCGACGACGTTGCTGAGAAGAGCCGTGCCCGCCCAGTTCTTGACATAGCCGGTCACGCGCTTCGAGACGTCTAGACCCCATGTCCTGGAGCCGCTTCCGGTCACGACCATATCCTCATAGGTGGTGTTGTAACCGGATGCCTTCGCGTACAGCACGAACTCGTCTGTTGGCTGAGTCGTGAACATGGATACGACCGCCACACCAGTAGCGTTGGATGTCGCTGACGCCACGGTCTCGTTCCTCTCGCAATCGAAGAAACCGACCGTCGCTCCAACCAGGACGGAACTGTCGCTGGCCTTCTGCACAGTGACGGTCCACGTGTGGGACTTCGATCCGAAGGCCTTTAGAAGCACGGTCGGAGTAACGAGGCTTGAGTAGCCCGTGAAGTTCACAATGACTGTGTGATTGTCATAGTATCCCCCAGCGACCACATCCACGCGATAGATCCCCGCTGGGACGTTATCGGCGTGGTATAGCCCGGGAGTGGTCAAGGTCGCGCTGATGGCGGCCCCTGTGTGCACGTTGGTCAGATCGACGGTGGCGCTCGACACGAAGAATCCGTCCGTGTCTTGGACGGGGACCTCGATCACGTTCGTCTGCACCGTCTGACCCCTGCCGCCCTCAGAGGGCAGTAGCACAAGGGCTGACATGGCCAATACCAGCACGATGAGGCTGGCTGACAGCTTGCTCATTCGATTTCGCTTCATTCGATTTCCCTCCGTCTCAGGGATCGAAACCAAGACCCCCTTCGAGAAAAGGTATTCCGGCGAATAGATTGCCCCTTTATAAGCTTTGGGCATATGACGAAACGGGACTTCCCCCTGCCAGTAAGACGGTCTGGATGACCATGAACCGACAGTCTAAGTCACTATCTTCTTGACCTGCCCTGTCTCGATGGCACGCCGGGCCTCCACGGCCAACCTCCGGCCCGTGCTCATGTTCGTCCGCCAAGTCGTGTTCCCGTACGGGTGCCCGACCCACATGTGGACGTTGGTGCCTCCGCCGACCCTGGGTGCGACATCGTATATGTGGAACTTGAGATCCTTGTCGACGCATGTCTGGAGGCAGAAAGGACCGATTATGCCAGGGGAATAGTGCTCCTGTGTGGCCTTGACGTACTTCTCGGCGAGGTCGAACGCCCCCTCAATCAACGACTCCCTCATCGTCGCTGAGTTGTGCCCGCATACTGTGTATTCCGGGGTCGCCTGCGGGCCCTCAAGCGTGATCTGCTGCGAGGCTGGCAGCCTCACGTGGCCGTCCAAAGAAGTCTCGAATCTCCAGTCAATGCCCAGCAGCTCGATCCTCTCCATCTTCGTCTCGAGCGGCGAGTAGAAGAAGTCCAGGTTGAAAACTGGACCGATGATGTACTGCTCGATCCTGGCCTGTGCGAGATCCTCCTCGTTTATGACGTTGCCGAAAACGAGGGCCCGGGATTTCTTCCGGAATTCTTGGTAAGACGCGGCCGTGAAGAATCCGCGCTCCAGCTTCTTGACCTTATGGTGCAGCTTGACTATCACGAGCCCGTCTATGTCCTTGGGATCCGAGATCCTCTTCGGGAAGGGAAGGCCGGCCTTCTCCAGCAGCCAGTAGTAGTCCTTCTCCTCGCCTCGCTCCTCGCTCCTCAGAAGGGAGCGCGAGCCGACAAGGGGAACCTGGAAGTCGTCCTCTATCTCCTTCAGGTCGATGTAAGAAGTGAACGACCTGTTGGGCACGAAGAGCACGTTCTGCTTCCTCAGTTTCTCCTGGTAATCCGGGGACATCATTTCCTTGAACTTCTTGAGGGTCCAGCACTCATCGACGACGCCCCTCAGCACCTTCCCCGAGGCGTCCCGCTGGCACTTGAAGTACTTCGAATAGGTCTTGTCCCTCCCCTCCTGGCATATGCCCAGGGTCCTGAACCCCTCCTCGACCGCCCCGTCGCACACGTCCAATGCCGAGTGGGATGCGACCATCCCGATCTTGGCTTTCCTCAGGTCGTACTTCTCGACTGCCTCGAAAATCCTTTCTCTGTCAATCACAACACCGCCCCCCTGATGTGTGAGCGCGCTTGTGCGAGGGATGAGGTTTGGAATATATTACCTTGATTACTTGGCGGAAGGCGGGGTCAACGCAATCTCATCCAACCTGATCCCGAGCTGCGAATAGACCGCCTTGAACCCGAACTTCTCGTAGAGCCGCTTCGCCCGTGGATAACTGGTATGCAGGTACACGGTCGAGACCTTGCCCGCCAACGAGGTGAGGGAGCATTTCATGAGCTCGGAGCCGAGCCTCTGGCCTTGCTTGGACGGTGTCACGTAGATGTCGTAGAGGAGACCCACATCGCCCTCGAGCTTGGTGATCGCGAAGCCTCCATCGACAAAAAATACCTGATAGTTGCCCTCGCGCTTGAACCTCCGAAGCCGGAGGACCGATTGAAGGATCGATTCGTCGTAGTACTCGGAGAACAGCCTCAGCGCGGCCATCTTGTTCTCCTTCGACAAAGGCACTGCTTTGTGGTCGAATGGCCTGGGGGAATCGACGCTGAGCCGCATCAACGTGATCGGGTCGAAGTCCCTGACGAACCTGCCCATATCCGTGGAGAACACCGCCCAAGACTTCTTGGAGGCCGCCAGCGACCTCACGAGGCAGTCAGCGACTTCGAAAATGTCCTCCGTGCGGGCAGCGACCATCAACCCCTGTTTTCGCTCGCCCTCAGAGATTATCCTCGCGGTGTCGCCTTCGTCCGTGTAGAACGCCCACGCCCTGCGTCCATCCAGCCCTATGCCTATCCCATGCATGTTGTAGGTGTTGGCCAGATCAGGCTTCGCGCCGTTCATGTCTAGAAGGCTCTCCTCCAATGGAAGGTCGTAGGTCGTCGCCATCGAACACTCGTGCTTGAGCGCGCGAGGAATGGCCCAGTCAACGCCCCAGCCCATAGGGCCGAGCGCCCTCCGAATGATCCTCTTCTTCGAATCCTGCACGAGGATTCTTGAGTACGGCCTCTTAGAGAGCTCGTCGCTGAGAGCTCTCGCGGATTCGGTCGAGAGCTTGAGGTTCCGCGGAGAGAACCTCGGGAACGCTCGAGCGACCCCTTCCCTGAGCGGCGCCAGCTCCAGCGATAATGCTCCTTCAGGGCCTTTGACCAGGATCACATCGTCCTTCGAGCAGAGAGTGTCTTTCTCCAGAGTACCCCCACGCTGTTCAGAAGAAATAGAACCCCACATTGTAGTCCTTGACGCACTTCGCCATCGCCTCGAGCCTGTTGAGCGTGCCCTCGATCCTGCGCACGATCATCTTGCCCTCGGCGGGAGACTTCTC
>Ga0299912_10003493_pt1 | contig 12819 bp, 7 predicted proteins | sample RVTome_2_FD_207667 | JGI IMG/M metagenome (GOLD analysis project Ga0299912, IMG submission 207667) | Soil microbial communities from uranium-contaminated site in the Upper Colorado River Basin, Wyoming, United States - RVT95D214 (version 2) ...
CCAGGTTCGTGCCCATTGGCAAGGGATTGTAGCGGCCATTTCTATCCTGGTCGTTGTTTTCTTGTGCCTCTATAACCTGACGGATTATCCATTAATGTGGTTCGACGAAGGTTCGCATCTGCATGTCCCCAAAACACTGGTGCGTTTTGGCGTGTATGCCGACTACAGTAGCGAGGGTTTTCGCTATTATGGGCCGACGGTGGGCGTCGGCCCAACGGTCATGCTGCCGATTGCTGCCCTGTTGAAGCTTTTTGGCATTGGCTTGCTGCAGGCTCGCCTGGTGATGGCGGCTTATCTGTTGGCGGCTATCTTTGTGTTCTACCGCGTCGCGCGCCAGTTGGGCAGTTCCTGGTTCGCTTGGGTAGCCACGGCTTTATTAGTGACTTCACGGGGCGTCTCGCTACTGAAATTTGGGCGGCAGTTGTTGGGAGAGGTGCCGGGCTTCTTTTTCTTGATCGCCGGCTTTAGCTTTTGGTATACTACATGGAAGCGGGTCGAGTGGTGGCGGTTGGGTCTAGTGGGATTGTTGCTGGGACTGGCGATGGTTACCAAGTATCAATACCTCTTGTTTCTGGCGCCGACCCTAGTGCTTGCCTGGCTCGTGAATCTGCTATACTATCGTAGCGTGCCTCAGCGTGTGTTCATTGTGCCAGGGCTGATAGCGGCCGCTTGTTTTGCTTTGTGGCAGGCTTATCAGCTCGTTTATCTAGGCCCGGCGACGATTGGCGAGAATCTGGTGATGCTGCGTGAAGCAGTCTCCGGCGCTGCTATGGTTTTTTCTCCGAGTCGAATGGCGGGGAGCCTCAAGATATTGTTCGACCCGGCGAATTATCTGGGCGGTTTGCTGCCGGTTCTGATTTATGGCTTTTTTTGCGCGCTCCCTCGCAAGCAGGAGGGGCAGCAGTGGGGAATCGTGCTGATCCTGGTTGCGGTGAATTTGTGTTGGTATGTCGTGGCTTCGATTGGCTGGTGGCGCTATGCTTTCCTGGGACTGGCCATGTCTAGCTTATTTGTAGCCCGCTTTTTCAATGATCTCACGGATGGTTTTCAGTTGAGTGGGGGAACCACCGGAGAGGAATTGCGCCTGGGGCTGTTGGGATTGCGCTTGTCTACATTGCGTGTGGTGCTGCTCCTCTGGCTTGCCGCCATGATCGCACTTCCACTCGGCAAGAGTGTGTGGGAAATAGCGGTGCCATCCTTCAATGCGCCGAAGGCAATGGCAACCTATATGAATGAGCACGTATCGCGCGATGCGGTCGTCGAAACGTGGGAAGCCGAGATGGGTTTCCTGACCGATCACAACTATCATTTCCCTCCCGCGGACTTGCTGAACAAAGCCGTGCGCTACTACCACTTTGGTGGGCCGCATCCGTTGGAAGAGTATAATTTCGTGCAGACCGCGTCGCCCGACTATGTGCTGGTGGGCGAGTTTTCTGAAGCAGTAGTTCTTTATCCGCGTGATTCGTTGGCAAAACGCTATACACTTGAAACCAAGATCGGGCATTACGAGTTATACAAGCTCAATCGCTGAACTGGCTATGGATAACAAACTCTACCGGCTTTCCCGGCGCGATTTGCTCAAGGGCAGTCTGGCCCTTGTGGCAGGCTCGCTGATGCCCAGGCTCAGTGGCATCTTGCAGGTTGTCTCGGCTTCGCCGGAAATATCCCCCAAGCGGATTTACCTCGCTCCTGACGACCACACCGATTATCTGTGGGCAGCCGACGAAGCGACTTATCGCCAGGCGTTCCTGAACATGCTGGATCACTACCTCGACCGGGCCGATACGACGGCCGGTCAACCCTCGGACTATCAAAGCCGCTGGAATTGCGATGGCAGCTTTTGGGTGTGGACGTACGAGAAAAACAAGTCAGCCAGCGCGTTTACCCGGCTTATGGGGCGTATCAGTGATGGCCATATCAGCGTTCCGCTGAATCCCTTGATCCAGTGCCTGGGCGGCGTTCCGGCGGAAGCCGTGCTGCGCGGAATGTATTATGCCGGGCGCATTGAGCGACGCTATGGCCTGCGGTTCAATCTGGCATATTCGATGGAAAACACGACGCTGCCCTATGGCCTGGGCGCGCTGTGGGTTGGCGCGGGCGCCAAGTACAGTTGGAATGGCGTGTGTGGCTGTGCTTCTCAACTTTCATATTCCTCGCTCTCCAATCGCGATCACGAGATATATTGGTGGGTTGGGCCTGATGGAAGCCGCATCTTGATGAAATGGTACTCGCTGGTTGAAAATCCGGGCATTGGCAGTTATGCCGAGGCGCGCGACCCGTCTGCTGCGGTGAACTATGTGGATACCAATAGCGGCTTCAAAGCCCGCTACAATTACGATTTGATTGGGGTCTTTGGCAAGGGCTGGGATGACGTCCAGACGACCACGGATGAATTTGAGACTGTGGCCAAGAACAAGACGAATGCCAACCGCCGCGTGATTGTCTCGAACGAGCAGGATTTTTTCCAGGATTTTGAAACGACCTATGGCACTAGCCTGCCTTCACTTTCGTGCAGCTTCGGCAACGAGTGGGATCTCCTTTGCGCTTCGATGGCCGAAGTATCGGCGCGTGTGAAACGAGTGGTGGAAAAGCTGCGCAGTGCCGAGTCGCTGGCGACGCTGGTGAGCCTGCAGAGCTCTAATTTTATGAGTGGCCGCGAGACTGCGCGCGACCTGGCCTTTATGGACCTAGGGCTGTATTGGGAGCACGATTGGACTGCCGACTGTGGCTCGTCCTGTGCCACGCAGCGCGCCAACTGGCAACGGAGGCTCGCTGGTGAGATTGAAAGCTATGTGAACACCCTGTATACCGATGCGGCGACTGCGCTAGCCGGTATGATCCAAAAAAGCGGCGCCAACGTTCGGTTTTATGCCTTTAACCCTTTGAGCTGGGCTCGCACTGACATTGCCGATTTGCCTTATCCAAATTCGACTGTTCACGTCGTTGACTTGACGACCGGGGCCGAGGTCCCTTCTCAATTCGTGACGGTGGACGGCCAGAGCTATCTGCGGATTCTAGCCAGCAACGTGCCGCCGGTGGGTTATAAGGTGTTCGAGATACAGTCAGGGCAGGGAAGCAGTTTCTCGAACGCGGCTACTGTTACTGGAAATGTAATCGAAAATAGCCTCTACAAGGTCGCCGTCGCAGACCGAGGCGCGATTACCAGCTTGATAGACAAGACGCGCAGCAATCGAGAATTTGCCAAGCCCGGCGACGACGGGCGTGTGATCAATGACCTTGGCTCTGGTTCTGGCACAGCCTTGCAGGTCGAGAACGCGGGACCGGTGTCGGCGACACTTCTGGCATCAGTGACGACCTCCAGCCCGTTGAAACATACGAGCCGGATCACGCTGATCCGAAACTCGAACCGCATCGAGATTCGCAACGACGTCAACCAGAGTTTCAGTGGCACTCCTTCCTGGAGCTTTGCCTTCGATCTGACCTCGCCCGATGTGTGGCACGAAGAAGTGGGGGCTGTGATTCGCGCCAAGTTGCTTGCTCAGGGCGGTCATTACTCCCCTCGCAATGCGCGCTATGATTGGCTCACGCTGAATCATTTCGCCGACATCAGTAGCGGCGGAGTGGGGGCGACACTTTCGAACGCCGACTGCTATTTCATGCAATTGGGAGCCAGTGTCGTTGATTCTCTTGACACGAGTAGGCCTCAACTCTCGCCGCTGGTGGGCGGGCAAGTAGATGGTCCTTCGCTGGGCATTCCGAACCAGGGCGGCGACACGTATTTCTTGCAGCGTTTCGCTTTACAGACGCATGATGCTTATGACCCGGTCGCAGCGATGCGCTTTGCGCTAGAGCATCAAAATCCATTCGTGACGGCGGTGATCACTGGCGGCAGCCAATATCCAGAAACATCATATTCGTTGTTGAGCATTTCCAATCAGAATGTGCTGCTGTGGGCGCTCAAGCCAGCCGAGGACGGGATTGCACAGGGCATCATCGCCCGGCTTTGGAACCTCTCTGACAGTCAGGCGAGTTTTTCGCTCTCGTTCTCGCCGCCCTTTTCGATCACGAGCGCCAAACGTACCACCCACATCGAGACCCCTTTGGGCGATGCGACCGTGACGGACGATGCCCTGCACGCTTCCCTTGCAGGGCATCAGATGAGCACTTTTCTCGTCAAGCCGACGCCGATCCCGGTTGTGAATTACGACCATTGGGTCTATCTGCCGCTTATCCTGAAGGAAGGATAAAAGTTCACGTGAGCAGGTTCAAGTTGACATTAAACGATACTACTCTATCTATGGGTTCGTTGTTCAGCGAACGTGGTTTTCGCCTCTCAGACAGGGGATATCGTATCAGAACGGTGGAGCGCCCACGTGTGCCACCTGTCTCCAATGACGGTGCTGGTGGGGATGCGCCGTCAACCCCATCGGCCCTTTGCTGGTTCAGTGGGGCACGCGAATAAAACAGAAGGCTTGGCGAATTACATCAACCCCCAGAGCGGTGGTCCGTTCAAGCTGATAACAGGCAAGTTCTGCTACGATATCCCCCAGCTTGGCTCATCACGCCGTAAATGCAACATTCATAGAGTTGCCACACAACGCTAACGGCACACTTCGCATTTCGCGTTATGATGATAATGGACAAATTTTGAAACTCTTGGATGATGGGCCTAAAAGTCTCCCGTCCCGACAGTGAAAGGGCAACCCAAGAGCACGAACTTGACGGAAAGCAAGTTCAAAAATTGCCTGGAAACAACCCATAGATAGAGTATACTAGAATCCTGATGCCTGCCCTGGTTCTTTGGCTGTGGGGCTGGCCTTTGGATTGCTGTATCTCATCATCTGGGTGTGACCAAAAAAATCGGTCGGCCGTTTGTGGGGTGGGCAACTACACAAGGGTTGCCCACCCCATCTCAACCAGCGTTGGGCACACCCTCATCATTTTGATGGGCCTGTCTATGTCAGTATCGCGCTTGACCTGTGTGCAGGGGATCAATGACCACCAACCGAGTCCGACGGTGTTTTATGAGGCGAAAATGACAAACGGTAGCGCCATATATGCCCGTGCCACCTGCCGTCACAGCATATCTTGTGATCATCGGCGAGATGCTGGTGAACATGAAACCAAGAACCTGGTCAAGATAATTCATCTGTTGGTTGTTCTGGTTCTTTTGGCGAGTGGAGCTAGTACCCCATCTGTCGTCGCGCAGACGGGGGCTATGAGCTGGCAAAGGCCGGTTAACCTGTCTAATTCGCCAGAAAGCTCGGGACGCCCGGCGATAGTGACAGACGCTTACGGGTATGTCCATGTGTTCTGGAGTGAGGAAGTTGGCGGGAAATCAATTCTGAATATACCTGGAGCGTTGATTCGTAATGGGAACACGATTCTCTATACCCGTTGGGATGGCACCTCCTGGACGCAGCCCATAGATATCCTGCTTGTCCCTGGCGACTCTGTTGCTGAATATGTGGCCGCGACTGTGGACAAGGAGAATCAGATTCATTTGGTTTGGACCGGGAATTCCGATTTCTATTACAGTATGGCCCCCGCGTGGAAAGCCCAGTTGGCGAATAGTTGGACAACCCCGGAAGTGGTTGCCACCGGTAGCGCTCGTTCACAATGGGAATCCGGCATTGTCGCAGATGATTCGGGCAATATCCACATTGCCTATGCGACGAGTGGCGATGATGCGGGCGTTTACCATGTTCTCTCCACGGATGGCGGGATGACTTGGCAAGCACCGACCAGACTGTCTGGAGCATTGGATGCACTCGAGGTATCTCTCTCGAATGTGCGGATCATTGCCGATGGTGGGCGGCGTCTCCATGTAATCTGGCAGACGAATGAAGCAGAAGGTTTTGGGCAGGGTATATACTATACGCGTAGCGTGGATGAGGGTAGAACCTGGGCGGTGCCGACCCAGATGGCTTACAAAGATCCCGGTGAATACGGTGTTACCTTCCCTTCCATTGCATCTGTTGGCGAATCTGAATTGCATCTGATCTATGTGGATGGCCCATGGCATATTGGCCGCTATCATCGTATTTCGCAAGATGGCGGCGAGACATGGAGTGAGCCCGTTCATGTTTTTGCGGATTTTGAGGGAATTAACGGTTACCCCATTTTTCTCGTTGATGGCAATGGAGGGTTGCATTTAGTCATCACCTGGCGTACAAGAACCCAAATTGGCGGTACCTACTATGCGCGTTGGTTAGGAACAACCTGGTCGCCGATGGAACTGGCCGTTCCGGAAACCGACCAATGGCCTGGCGCGCATTGGACGGCTGCCACGATGCGATTAGGGAACGAGATACACGTCCTCTTTAACACGAACTTTAGTGACAAGGCTGGCGAGATTTGGCACACTCGCGGCAGCATACCCGACGTGCCGCCGGTGACGGCGGCGCCGATTCCGGTGGCTGAAACACGCCCATCTGCATCGCCGACAGCACCTGCAACCCGCGCGCCGGTTGCTACGTCGGAATGGCGTTCCGATGATCTGGCCGGATCACCTTTGGCTGCGTCTCAAAACTTGTCCGCGTTGGTGTGGATGATTCCTTTACTGGTGCTCATCATAGGTGCGGTTGCTTGGGCACTGGGACGCCCTCGATAAGTACGGGTATGGACCCCGTGCGGTCAAGTTCAGGTTTATCGTTTGTGTATCAAGCGTCAAGCTGATCAAAACTATCGCCTAGCCTGGGAGCAGAGCACCAACTGTTTGTCGGGGGCGTAAAAGGATGTGCGTTCAATGAGTTCTTCTGCCGAATCAACTTCGTTCAGTATTCAACCTACGGCCTCTGATCCGCCGGTGGTGATGATTCAGCCGGTGCATGGCTGGGCTTCGCTCCGCCTGCGGGACGTGTGGGAATACCGGGAATTGCTGCTCTTTCTGGCCTGGCGAGATATCAAGGTGCGTTACAAGCAGACTGCTTTGGGTGTCATCTGGGTCTTGCTCCAACCGGTCATTACTATCGCGATCTTTAGTGTGATCTTTGGCGCACTCATGAAGGTGCCTTCGGAGGGGACGCCTTATCCGATTTTCGCTTTTGCCGCCCTGTTGCCGTGGAATTACTTTGCAGGTGCATTGACCCGATCTTCGACGAGTCTGGTGGGAAGTGCGAACCTAATCACCAAAGTGTACTTTCCACGCCTGATCATTCCTCTCAGTGCGGTGGTCTCTGGCCTGATTGATTTGGGCGTGTCCTTTCTGGTGTTGATCGTTCTGATGGGGTATTACGGTATTCACCTGACTGCCGCCCTAGTTTTGTTGCCGATGCTTGTGCTATTGGTGACGCTCACGGCGTTGGCCTTTGGGTTGTGGCTGTCGGCGCTCAATGTCCGCTACCGGGACATTAACTATCTTGTGCCGTTTCTGGTACAGATCTGGATGTATGTGACGCCCGTTATCTACGGCACTGCCCTGATCCCAGAGCGGTTTCGCTTTTTGTTGGGGTTGAACCCGATGACGGGTGTGGTCGAAGGCTTCCGCTGGGCTTTGTTAGGCCCGTCTGCGCCGGGATTCCAAATGTCGGGCTGGATATATCTGTTGTCAGCCTGTGTTTTGGTCGTTGTGCTAATGAGTGGCTTGGTCTACTTCCGTACAACCGAGCAGACCTTTGCAGATATCGTCTAGTCCTATGAGCAACATTGCGATTCGAGCTGAAAATCTGGGCAAACTCTATCATCTGGGTAGAGCGCAAGTGCGCCATAACACGCTGCGAGATGCGCTGGCCGATGGGCTGCGTGCTCCCCTCAATTGGCTTCGGCGCGATGGAAAATCATCGCGTGAACGGCTCGACCAACTGATCTGGGCGCTGCAAAACGTCTCTTTCGATGTCAAGCGGGGGGAGGCGGTCGGCATCATTGGCCGAAATGGCGCGGGTAAGAGCACGTTGCTCAAGATCCTTTCCCGTATCACCGAGCCGACCGAGGGGCACGCGCGTGTCTATGGGCGGGTGGGTTCGTTGCTGGAGGTCGGCACCGGCTTCCACCCGGAATTGACCGGACGAGAGAACATTTACCTCAATGGCGCGATCTTGGGTATGCGACGGGCAGAAATAGCGCGCAAGTTTGATGAAATGGTGGCTTTCGCAGAGATCGAGAGATTTTTGGACACTCCAGTAAAGCGATACTCTAGCGGCATGTATGTGCGGTTGGCCTTTGCAGTGGCAGCGCATTTGGAACCAGAGATACTGGTGGTTGACGAAGTGCTGGCTGTCGGAGACCTGGCGTTTCAAAAGAAATGTTTGGGTAAGATGGAGGACGTTGCGCACGGGGGACGGACGGTATTATTCGTGAGCCACAATATGAATGCAGTGCAACGACTGTGCAGCAGTTGCATGATGCTTGACCGGGGGCAATTGGTCGCCTATGGGAATACCCCTGAAGTGATCGTCCGTTATCTTTCCTCCAGCTCTGGCAAGGTTTTGCCTGCGGCCTGGATTGACCTTACCTCTATGAGCCGGCGGGGTACGGGGAGCGCGCGGTTCTCAGCGATTTGGTTTAGCAGCGACGACGAGTCCGTGGAATTCCAGCCGTACTCGAATGGCCCCCTTGATGTTTCGTTGTCACTCGTTTCAGACTCGCCCCGAACTGTTGGAAGTATTGCCGTAACACTCTACGACGAGTATGGCACCAAGTTAGTCAATGCGGATACCATCTCTCTCGGCCGGGGCATCCCGCTCCAGGCGGGTGACAACATCGTGCGGCTCAGGATTCGAGAGCTACATTTGAATCCTGGCGTGTATTCGCTGGGACTATGGGTGGCCGACCCGCCCGCAGAAATCTATGACTATACCGAGTCTGCCATCAGGATTGAGGTGGTGCGCTTGGAATCCGAGGGATTGGGACTGAGGCCCGTATCGGACGGCAGCGTTGTATGCGATTTTGACGTTCTGGATGTCAGCCACGGCGGTGACGGCGGATTGTCACACGGCTAATAGCAGTGTCAGCGCACGTCTTTTTCCAATGTTTGCGACGTGATTATCTACGGTGAGATGTTGATTCAGTCGTGCTGATTCGAAAGGAAACCACAATGAAGATCCTAGTAACAGGTGCGGCGGGAATGTTGGGCAGTGACCTGTGCCCCATATTCTCCGCAGGGCATGATGTCGTCGCGACAGATATCGCGCAGATGGATGTCAGAGACCCGGCACAGGTCTTGGGTTGGAGTGAAAGGGTCAAGCCTGATGTGATCTTGCATCTGGCGGCGGCCACCGATGTAGATGAATGTGAGCGCAATCCAGACCTGGCCTATGCTACCAATGCGATCGGCACTCGCAACGTGGCTTTAGCCTGCCAACAGGTTGGAGCAGCCTTGGTCTACATCAGCACACTCAGTGTCTTTGATGGGACTAAATGCGAGCCGTATACTGAATTTGACGTCCCCCATCCTCAAAGCCACTATAGCCGGGCCAAATATGCCGGCGAGCAGATCGTACAGAGCCTGTTGAACAAGTACTATATTGCTCGGGCCGGTTGGATGTTTGGGGGGCGCGCTGAAGACAAAAAGTTTGTGGCCAAGATCATATCATTGGCGCAAAGCAAGCCCTCTTTGAACATTGTGAATGATAAGTTTGGTTCTCCAACCTACACGGCTGATCTCGCACGTAGCTTGCTCAAGTTGATTGAGACAGGTTGGTATGGCACGTACCACCTGGTGGGCACTGAAGGATACTGCAGCCGATTCGAGTGCGCCCGAGCTATTTTGGAGTACGCCGATATCCAATCCTGCGAATTGCGGCCCGTCAGTTCGGCGGCGTTTCCGCTTTCAGCGCCGAGACCGAGGATGGAGGCCGGCCGGAACTATCATCTGGAGTTGATGGGCAATCATTGGATGCGACCGTGGCGCGTAGCTCTCCAAGAGTATGTGCAGCAGTTGGTCAAGTAAATGAGGAATGCCATGACGACGGTCAGTGTGATCATACCCGCCTACAACCATGCCACTTTTCTGCAAAAGACGATAGAGAGCATCCTGGATCAAGATTGGCGAGACTATGAGATCATTGTTGTTGATGACGGATCAAAAGATGACACGCCGGCTGTGGCAGCGCGATTCGGATCTGCCGTACGTTATATTCCGCAAACAAATCATGGGATGGCGGCGACTCGAAATATAGGCATTCAGCACGCGTTAGGTGACCTGATTAGCTTCTTGGACGATGATGATCTGTGGCTTCCCAATTACCTGTCCACGGTTGTGGCGCATTTCCAGGCAGACCCAGACTTGGCGGCTCTGCATACTGGTTTCCAACTGACCAGTGATAAGGAAGGCAGCGATTTCCCAGTCAAGGGCACCCGGACGGTGCCAGCTCATGAACTTTATCATAGCCTCATCGAGGGCGGGTTCTTTCCGCCGAGCAGTGTGACGGGGCGCCGGGCGTGTCTGGACAAGGTGGGCCTGTTTGACGAAGGGCTGCAAGGCTATGCCGATTGGGAATTGTGGCTGCGGCTTTGCCGCGAGTTCAAATTCATCGGCATTCCCCAAGTGCTCGTCAAATATCGCATTCACGCGGGCGGGCTGTCCTCGAACGTTGAACACATGACCCAGGACCGCCTCAAGGCGATCCGCAAGCACTTTGGTCCGCCGGAGGGCGATCCGGCGACGTGGCCGCTGGACAAGCGCCAGGCCTTTGCGTTTGCCTATCGCAACGCGGCTTTTGAATACGGCATGCGCAGCCAGCCGGACGACGCGCGCCGCTTTATGCGCCAGGCCGTCGCGACGATGCCGGAACTGCTGGAGCGCCTGGACACTTTTTATGAGCTGGCGTGCGGGGAGCAGCCCAGAGGGTATCGCAATCAGCCTGCTTTGCTCGATATGGCGTGCAGTGAAAAGACCCTGTTCGAACAGGTCGAATTGCTTTTGGCGGATAGCGGTCCTGCCGTGGCGGCCCGGCGCGGCATTGCATACGGCAACGCCTACCTGGCGTTGGGCATGTTGAGCGATCAAGCCGGCCAGTGGAGCGACGCTCGACGCTATCTTCTTCGTGCTATACGGGCTAACCCGCGTTTTCTGGGTTCCTTTTCCTTCGTCCGACGGTTTCTTAAGTTGTGCGCGGGTCAGAGGCTGGCGAGACTGGGCAGGTCGCTTGACGACAAGCGTCAAGCGTCAACTTTTTCCACGCGAGTGTAAACTGTGCGTTTGTTATTCCTTTCCAATCTGTATCCTCCTTATGATTTGGGCGGTTTTGAGCAGTGGTGTCAAGAGGTGGCAGTGCGCTTGCGGCAGCACGGCCATATAGTACGTGTGCTGACGAGCCGCTATGGGCTGGATCGCGATTTCCTCTCGGAAGCGGATGTTCTTCGTACATTGCACTTGCAAGCTGATGTGTACCACTATCGTCCACTCGATTTCTTCTTCAAGCGTCCCGGTCAAGAAAAATCGAATGAGCGCCAGTTGCGCAGTGCCATTTCTGAAATGGCGCCTGATCTGGTTGTCGTCTGGGGGATGTGGAATCTATCGCACTGTCTGCCTTATTGGGCAGAACAATGGATGCCGGGACGTGTAGCCTATTATATTGCCTCGTATTGGCCTAACGATTTGGATGTCCATCGCCAGTACTGGCAATTGCCGGCCGGGCGGCCTGTGGTCGGCATGGTGAAGCGACTCGCCGGGGCATTGGCGCTGAGCCAGTTGCGCCGCGAAGAGTATCCGCCCACTTTGCGTTTTGAGCACACTCTGTGTTGCAGCCGGTACGTGCGGGATATGTTAGTTTCGGCGGGCAAGTTGCCAACCAGTGCGGGTGTGCTTTACGGAGGCGTTGACCCGGAACCCTTCCTGTGTGGTCGGTCGAGAAGCGATGGGAAACAGGCTGGCGCTCTGCGTTTATTGTATTTTGGAAGTTTGTTGCCTCAGAAGGGCGTCCATACAGCAGTGCAGGCCCTGGGACTATTGAAGCAACGCGGTATGCTTGAGCAGGTGGAACTGACGCTTGTGGGTGGCGGTCATCCCGATTACGAGGCCCGTCTGCGCGAGATGGCTCTGCAATTAGGAGTTGCCGAGCGGGTGCATTTTGCCGGGCGGGTGCTGCGCGACGAGATTCCCTCCCGCTTGGCGGATTTCGATGTCTTTCTTTTCACTTCGGTGTGGGCCGAGCCGATGGCGCGCACTGTTATGGAAGCGATGGCGGCGGGGTTACTCGTTATCGGCTCAGAAGTCGGCGGCCAGGTCGAGATGCTGACGAATGGTCAGAACGCTTTGACTTTTCAGGCTGAGGATGCTGACGGCCTGGCTAGCCAGATCGTCCGCGTGTTGGATGAACCCTTGCTCCGACAGCAATTGGCACGGGCAGGTCAACAGATGGCGCTGGACAAATTCACATTGGAGCGGATGGTGTGCGATATTGAGACTTGGTTGGGTTCGATCATAGTATGAAAGTTCTGCATCTGAATCAGTGGGGCACTCATGCTGGCGGCGTTGAGGGATACATTGCCGAAGTATCAGCGGCCCTGAGACAGAGAGGCCATTTTTCCCATTTGGTCTATTTTGCCGATCATGATCCCGGAGATTTGCTCCCTGCCAGCACGCACGTTCCGCTGGGCGATGGATCGGCATCGGTTGCCAAAGCGATGCAAGCGATCGAGCGCGTCATAGACGAGTTTCAGCCTGACGTGGCTTACCTGCATGCTGTCTATTCTCCTGAACTCATTGACAGGCTCACTCAGCGTTTGCCCACCGTTGCGTATGCCCATAGCCCCTACTTGGCTTGCCCTGGTTCTGCGCAGTTTTTGCGCCGCAGCGAGCGAACCTGTCCTCACCGCCCTGGCCCAATTTGTTTTTGGAGCGCTCAAAGGGAACGCTGTTGTTGGGGACGGAACCCAATGCTGCATGCGCGGTTTCTTCTTCGTGTTTACCGATTT
>Ga0299912_10003494_pt1 | contig 12818 bp, 9 predicted proteins | sample RVTome_2_FD_207667 | JGI IMG/M metagenome (GOLD analysis project Ga0299912, IMG submission 207667) | Soil microbial communities from uranium-contaminated site in the Upper Colorado River Basin, Wyoming, United States - RVT95D214 (version 2) ...
TGGATCAAATCATCTAATACTGAAATGGTTTCTTCTAATGGAGTGCTATAGTCAAAGCGATGCATGAAATAGATATCAAGATAATCCATTTTCAAACGAGATAACGTTCCTTCAATTGATTTTTTGATATTTTTCCGATGAAGCCCGTATCGATTAATATTTTCACTCATCGGCCAAAAGACCTTACTGGAAATCACAAAATCATCACGATCGTAGGTCTTTTGCGAGAAAAAATCACCTAAGACGGTTTCAGCACCCCCATGCCCGTAACCTTCTGCAGAATCGAAAAAATTGATGCCATGTTCTATTGCGGTCTTAATACATTGGTGTGCGATCTCGTTTGAAATATTATCTCCATAAGTTAACCATGAACCCAGTGATAGAACACTAACCTTCAATCCACTGGTACCAATTTTACGATATTTCATAGTTCAACTCCATCTCAGTTGGAATCACCTCTTGTTAAAATGCTTAACGCATTGGAAGAGAATAGATCTCTTTAAGACAGACCCATCCTCCTTGGTTAATGTGAATGAGGAAAAATTACCAGAGTCAGGATATGAAGGTGGTCCAAACATTGCGGGCAACCCACTCGTTGTAAGCACCAAAATCCATCCAAAAATTCCACGCCGGATTAAATTCATTGCCCTATGCACAGGATTATTAGGCACAGTCGCAGGATATGGGCTAGGCAATTTTGGAGGGTCCCCCGCCGAAATATGGTTGTGGGTAATTCTTATGGGTGTTTCTGGGTGTTATATGACGCTCATTAACCAAAATGCCTCGATTCGGAGAATATTACTGATCATCGCTTTCCACGGACTCCAAATTGGGATTTTCGTTTTTGTTAGCGTCCTCATAATGGTTTACATAGGCCCCTTTGGCCTGTTATTTGGACTTCGATATGGTATCTTGTTGAGTCTGATACTGGGAATCTTTGCGCGGGACGCGCCTTATGAAATTCCAGGGGGATTCTTCCTGTTCTTAGGTATTTTAATCTGTGGTGGGGCGGGAACTGGTGCACTCATCGGTGCCTTATTTCATTATGACGTTGGCCTCTGTGCAGTGTACGGTTTACTTGTGGCAGGACTCATTCCCTACTACTTTCTCCTTCTAAATAATCGCCTCGTGTTTCAGACATTCATAATTCTAACCGCTCTAGGACTGCAACTTGGCGCTTACCTGCGCTGGGAACTTCTACAGAGCTTCTATGCCGCAACGATTTCTACCTTCACCATCGGTCTCATTTTAGCCTCGATCGATTATATTTACGGGTACCTCTTGAAGAAACCTTCGTGTTTTGGTACCTTCCATCTTTCCTTATCCTCTTAAAAAGGATTTGAATGGGGGAATTACGAAGGGACTAAATCCCCGGCAGATATAGGGGTGCTGGCGTGATTCCTAGAAAGGAACATAGCGTGAATGCCAAGATACCCATAAGAGGGAGGAGTATATTATCGGAAATGGGGACTGGTTTTTCAGTACAAAAATCCACGAAGGCAAAAAGGATGAGATACACAAGGGCTAATGTGAAGCCAAGGAAAAGCAAAGATGCCAAGAATGTAACTACCATGCCAGCAAATAACCCTTCCCAGGTCTTGGATTGGTGGGAGAAGTGGTGCCGCCCCCATCTCAGACCAGCTTGGGATGACGCTAAATCTCCGAGGCATCCCCCAGCGAGGAGGCCAAGCACTGCAAAGTATGGGAGGAAAATACATGCAAACATGTACGCGGCTGGAAAGAATGCGTACCCGGCGATTTGAGGTGTCTCTTCCACCCGTAAAATCTTGTGAACGGTGGTATCGAACAAGTACCGCCAAGAACGGGAGTGGCGACACAATTCGGAGGTGAGCATAAAGAACGTGAGACAATAAAAAACGTTGAAAAATAGAAGGCGGGATGCACTGATGAACGCCGTGGAATTTGCCCAACCGTCCCACGTCCAAGAGAATCCGAGGTAATCCCCCCCTCCAAGTCCCCAAAAATCGAGTTTTCGAAAGGAGAATGACCCCCACCCGGGGAAAATAGCTGCGAGGATGGAGAAGCCAATAAAATCAATGGCGAAAATTGCCAAAAATTGGGCCACGTGGGAGATTTTCCTCACCCAATCCTGATGAATGATATCGTGGGAATCCTTGCCTCTATTTGCTACTTTCTCCTGTAGATGCTGCACTCTCGCGGGGGTCTTTTTCCAGACCACCCGCAGAAAGATCGCGATTCCGCCCGGTACAGCGCTCTCCGCTAAAAAGAGGGGCACTAGTGGGTCCAAGTCATTTAACAAAACCGGCACTTGACTCATATTGTAGAGGTGTCCCGCTATGAAATATTGGGCAAAACCGAGGGAAATCACGAGGATCATCATGTTTAATGCTTGGGCTTTCCGGTTGACTGGGGTCATCTGCCACCACAAACGTAGCAAGAGGGCAAGATAGATGGCGGTGATTGCGCCCGTGACCACCAGTACTATCACATAGGTCCCACGGATTTCTTCCAGCAATTATTCACTCCCCCGCAGTCTCTTTTTCAATGAATGCATACTTTTCAACATCAACGTGGTCCCGCCCGATGAGATATGCGCCCTGTAATATGAAAACGAGGCCGATAAAGCGATCATAATAATCCCCAAATAGAATCCAAAAAGCTGCAGATGCCACCCACGCGATCCCGAAGACTGACTCGTGGATATGCCACCGCCCAATGTAGACCCGCGAATACTTGTCCATCACGTTGTGGAGCAAATGAGGTACTTTAATCGACCCGTATGTTATGAGGATAACAAGGTCTAGTGATCCGAGGGCGTCTACGATTGGTCCTAGCTCGGGGTACTCAATGAAAATCGGGATCGTAATGCATGAACTGGAAAATAAACCCGTGCATATTGGAGAAGGTTTCAAGAGACTTAATAGCAGGAGAACGCCAGTGACAATGAAGAGAGCTCTTTCAAAAATTAACCAAAATCGAGGGGGTTTTATGTCTTGAACCTTCACTTCAAGAGCGGAATTTGGTCCTTCGCGTAATGGAGCGTCATGTTTATTTTCAGACGTTTTTTTTTGGGACATTTCTCTAGGAAAGACCCCCGACAACTGGCCTGAGACGCGGAACCAGCGACTCCGAACGATGAGGATGCTCAACATCAAATCCATGCCCATAATCAAGAGGAGGATTATTCGTAAAGTTCCAAATTCAAAAATTATTGGCAAGCGGATCCTTTCAGTTTCGCACCAACGAAATAATCCATAGCATAAGTTTGCACCTAAACAAAATATGTATCCATATAACAAACCGATTCTGGCGAGTTTATGCTTGCGAGTAGAATCTCCCGCGCGATTTGTTTCGATTCGGAGCATATTGATGTGAATCTTGATCATTATCCTATTTAATCTTCTTACCTCTCTGCTCGACTCATTTTACACATCCCTTTATAGATTCCTTGTCAGCTCTTCAAATAACACTTCTAAATTTAGGACGCTCGTGTGTTTTTAATTAGAAGACTAACGCGCTTGAATTATTTCTTTCAGAATTGGATAAAGTCTATGTAGAATAGAAGAGATCTGCAAAGGGTCAATTCCAAGGATCCGCAACCATGCTTCGTCCAAATTTCGGCGATTTTCCGAATTTAACTGGTCAATAAGTGTGCCATCCATAGTTTGGGCAAATTGCTGCGTGGCGATAAGAAGTGATTCCCGCTCAGCTGGTGTCAAGCGATTGACTATAGGGACGTACATAAGCGCTCGATCGGGTTTGAGACATTGTTGGACGTGTGTTGCAGGGACTCGACATTTGCATAAAAAGTCGAACAGGTGAAGTGAGGTGTTGAACCAGCTTGTTAAAACTTGCAAGGATTCCTCTTTACTCACATCGGTTCCAACGTAATCATAAATATGGAACCCATCGTTGCCCGTAACTATGGTTTCCGTATAAAAGGCAGCATTATTCCTCCGCCAAAGACCGTAACGGTTGAAAGTCCAGCAATGCCCGACCTTGGAATCACATCCCGTGGCGCGGGGGTGGGTATACCAGAAGGGATCCAAGCGTTCTCGGATCTTACCCCCCTTAATCGCCTTACTGCGTATTTGTTCCTTTAAAATTTGTGTGGTGTAGTTCAGAAAGATATTCACAAGGTCATCGGAGAGGGAAGTTGACTTGTCTGCAGAGAGCACCCAATGTGCGGGTTTTGCGTAAATGCCCTGATATAATTTCGATTCCCGTAGACATGGGCGCAATAATGACCGGGGAATAACCACACGAGCATTGTCTGCACGCCGACAAATTTCGAGTCCAGCATCGCCCAGATCTCGGGTGACTTTAAACAAGCGGTTGGGAAAAATTAGATATTCGCAGTGAGTGCTGTGGAAACCCGTCACGAACTTGAACTCCCTTGATTGAAGGAGGGGAATGAGTTTGGTAGATTGTGTAAGGATTGAAAGCAACAACGGGTCATTTAGGTCCCAGAAGGCGGGATCCCACTTTTCCGCCGCGTATAAATGGTGCGTGCTGACAACTGTCACGTCCATCTTCACTCCCCCCTGTTCGAAAGATGTGGATCCTTGCGAAGTACGAAGAGATTCCGTAAACTTTTCAACCTGCTCAAGTGATGGCAGGTCAGAAAGGAGCACGAGTTTTGTAACGCTGGACTTTGTTAGCGATCCCTTTACAGCAACGAACAGGTATTCCTTGTAATTACAATCTTCGGAGAATGCGCCAGTCCGGGAATTCAGTGTAACCAAGTATTTTATATGATATTTCTTATCTTCCAAGAAGCGAATCAGTTTTTGCGACAAACCCACGTTGAATGTATTCGCTGGGAGGACGAAGGCAAGGCGCCCGCCATGGCCAAGAAAGCTATCTGCGTGGAAGAGAAAATAATGCTGGAGACTCATCTTGCCTGCGAGATAACTGCCATAACCATCATTCACGAGTGATTCTTGAATAGCCCGTGTGAAATCAGGAGCGACCCGCTCGTGACGCGTGAAGGGAGGATTCATGAGGACAATGTCTACGGCAGGAATGAATGAAGGGGAAGCAAGGGAATGGGGGTAGACTTGGAATCCGTCTCCCGTGGTGACGTTGATAGGCGGTGGAGAGAGAAGGGGGCCTTGCAAGGCCAAATTCATTGCCGCAAGGTGGGCGGCGAACGGGACAGCATCGTTGCCATATAGGTCTTGCAGGAACTGGTGGTGGATCCTTATCAACTGTTCCGGAGGAGTCTGGATTTGCTGTTGCAGAAGGTCTCGCTTGCGCTGATAAGCACGAACGAGTAACGTGCCCGTGCCACATGCGAGGTCTAAAATGACGTCATGGGGTGATTCAATGCATAAGTTGGCGAGAACCTGAGCCCCCACCGGACTGGTGTAAAATGCAGCAATATGTTTTCGGATCTCGAGGGGGATGAGCCTGGCAAACCCTTGCGTCCATGTTGAATCTCCTCGCAGTGTACTTTCACGGGCGAGGGTTACTACCACATTAAGCTCTGCGATGATCTGATCGTCTTCAGGCAAGCGATCTAAAATGTTGGGGACAAAAATCGGAGCAAAACTGGTCTTGGCCACTTCCGAAAAGGCATTTCTGATGGAAACTATGATCGTTTGAGAAGGGACGAGTAGTGAGTAATGGGGATCGCTGAGCACTAATGCTTGGTAGAAGAAGATCTGGTTGATTATAACAAATGCAGCAACCCTTCGGGCGTCATAAACTAGGTTTGCTTGCGCAGTTCCCTCGCTATACTGTTTGTAATCCAAGGATCGCGCGAAGACGATTCCCGTGGCATCCGCGAGGGTAACAGGGTCAACGCTTCGCAACGCCCCTGCGAGGTTTTGGATGCCATCAAGCAAGCTGCCCGTTTTCTTAACTTGAGTCAAGGTTTTCCGCTCGCCTTTGTATCATTTCTGCCGTACGAGTTGGAGTACTAAGGCATCCAACAACTCAAAATCCCGCGTGAACTCTTTCAAGATGGAATTCTGGACGCTCCGGGGATGTAGCGCACCTTTTTTTTGCATAATCTCCTCCCCCTTTGATGCAAATCTCGCTCGTACGAAACAATCTACCTGTTGCGACATCTCTTCAGATTTACGCGCGATTTGCTGGTGCAAGGACGCCGCCGGGTCAAAGCATGGAATGTGATATTGGAGTGGTTTCTTGTGATAATGTCGTAAACCCCCGCCCGCGCCGGTGGATCCCCGCCGTCCGATGTCTTGCGAGATCGATCGCGAGTTCAGGACGCCGGTTAAGTAATGCGCCTCTTTTAGACTCTTGGCAGGGTAATAGTAGCACGTTGTGTCGACTATGACATCCCCGGTGATCACCGCCGCCTTCAGTATCGTCCCACTCCCCGGGAAAATAACCTTTAACTGCCCGCGCTGGCCGGAATTGGACACCCCCTTGTTGTAATTGATGCGGTCCCAGAGATTCGTGATGCTCGCCCCTGGTTTCTGGAGGTTCGTGTAGCGGGTTTTGAGCATCTCGAAATGTGCTCGAGCAAAGGGTTTCAGGTGTTCAGGATTATACCCATATGTTGATCTCTCAACGGGTAGAAATACGGGAATTGTGGCGAGGAGCTTGAAAGGCACGAGCTCCAGACTGCGGGCAGCTTGGAAGAGATATTCACGTTCGATCTTAGTTTCAATGTATGGCGGGTGGGTCCACGGCGGCTTTTTCTGGAGCGTAGCATCTGGTTGGATGGTTATAATTCTCTCGTCCTGCGCGATAACATCCACGACCAGAAAATTCCGGGGCACGAGGGAGGCCCCTTGATATACCAGAGCCGAATAAGGAGACTTTCCTCTCGGTAGAATCAGAGGAAGATCGTTCGCAGGAATCAAGCGCATGACGAGATCGTCATCGGACTGAATTTCATTAAAGTTACATGGAAGATAGGACGATGGAGCCCCCTTTTCAAGTTCCATCAGGTGATTGGTATTGCGCGCATGGATGGGAACAACTTGAACGTCTAACCTCTTGGGGAGTGCCTGGTAAATTTTCTGCACGCCCAAGCAAAGACTGTGGATGCGGAATAAGTCTTGATCAAATATCCAGAAGAATACATTCCCCTGTCCCTTGAATTGCCGGAATTTAGCGTGTTGATCGCCGGTCATTAAACCAGCAGTGGCAACAAAGAAAATCCAACCGCCATCCTTTAGAAATTTGGCAACGCCATGGTAATAGAACAATGCACTCAATTCCGTATGAGTCGCATACTTCCCTCCCATCATGATGCCGAGGTGACGCGCAAGGTCCTTGACACCACTTTTATACTCGTGGGAAGGGATCCCGTTTAATACAAGCCACGGCGGATTTCCCAGGAGCAAGTCAAAGGGGGCGATTGCACGCTCATTGGGTTCTGAAAAGAGGAAATCACACTGGGAAACATTGACGGGTAACTCTGACGCGGGAATATCCCATATCTGCAAAATAATATTCACAGTAGTGACGAGTACCGCAATAGGGTGCACGTCAAACCCAAATATGTTGGCGATTGCCCCTAACTGACCAGCGGGGGTCGCTCCTGATCTACGGATGTGGGAAATGATCTCCACGAGGAAGGTGCCCGATCCACACGCAGGGTCGAGTGTTCGGTCTCCGAAATGATATAATTCTGCTATCATGAGACGTGCGAGGACTGGAGGCGTGTAAAACTCTCCCAAAGCGTGGCGCGCGGTAGGACTGACCATCTGCTGGTAGATCACTTGGAAGAGGTCCCCCGACTCAAACGATGCGTTTCGTAACACTGCCATAATTTCTTTTATTGCAGCAGGAACCTTCTCGATCCATTCATAACACATCACGTTAGGCAGCTGTACCCCTCTCTCTTTAATGACATTGAGCATTCGTTGAAAGTCTCTTGCATCAACCGCATTTTCACCCGGAAAAATATTGCATAATAACACGCATTTGACTAAAAGAACTAAGAACGCGTGTTTGATGAAGAGATCTTCTACGTCCACGGAATTTTGAAATGTCTGGGGAAGGGATTGGGCCCACTCAACCCGGTTGCGTTTGCTTTCTATCTCGTTCAACAGTAAATATTGCTCCGCACGAGCACAAATTTCTGTAAAAAGGGGGGATTCGGGTCCAAATACCTCTGCAAAACCTTCTGGAGTGAGGGGAGAATTGACAAGCATAACTTATGATTCCTTTTCCTTGCCTCGACTTATAAAAATTCGGGCAATTCACAGAACTAAAATTAATAGATGCCCACCGGTGAACCTAATGCTAATGGCAACACGCAAGACGGCTATAGACCAGGATGTAAAAAATGATCGCGCCCTCCGTAAAAAAGGGGGAATTTTCTACACCCCGCCAGATATTTGCGATTTCATCGTGCGTAATGCCATCACTGCGTTCCTACTCGACCAAATGAGTATAGCCTGGCCCGCTAATGCAGATCCCCCTGCGTTTTCCCAAGCAATATCCCGAGCAACCAAGACCCAACGGGAATTGGCTATTAAAACTCTGAGCGAAGTCAAGATCTTAGATCCGGCTTGTGGGGAAGGGGCACTATTGGTAACTGCCTGCGATATTCTCCTCGAATTCACCCAAAAGTTGGCATCCGAAGAAGAAATTAAATTGATTGACGAGAAAAAGAAGATTGTCGGTCGAAATGTTTACGGGGTGGATCGTCTTGCAGAAAATGTCGCAATAACACGCTTAAATCTTGAAAATTGGTATGGTTCTTCGGAGAGTTCATCAGAACGAGGGAACTCTTTACCCTTAGATCATCACATCCAAGTCGGAAATAGTCTTATTGGGTGGACGGGGGATGACACGGAACGTGCGTTAATTGATCCTTCCACCGCCCCCTTCGCGTGGGCTCGTGAATTCGGATTGATCATTGAAAAGGGAGGGTTTGACGTCATCGTGGGGAATCCACCGTACGGCAATCTTCTTTCGAGAATGGAAACAAATTACTTAGAGGCATTCGAAACGGTTTACACGCGGGAAATTGCGGCGGTTTTCCTGGAGCGATTTTTTCAACTATTACGCGGGGGGGGGCAACTGGGACTTATCATCGCAAATTCCATTGCCATCAATGCAAACACCGCTCCCGCGCGAGCATTGCTCCGCCGGAATATGTCTGCTTGCCGAATCGCGCTCTTCGGAACCAGACCTGGGCGTCTCTTTCCCGATGCGGAAATTCGCGTTATGTTTCTCTTCGGCAAGAAGGATGATCCCGCTGCGCGGGGGGCTGAGGGCCTTATTTACACGACTGACGCCCGGAAGTTTTTCCAGCGGGACCGAACGGTGATATTGAAAAATCTTCAATACGGAAGTACCGCAGGTATCGAGTTGGGACGGCGTTCGATCGGTGATGGGAAGGTTGATGCAGCGTTGCCCAAAGTGGGATTTCCGATTCTTCATCAGATACTTGAAAAGTTGAAGGATAGGTCGGCACTCGTTGTTGGGGATCGCGTTAATCAATCAGGATCCCAAGATATGTTCGAGATCCGGACCACAGGGGGATATTGGCTCTCCGCCCTTCTAAAATTTCCTTATCGTTCTAGCAAAATTCACCAAATACGTGCTGCCACGTCCCTCGAGCGGAATTTTCTCCTCCTTCTCGTCAGTTCCACCCTTTTCTATCTCTTCTGGTCAACCTACGGTAACCTGCGAGACCTTAAGCTCTCGGATTTCTTCAAATTTCCGATGCCCACCTCCCAAGAATTAATCCCATATCGGGGGGAAATCGAAAATACGGCAAAAGAACTAATTTCTTGCCTTTTAAACACCTACGAACCTTTTTCTCACCGCAAGGGTGGGCGGCACGGAGAACTCCATCCCGGGAATTGTAAGCATATTTTAGCTATAGCGGATAATTTGATCTACAGGATATACAAATTCGACAATGAAGAGATTGCGTTTATTCAGAATTATGATGGACATATTCGAAGATCTTAGTGTTGCACAAATTCCAGGAGGAGAATATAATGATGGTAGCATATGAGTGCAAATTGATATCAAAGTACTTATATTTGCGACTATATTGATACACTTGGAATGACAGATAAACCAGACATGATCCACATACGGGTACCACCAGAGCTCAAGGAAAAGCTAACGCAGAAGGCCCGGAAGAACCGTCGTTCAATAAATTCTGAAGCTATCATTGCCATCGAGAGCTATATAAACCGGGATATGCAGAAAGCTAAAGAGGTTGGAAACAGGGCAACACTTCCTCCCGAACAATCGATCTTTGATTTCGCGGGTTGTTTGGCGGATAAGATGACCCCTACACGAGCGAAAGAGGTACTGGATGAGATTAGGGACCAAGATTACAATGAGTAACCCCCTCTGTTTTGATACGCGTTTCTTCTTTGAGATTTTTACTAGTACCAATGACGAAACCATTAATAAATTACGCGAGATTGAGCGCAATTGCCCAGAACGGCACATTTCCGTGATTACCCTCCACGAAGTGGCGCATCAAATTGTATCCCTGAAAGGGGTTACGTTCTCAAATATTGTAATAAAACAGATACAAGCAAAATATAAAGTTCATTTTGTTGATGCAGAAATCGCGTTGAAATCTGCAGAATTCCGGGTCGGGCATCAAATTCCCATGGCCGACTCTATTATTGCAACCACAGCTCTAAGATTAAACATCGCGGTTTGTACTGATGATCCACATTTTAAGACAATTCCAAAGAGTAGAACTGTTTGGTTGAAATGAAAAACGTTCAAGAAAAACAACCTAATAAAAATTAGGAAATTCTTGGAAAATGCCTAAAAACACCTATACCTTCCCACCTGCCACCGGATGCCCCGATTTATGGTGGGAGGGAAAGCAGGATCGCCCATCTTTTACCGTGGATACTGTCCCACTAGCGATCTTTGAAAGAATTTTTCCGAAAGAAATTCTCGGCCGCTTGAGACCTAATGTGACGAATAAGATTGAAGCATATCATCATGGGGTAACCTGGACAAATCGCCTGATTCTCGGAGACTCTCTTGTAGTGATGAACTCTCTCTTGGAGCTCGAACGCTTGGGCGGGAGTGTCCAAATGGTGTACCTTGATCCCCCCTACGGCATCAGTTATAATTCTGCATTCCACATCATCACTCCAAATGTCGAGTCAGAGAAGGTGCACGCATATCACGACCAATGGACTCAAGGACTCCAGTCTTACCTGTCCCACCTCCGGGATCGCCTATTATTAGCAAGAGAGTTATTGACCGAGTCAGGATCAATATTCGTACAAATCGGGGCAGAGAATGCTCACCTCGTCCGTATGCTGCTGGACGAGATATTTGGCCGCGAGAATTTTGTTGATATGATCACCATACAGAAGACATCGGGTTTCTCGAGCAAAACCTTGCCCTCGATTTCAGATTATCTCTTGTGGTCTGCTAAAAATAAGCCACAAATGAAATATCGCCCGCTTTTTTCACCAAAAAGTATCGAGGACTTGAATCTCAACTTATATCGCTTTGTGGAGGAAGAAAATGGGACGCGCCGGACTCTCTCGAAAGAAGAGCGCGTAAATCCCCGCAGAATTCCGGCCGGAGCTCGAATTTATCGCATTGGAGATTTAACCTCCCAAGGCGCCACGAGAGGGTCCTCTTCGCAACCGTTCGAATTTGAGGGAAAAACATACGTGTTAGGGAAGAACGCTCACTGGAAGACAACCCAAGCAGGGTTACACAACCTTGCAAAAATCCGCCGGATCCAATCCACGCGGTCCAATATCTATTACGTGCGGTTTTTGGACGACTTCCCCGTCAAGCAACTGAGCAACATTTGGACGGACACCGGCACGGGGGGATACAACGACCCGAAGATTTACGCGGTGCAAACGAATACCAAAGTCGTCCAACGATGCATCTTGATGACCACGGACCCGGGGGACTTAGTCTTTGACCCTACGTGCGGGTCCGGCACGACTGCCGTGGTGGCCGAGCAATGGGGGCGGCGATGGATTAGTTGTGACACGAGTCGAATCGCCTTGTTTCTTGCGCGTCAGCGTTTAATGACCGCGACATATCCGTATTATGTCCTGAACAATTCTCAAGACGGCGTGAAAGGTGGGTTTCAATATAAGTCCGTCCCGCACGTGAAACTGAGAAATCTTGCCTTTAATGAATCCCTAAAGCAGGAATTATTATACAGTGATCCCATTCCAGATTCCACTAAAAATCGCGTTCCCGGGCCTTTCACAGTCGATAAATTTGCCGGTATGCAAGAATCTCCGGAGAATCTGGTTTCAAACCTAATTTATCACCTTCAAAAAGACGGAATATCTCTCCCCGGTGATAAACAAATTGCGATAGAAAATGTGAAAACAAGTACGAAAGGAGCAATTCGGGCAACCGGAGAAGTTATGCAAGATAGTCATCTAAAGAAGGTTGCATTTTCATTCAATACCCCATACAATCCCCTCGGACCTTCCCAAGTCACCGAGATAATTGCAGATGCAGGGACCGAATTTGACCTTGTCTTTTTCGTTGGATTTCACTTTTTACCAGAAACTCAAACACTCATTGAAGCCCTTCGAGATCGATCCCCCCAGCTAGCATTGATTTCCATAAATTTCGTAATACTCCTCGAAGACTTACTTCCTTCCTCTGGGGGGAACCAAATGTTTGCGATAGTTGGTCGCCCCGCTATTGAAGTAAAAATTACCCCCGGGGAGAAGCGAGTGCATGTGGAGTTTCAAGGAATCCAAGTTTTCAACCCATTATCAGGCGAATTCCAAATCATCCCAAATAATGACGTGGTCGCATGGTTTCTGGACGAAGATTATGACGGACATACTTTCTACATTCACCAATGCGGATTTTTAGGACGAAAAAATCCGTGGCAAAAAATGCAACGACAATTCCGAGGA
>Ga0299912_10003495_pt1 | contig 12818 bp, 11 predicted proteins | sample RVTome_2_FD_207667 | JGI IMG/M metagenome (GOLD analysis project Ga0299912, IMG submission 207667) | Soil microbial communities from uranium-contaminated site in the Upper Colorado River Basin, Wyoming, United States - RVT95D214 (version 2) ...
GTTTCTTGCGGGAAAAATACGCGTTAAATTCATTATTCGATGCCGTGGTTATTAGTGGGGACGTGGGATGCCGCAAACCCGATCGGCGCATCTTCGAGATTCTCCTCCAGAAAGTCGGAGATTCTGCCCAAAATTGTGCCTTCATCGACGACAAACGCATTAACCTCGCGACAGCATTTGAATTGGGGTTCACGACCATCCAATTTGTACGAGGAGCTCCGAGCGTGAATGATGAAAAATTTCCCCTACCCCAGCACAAAATCCACTCTTTTGCCGAATTGCCCACTTTGATGGACCTAATAAAGTGATGCTCCCCATCACCTATTCAATAATGCAAGTAACTTTATTTTCATCATCCCCCTTCTTTGTCTTGATATTGGATGACTGATGGAACGCCCCAATCCCGTGAAAATCGCTTGCCTCCACGGCAGCGCGTCCGGAAAAAGATACTCCGCTGGGGAATCGAACACCCGGGCATCGTGAAACCCCTTCCTGACGTGAACCGGGACACGTGGAGGTTAAAGGTAGACGGCCTTGTAGGAACTCCCAAGACCTTCACGTGGGCGGAGTTTCTCCGTTTACCTCTCGTAGAATCGATCAGCGACTTTCACTGCGTTGAAACATGGAGCGTTCTCGCCCAGCGCTGGGAAGGTCTCCGGTTCAACCAACTCGTGAAGATTATGCAACCAAAACCTCTTGCCAAGTATGCGTGGTTCGAATGCGCCGATAACTACACCACGTCTCTCTCGCTCGAGGAGCTTACCGCAGATGAGAATCTCCTCGCAATCAGATTGAACGGCGAGCTATTGGATCAAGGCTATGGCGGTCCCCTCAGACTCGTGGTGCCCCAAAAATATGCCTACAAGTCAGCAATGTACGTCACTCATATTGCCTTCACCGCTCAGAAAGAACTGGGTTACTGGGAACAGGGTGGTTACAGTGACACGGCAGATATATGGACGGATGACCGGCGCGCCTCTTGGTAATGCTATCGATTCTCAGTAGGATGCCTGTTGCCATTTTTATGAGTGATCTCTATTTCTTTTGCAGCGCGATTGACGCTGCCACGGCGCACTGCCCAAAGCTTATACCCGCGTCCCCCGGTGGCACCCGCACGTGCTCGAGGAACTCTAAACCTTCCTTTCGCACAGTTCGCTTAATTTCGGAGGAGATGATTTGGTTGAGGGCAACACCGCCAGTCAATCCGATCTTCTTGATTCCCATAGCAAAGGATGTAGTAAGTGCCATCTTAGCAAGGGTGTGACCGATGGACACGTGACACGCGTAGGCATAAGCGCGCTTGGTTGCGCGGCGGGCCGAAAATGCTTTTTGTTCAATTAACCACTGGAATAGCGCTGGCGTGGTGAGCTCTTGGATGTTACCGCGAACCTTCACGGGAATCTCGAATGCTGGGATCGGTGTGTCTGGTGGGACGCCATTTGCGAAAGTTTCGAACCGAATCGCGGGCTCCCCATCATAGGTACGCCGTACACAGAGTCCAAAAGCAACGGCTAGCGCGTCCAAGACTCGCCCGAGGCTGGTGGTGTACGGCATTCCTTGCGGGTGATCTAACTGGCGAGAGATAACGTCCAGCTCGGGCTCTCGTTTCGGAAGCATTTTGGGGAGAGGACGAGCGAGTGGGACGGCCCGCACCTCCTCGGGGGTAAGAAATGAGGATAACATACTCATTATTATGCGGGCGGGATATCGCGCGGCCAAGTCTCCCCCGGGCATAGGTAAGGGTTGGAGGTGCCCCCTTCGCTCCACACGATCATAGGAACCTGCCAGAATCTCGCCTCCCCACGGAGTCCCGTCTGAGCCATATCCCACACCGTCAACTGTGATGGAGATTATCGGATCATCCAAAGCTACTTGGTTGTCGCCGAGGACCGCCGCATGGTGGGCGTGGTGATGCTGGACTGGGATGAGGGGAATGCCCAGGTCGCTTGCCCATTCCTTGGCGAGGTGGCTCGAGTGGAATGCGGGGTGCAGATCGTAGGCGAGTGACGTTATATTTCTTTTGTCCGTCCCGAGCAATTTGAGAATATGAGTGAGGGCATCATTCAGGAAGTCGTAGGTTTCCAAGTTCGTGACGTTGCCGATGTGTTGCGTGGGGAAGACCCGCGACAGCTTCAGGACCGCCCCCGTGCTATGCAACTCGGGCCCAAACGCCACGGCATTGACAGCATCACACGAGAAGGGCAATGGAATGTATTCCGGCACGTACCCCCGGGACCGGCGAATGAGTTTAGGCACGTCTGCCACAATCTTGACCACAGAGTCATCGCAGCGCTGGGCGATGCGCCGGTCGTGCAGGACAAGATAATCTGCGAGCGACCCCAGTTGTTGGGCGATGGCGTCATTTTCGAGGGCCATCGGCAAGTTGGACACGTTTCCGCTCGTAAACACGAGGGGAGGTAAGGGTTCTTCGAAGAGAAGATGGTGCAAGCCCATGTAAGGCAGGAGGGTGCCCACCGAGTCGAGGCCGGGGGCGACTTCCTTGGCGAGGGGGAAAGGCACGTTTTTCGGCACGAGGACAACGGGACGGCGAAAGGAGGTGAGCAATGATTGGGCCAGTTCGTCCACGTGAGCGAATGTGCTGGCGTGAGCGATATCCCGAGCCATCACGGCGAAGGGCTTGTACTTCCGCCGTTTTTTGCGGGCGCGGAGTTTCATCAGGACTTCGTCTTGGTCCGCCCGGCACACCAAGTGCACTCCCCCAATACCCTTTACCGCGAGGATGTTCCCTTCCAAAAGGAGGCGCGCCATTGTCTTGGGAACGTCAGTGGAGGTGAGCGACTCCAGCGTGCCATTCGCATTCGAATAAATGGAAAGTTTCGGCCCGCAGGTGTGGCAGGCGAACGTTTGAGCGTGGAAGCGGCGATCTGTTTGCGTTTCATATTCTGTCTGGCAGGCCGGGCAAAGTGGGAAGTCGACCATCGTAGACCGTTCCCGATCGTAGGGCAGGTCTTCCATCGTGGAGAACCGTGGTCCGCACTCTGCACAAGCGATGAAGGGGTATTGGTGATAGCGCGGGAGCGATGGATTCCGTAGGTCTGCCACGCACGCATCGCACGTGGCAATGTCTGGCGGGAGGACGATCGTCCGTCCAGCTGAGGTTGCAGAAACCGCTATTCGAAGATCTTGAAATTCGCCAACATAGGGTTCCCACTGAACGTCCATAGACTCTAAGTATGCCATAGTAGGGAGGGCGTTCTGGACGCCCCCCAGAAATTGTTCGATGGTGGCCTTCTCCCCTTCTATAATAACCCGCACGCCCAAGCTGCCGAAATTCTGGATTATACCCGTAATTGAAAGTTTTCTCAAGTAGTTATAGAGCGTGGGACGAAACCCTACTCCTTGAACTACTCCCACGAAGGTCACAATCGCGCGAGCCTGCACGGGAAGAAAATGACTTGCATCCATAAAAAAGAGCTATTATCATTAGACGTTTAAAATATAAGGAGAAGAGAAAAAAAAGGAAGAATGTTTGTTGCCACTTACTTTTCGCCAAATTTGATAAGGATAAATTGGATTAGGAAAAGGAAACCTGCACCATCCGCGATGACCCCGATAATGGCCACGATGAGCAACATCTTACTAACGGTATCGAAGTTTTTCTCATTAATGGGTTTTACCACTTTCATAAAGCCCATTATGCCTGCCACCATCGCGAGAATCGCTACTATGAACCACCACGCTACAATAGCAGGAGATGTTCCATAGAGTGCCAAACATAATGGATTTACTCCACAATTCAGCTGTGCCGTAGCCAGTAAACTCGCGGCTACGATACCCGCGATAAGCCAAATAACCCCAAGGGCTAGCGACACTATCCACGCCCATTTGTTGATGGTCAAAATCCAGTTCTCGTATTGATTTGCCATTATTTTCACCTTTCCATATGGAATTTTTACGCGTAAATCGAGATTAATGAGGTTTAAATGACTATTAATCTCATCATTAGCTCGTGCAGTGGTTGCCCTTGAGGTTTAAAAAAGCTTAGTTCCGCAATCAGATGACGAGTGAATGAACGACCAATATGTATTTCTTTTAAGTAGTAGATTTTGGAACTAAATTTCCTCGATCAAGGGACCTTACTTACATGAAAATCTCGGACATTCTCTTCACATATGAAGACAGAACTCGCCTGTGGCCGCGGGGGAACGGGTGCACGGTGCACCTCCTGTGGTGACCAGGAAAGACCGTAATGATTGACACGGGGGAAGTCATCGGGGGGTCATACAAACATCTTTGCCAATGCATGGCCAAAGATGGTATGAGTATCAAAGACGTCACGGAAATCTGGCACACCCACGCCCACGTGGATCACGTGAATGCGGACTTGCAGGTTCAAAAAGAGAGCGGGGCAAGAATTTTCGCCCACCCGCTTGCGGTGGAAATCTTAAAGGACTCGAGGAAATGGATGCAAAGCCTATTGGACGCCGCAGGAGAAGACAAGAAATTCATTATGAATATATCCCCAAATGTGCTCCGGGGTTTTATGAACTTGACCGCAGGCAAGCAGCCCGTGATCGCCGTGACATGCACTTTCACGGACGGCGAAATCCGGGACATTGGCTTTCCCGTTGAGGTGAAATTCGCGCCGGGACACTCGCCCGAGAGTGTGGCCTTTTTTGTGCCCTCCGAACGTATCCTCTTCACGGGGGACGTGTTCGACTTGTATCACAACACCCGGCCTACGCTCAACAACCCACTGTCAGACTGGGCAGACCTGCACGCGACCCTCGAGTGGATGATTCAAAAAAAACCTGCAATCCTCGCGAATGGACACAAGTGGACTGTGGTGGGGGAAGACCAGTGCCGGGTGGAACTGGAAAAGGCCCTCGGATTTCTTGACGAGATTCGGGCAAACGTGCTCTCTGTTCTGAGAAATGGACCCGCCAAGCTAGCAGACTTCCCTCGGCGGTATCCCTTGAAGCATCTGAAATACTCAAGCCTAGAGCGGAAAATCACCTATTGGTGCACCCTGCAATCTCTGGTAAAAAACGGCATCGTGAAGCGTTGCCCAGAATATGACCGTGGCAAGTTAACACGACTGAGATGGCAATTATTGTAATCATTATTTTTATTCATTCCACTTCCGAATCCCGAAAGATACAACGACCATCTTGTTTAAATTATTCTGCGGTGCTAAGGTGGATAAGTAAACTTGTCCACGTTAATTTTAGTCACTATAACCAAATTCTTGAATATGAGTTTTATTTATGAATGATCTAGGGGAGTATGCATTAAAAAGTCGGACATCCGAAGATGAATTGCGTGCAGTTCTGGTAAATGTCCCTGACTTAATTGTCCTTATCGATCGAGAAGGACGAATCGTACATCTAAATCGCGTCCCCGCGCAATTTACGAATATAAACTTGATTGGGGAGAATTTTCTGAAGGTCGCCAACCCCCAAAATCAAAAATTGTATTATAAAGCATTTGAAGACGTGATAAAAACTGGCAAAACAATATACATCAAAACTATCGCACGTGACCACACTGGCCGGAACAGGTGGTGGGAAAGCCGTTGGATGCCGGTTACGCGCGCAGGGGTTGTTGAAAATGTCTTGGTAATAGTCTCCGATGTAACCGAGCAAGTTGAAAATGAACAAAAGGTGAAGAAAAGTGAACGACTACTAGCGGACATTTTCACATGCATCCAAGATGGTCTTACCATCCTCGATACTGAAATGAACATCCTGCAAGTAAATCCAATTGTGGAAACGTGGTACGCGCACAAAATACCTTTAGCCGGAAAAAAATGCTATGATGTGTTCCATAACCGAGAAATGAGGTGCGAGGTATGCCCCACTCGGAAAACTCTCGCGACTGGCCAAGCGGCGTATGAAGTCGTGCCTAAGACAGGGCCTGGGGGACAAATTGTCGGTTGGCTTGACCTGTACTCGTTCCCACTCATTGACACAACATCTGGTAAATTGAAAGGGATTATTGAATACACCCGGGATATTACCGAGCGCCGCCGAGCAGAGGACGCTTTACGTGACTCAGAAGCGAAGTATCGGAGCTTTTTCGAGAGTACCGTGACCGCTGTCGGTATGGCGGACGGCAAAGGGAATTTTTCAGAAGTAAATGACGCATGGAGTCGGTTGTTTGGGTATTCACGGACAGATTTTTTCGTGGTCAACTTTTCCACTTTGTTCCCTGATCCGAGCACTTATGCACAATTGATCCAAAGAGTGATTTTGGAAGGAAAAATCCAGAATCAAGAGTTAATCATGCGCCGGAAAAACGAAGAGGAATTTTGGATCAGTCTCTCGATCCAATTATTGCAGTTGAAGGGAGAACATCGGTTTCTCATCACCGGCATTGACATCAATGCGAATAAACAGGCGGAACAAAACCTTCAAAACCTCTACCAAACCTCCTTACAAATCTCGGAAATGAAAAGTAACCTCATCACCTTCGCGTCCCATGAATTGAAGACTCCCCTCATACCTATTTTAGGTTGGATTGACTATCTGAAGAAAAATTGGGCCAAGGGGCATATCTTAAATCAACCTGACACCAATGAAATCATTGAAAGTGTTCTCCGGTCCGCTCAAAGACTCGAGCGAATCATTGACAATTTCCTCGACATTGGCCGGATTGACCAGGGACTACTTGAGATTCAGGCACAATCTCATTCTCTAGCAAAATTAATGCAAAATGCCTTAGATGCAGTTGCCAGTGTAGCTCAGGTCCAGAACATACGATTCCACAATCAAATCGAGGATTTTCCATTGTGTGTGGATGGGTTTCGCATCGAGCAAGTGTTTATCAACATTTTATCAAATGCCGTTAAATATTCCAACCGGGACAAGGAGGTAACTATAACATCCCGGATTGATAGCGACAAACTCCTCATCTCCATAACGGACCAAGGGTATGGATTCTTGCCCGAGGAATTACATGACATTTGGCAACCTTTTTCAGCGAATTTCTTGCAAAAGACAAATACTTCGTTCATACCTGGAACCGGCATTGGCCTTTACTTGTCCAAGATGCTCGTAGAACGACATGGTGGCCAAATAGAGATCGTTTCTCCCGGCAAGGATCAAGGTAGCACAGTTAAGATTTGGCTCCCTCTTGCTCAGTTTTCTGAAAAATGCCCCCCTTAGTTAAGTCATGAATGAAGCAACTCAAAATATCAAACGGGCGGAATGAATCCGAGGGCTTTTGCCATCATGCGCAAATACCGCAGGGGAATGAGACGCAACGCTTCGTTTTGTATGTATTCTACACGCGTTCGCCCGTTTAAAACGGATGGGTCCCGGTCTGCAAGCGCGAGCGCAAAGCGGGATGCCCAGTCCCACACCCCACCCTCGTCCACTTCATCGAAGCGCTTAATGTTATACCCGCCGAGGAACCCAATGAGGACCAATTTTTCCTGCCGCTTGCGTTCGTTCTCATGCCAGTGCGGGAAGTATCTTGGCGTTTTCTTTCCATCTTCTGGTATATTTAACATTTCAGGCGGAACCGATAGATCTCGTATAAAAAGGAGCTGTTCGATGGGAGGATGCTGTTGTTGAACCCTTCCCGGCATAATGCCGTGCACGGAAAATCCTTCTCTTATACATAATTTCGCCGCTGCATCATTTGTTGCGAGTATCCTTGCCATTACTTTTCGCACGCCCTGCAACTTGATCGGCCCATATTCTATGACTGCCCCGAGGAGGGCACTGCCGAGTCCGTTTCCTCGGTTTGTCTCAGTCACCTGTATCGAAACATCTGCAAGGTACTGCTCCTCCCCAGTAGGGTGCCGCATCAAGCTCGCGTGTCCAATAACCTCCTTACCAACCCTCGCATCTAAAACAAAGAACCATTTATCTCGAATGACACGAAATAACTGGGGTCCGCCTCGGTGGCAACTTTCGGGTAATCGAGATCGCCATTCTCTGCGATTTTGCTCATTAAATATTGCAGGAAGGAAATGAAAATGGTCCCTCCATCTTGTGTCCGCTCGCGGATATTCACGAGAGTACCGTCTTTGAGTGTGACAGTTTTTTCGAAAAGGATTGTCTCGGACACTTTTCCACCATCTTTGGTTTCTTTTTGCTCACCCTCTTGTTAAAAATATTCAGGCTTCTTCCTTCACTTTTCTTTTTCGTTTCTGTGCTAATTTATCGAGGCGCTTCTTTTGTAGCTCAGTTAGAATTTCCTGTATGGATTGTTGTCTTTGCTTGAAAAACTCCTCAGAAGTAATTCCCAACCTACGGTAATGTTCCCGAACCGCGGAATCATCGGTCTGGTTGAAGAATAGAAGATCAAAATCACGGGATTCAAGAAAGTTGGTTCTCATTCCATTCGGAATTTTCTCGAAATGGATGCAATAGCCTGCCAGTGGGAATGTTTCCATCATAGCGTGATGATAGTCCTCGAAAGCAAAACCTACATTACTTACAAATTCAACGGCAAGGAATGGCGATTCTGGCCAATCCTCGTATGGCAACCATTGCCGTTGCGATTTTATTTTTAATTTGTTAAAGATCTCGGCATTTCTCCTGAGACTTTTTGTCCTGAACGTGAAAAATTCATCCACTTGCAGGTTATCGAGAAGTTTAAAGTCGTAATGGAGGGCATCCCCCACGTAATATTCCCGAACATTCATTCGGAGGAAGTTTGAAAAGTAATTTTTCATCGTATCTAGATAAAAGCGTGCATCCTTGTGTGGGTCAGACTTCTCAACCACACAAATATCTATGTGATAAGATTCAACGAACCCAATCTCAAAATAGACCACCTCTTCTCCTAGTTGAATTTCCCGGGCCACGCGGAAGGTAACATGTATGCCGGTTTTTTGGGTCAATTTTTCTTCAAGAAGGCCAGCCAGGAGGTAATAATGTATCCTCGCGCCCGCCGCGATGAACCCCGGGTCCTTTAACCGGATGAGGCGAGTCATCGGTGACGAAGTGCCTAAGGGAGGAATGGTTTCTACTTTCGGATATTCCCCAAAATATCCAAATTCACACAGGATGTTATTGACAACGTCAATCAGACGCCCAAGGTCGTTCGGAGTGAGTTGGCCTTTAAAAAGAGGGATATCGCTTTCAAAAGGTAATGTAGAATGATTGGCGAGTTCTTCCCAGGTCTCGCGCAGGTATCTAGGGATTATATCGGGCTTGAATCCATCCGCCTGAACGATCCGCGTTCCAGTCTTTATCGCACCATAATATAAAACCTGATATACGGATTGTTCGCCCAACTTCCGTGCAGAATAGACTACATACGGCCCAATAATGTGTGCACTAACCCGTCCCTCTTTTGTCAATTCCCCCACATATTTATTCACGGTTCGCCAGGCGATGGACAATTGTGCAGCGATTTGCGAAGGTGTAATTCCAAATTCAGAATCCCGAATAGTCTCAAGAATCCGATTCTTATAAAGGATATTCCGTTCTGTTCGGTTCCTATTTTTGGAACGTGTAATTGAATTCATAAAGTAAAAAACACATTATATCAACTAGTTTTTTATAAAGACAATCACATTAATTTAACATTTGTACTAAAAAAAGAATCCTATTTCTCCGCACATCGTTGTAGTTAGTGTGAATCATCGTCATTTAAAGAACAAGATGACATCGATCAACAAATTATTATGACCTCTCTTTTTTATTGGTGGATTTCCACTTCTTTCTTGACCTTTTATCGCCGCACTGCAAGGGTCCGAGGAAAGGGAGAGGTCGTCCTTTTTTGTAAGAACTCTTACTTTTTCTATCGTATTCAGATTCTAACCTTCAAATCACCATCTTAATCCCCGCTTTCAAAATTCAGACAGGAGAGGAATAGTTTTCGTAAATCTTTTTTATTTCAATCCCTTAATGCTCTCACACCCCCAAGCAACGCATATTTTTGCGAACTTCAAAAATGTGGGCGGGTGGTCTAGCTAGGATTGCGGAATAATGCCGGATCCCCAGAATGGTATGGTCCCCAGAATGATATGGTGGCCCCAAAGCGGAAAATGATCCTTGCTTGGGGTGTAAGGGATCGGGAGTTCAAATCTCCCCCCGCCCACTCTCTGCTTTGATTTAGATTCATTTTATTACAAAATATCTCCCCAAAAAACCCTTCATCATTAAATGACATCAAATGGGGTTGGGACTTAGATATGCGACAAAACCTGCGAGTCCTACCTAGATTCAATCCACAGTGTTTGTCCTAAGTTCCAGATATATAACTGATGTGTGCTATGGAGGTTGAGTCGTTAAAATTTCGAGAGGGTATGCTTTAAGAAAGGGGGCCACCTTTCCTCTCCACGATACTTATGGCAAAAGGTGATGGAGTCGTTTTCAACGTTGTTGGATTTGTAATCGCATTGGTGTCGGTCTTCCTTGTATTTGTACAAATAGGTTTCTACCACTGGACACCAAGTGATACATTCGAATTGTTTTTCACGCATATGGACGTTTGGGGTGAAGGCTTGACACACCTAGGAGATTATTTTTCTCAGGTTGAAGGGGTCTTTTTTGGTCTCGTCCGATTGTTCCCCCTTCTCTTCATCATTGCGGGCATTTGCATCCTCGTTGGCGTCCAGAAAAAAGTGGCTCCGGGAGTCGGCGCGTTCATACTGCTATTATATCCGATAGTGTACCTCATCTGCAATGTAATTGTTCCCGCGGTTACAGGGGGAAACTTTGTGGACCTCTTCTTGACGATGCAAGTAGGTGCCTTCTTGATGATCGTTGCGGGCATCCTCTGTGGCATCGGCGCCTCCAAGAACGATTAAAAGTAACGAATCACAAAGACTCTCTCTTTCTTTTTCTCCCTATTTGACGCGTTTACCAAACAAAGCATAGTTAAGCACAAAACATCTCCGCACTCAGAAGGTTCTCAATCAAGATGGCGGACGCCGTCCTCGTTGCTCTTCGAAAAATAAATTGTCGAGAAATTTCTAAATGTCACAATTGTGCATGTTTCATCACAATCGTATTTTTAAAGAAACTTTGTGCTTTCTTCTTACAAGGAAAAATGATCGAGGAAACCGTTATGCACGAATATGTCGTAAAAGTGAGCTGGGAACCCCAAGCAGAGCCTTACAAGCGCATGGGTACACTGTCCTCGGAAGGGTTGCCCTCGCTTACCGTGGTGACGCCCCCCCAGTTTAAATTTGGAATCCCCAATAACTGGTCCCCGGAGCATTTGTTCACTGCGTCAGTTTCTGTCTGCATTTGGGGCACATTTTTAGCGGTCGCCCAAGCATCCAAATTGGAGATTGGTCCGTGTTACGTGGAAACCACTGGAACGCTGGACGATGTGGACGTGGGTGGGCAAAAACAACCCCAGATCACGACCATTCACCACAAATTCCACGTGAAACTCAAGAATCCTGCTGAAAAAGACAAGGCGAAAAAAATATTGGAAAAATCCGAGCGGAATTGCATCATCGCAAATTCGATGAAGGCCAAAGTCACCGCAGAATTGATCATCGACTAGGTAGGCGGAAGAAGTGCAAGCACCGAAACAAGAGATGCGGGATGTTGACGTTGCCATCATCGGGGCAGGCCCTGCAGGTCTATCTGCCGCGTTATACGTTGCCCGGTCAAATTTAAAGGTAATAATCATTGCGGGGAAAGAACCACCGGCGCTAGCGGGAGCCCACCTCATTCAAAATTTTGCGGGTGCGGGGTCGATAGCGGGACCTGACTTGCTCGCCACCATGCGCAAGCAAGTCACAGACCTTGGCGTGCCCATTATCGAGGAAGATGCGATCGCCCTCATCCTCTCGATGACGCCAAAGGGTGTCACCACCCGTATGAAGGGCATCATGGCCAAAGCTGTCATCATCGCGGCCGGGCGGCGTACGCGTAAACAGACCATTAAAAACGAAGCAGAATTATTAGGGCGGGGCGTGTCATATTGCGCCCTCTGCGATGGTCCTCTCTACAAGCAGAAAGAGGTGGTTATCGTGGGAGATGACGAGGAGGCATTAGAAGATGCCCTCGCCCTCGCGCAAATGGGATGCAAAGTGACTTTAGTCTTTGAAAAAAGCCTCGATATGATAAAAGGCGATAAAATATCCGAAATTCGGAAATCTCCCCAACCTATTAGCATATTCCAACAGGCGAAAGTGGTAGAAGTATTGCAAGGGGAGAATGGAAACGTAGCAGGAGTTAAAGTTAGGACGAGTGACCATCTGATCCAGACATTGAACGTCCGTGCGGTGTTTTTCATCTCCCACGTGAGCGCGGGCCCCCTCTTGCTTCAGGCGGGCATCGAATTGAGCGATAAAGGATGCATCCCCACGAATTCAAAACAAGAAACCAACCTCGAAGGCGTGTATGCGGCAGGCGATGTGACTTGCGGGGAGCAGCAGGTGGCCGTAGCGGTCGGCCAAGGCGCAGTTGCAGGGATAGAAGCTGCACGCTACGTGAGAAAATCACTTAAAGTCTAGGGTAGAACATTCTCTTGCATTTGGGGGGGAATTAGAACGCAATTTGTTTTCCGCATTCCATTTGTGAGGAAAATTTCATACATTGCTTTATATGGTGCGATGAATTCCTCTCCAAACAACACTATGCCCTCACCAATGGCATCGATTGGTGTCAAGCGGAACGCATTAAACATTTGGTCGAATTCAGAGGATGTATAACAAAATAGATCTACAGATATGTCTGGTGTAAAGTCTACCACCCACGAGGTGCGATCCCAATATTCCTCTTGGAAATCAGCAACGACCAAGATATCGTAATCACTATATTTGTGTGCAGTTCCCCGAGCTTGGGATCCAAATAAAATAATTGCGTTTAAAGTGACGCGTTCTTGAATGCCCTTGATCATCCGTTCAAACAAACCCAGGTATTTCTTTTTTGATT
>Ga0299912_10003496_pt1 | contig 12817 bp, 16 predicted proteins | sample RVTome_2_FD_207667 | JGI IMG/M metagenome (GOLD analysis project Ga0299912, IMG submission 207667) | Soil microbial communities from uranium-contaminated site in the Upper Colorado River Basin, Wyoming, United States - RVT95D214 (version 2) ...
TTGTCTGCATCACCGAAGGCATCCCCACCCTGGACATGGTGAAAGTAATGAAGGTCCTGGCCGATACCGGCATTCGCCTCATCGGCCCCAACTGCCCGGGCGTCATCTCCCCGGGCCAGGCCAAGGTGGGCATCATGCCCGGCCATATCCACCTGCCGGGCCCCATGGGCCTGGTCTCCCGGAGCGGCACCCTCACTTACGAGGCGGTGCACCAGATGACGCTGCTGGGCATCGGCCAGAGCACCTGCGTGGGCATCGGCGGCGACCCCATCATCGGCACCAACTTCATCGATATGCTCACCCTCTTCCAGGCCGACCCCCAGACCGAGGGGGTGGTGCTCATCGGCGAAATCGGCGGCGCCGCGGAAGAAGAGGCCGCGGCCTTCATCTCCCGGCACCTCACCAAGCCGGTGGTGGCCTTCATCGCCGGCCAGACCGCGCCGCCGGGGAAACGCATGGGCCACGCAGGGGCTATCATCTCCGGAGGCAGCGGCAAGGCCGGGGACAAGATGGCGGCTTTAGAGGCCGCGGGGGTGACGGTGGTGGCCAATATCGGCGACCTGGGGGCCACGGTGAAGCGGGTCATGGGTTAACGGAAAACTTGAGGTAGTTTTCGGTTTTCGGTTTTCGGTTAAGGAATTGTAATACCATCAAATTATCAGGGTAATTTGAGACCGATGGGAAAGCGGCCTATCCTGTCATTCTGAGGGAGCAAAGCGACCGAAGAATCTCATAAATGCGAGCTCCTTCGCTTTATATGAAAATGCTCTTTGCGAGGGAAACCTGGAGGCGGCCAGGGACGGCCGCCCCACCAATGAATGACTCTTTCGTGGTGGGGCGGGCCTCCGTGCCCGCCTGCGGCAAACTTTAATGTTTCGTGATGAGCACCGATCATCGCCGTTCGCTCAGGATGACAATCAGAAATCGTTATAATCTTTTAACTGAAAACTGAAAACCGAAAACTTTATTTAAAAATGAAAATCCTACTGCACATCTGCTGCGCGCCCTGCGCCATCTATCCGGTGCAGACCTTGACCGGCCAGGAGCACTATGTGCAAGGCTTTTTCTATAACCCCAACATCCACCCCTACCAGGAATTCGCCCGGCGGGCCGCGGCCTTAAAGGACTATGCCGGGCTCCGGAATCTGCCGGTGATCTGGGACCTGACCTACGACCTGGAGAAGTTCCTCCGCCTGGTGGTCTTCCGGGAGGCGGAAAGATGCCGCTTCTGCTACCACCTGCGCCTCACCGCCGCGGCCCGGGCTGCCCGGGGAGGGAAATTCGAGGCCTTCACCTCCACCCTGCTCCACAGCAAGCACCAAAAACATGACTTGATCCGGGAGATGGGAGAACAGGTGGCCCGGGAGGTGGGCCTGCCTTTCTACTACGAAGACTTCCGGGAGGGCTGGCAGACCGGCCAGAGGCAAAGCAAAGAACTGGGCCTCTACCGGCAATCATACTGCGGCTGCATCTTCAGCGAACGGGAGCGGTATTGTAAGGAGGGGAAGGAATAGGAATTGGGGGAGGGCCGTAGGGGCTGGTTTTAAACCCGCCCCTATATCCTTGCCCTCCCATCCTTTCTCAGCGGGCTAATTGTTGGGCCTTTTTGAAGGCTGCCTGGGCTTCCTGTTCCTTGCCCCTTTCCTTAAGAAACTGTCCCAGGTAGTTCCAGCCCTCGGCATAATCGGGCTTCAGGGTGACGGCCTTGCGCAGGGCTTCCTCCGCCTCCTTGAGGCTCCCGGCCCGGGCCAGGGCGCTCCCCAACAGGCTATACGCCTCCGCCCAATCGGGTCTCAGGGAAATGGCCTGGCGGAAGGATTTGGCCGCGGCCTCATCCTGTCCTTCTGCGGCCAGCATCAGGCCGTGCTTCAAGTAATCGTTTGCGGCCCGTTCATTGGCCGCTTTGACCTTTTCCTGGACCCCCTGGGCCCAGGAGAATGGGGCCATGCCTCCCAGGGCCAGACCCAGGGATAAGATTACTGCCAATATTAATAGCCTCATTTTTTCTCCTTCTAAAGTGTAAGGGATTGGGGTGGGGGGCTGGAGGTAAGGGCTCCTGGCCCTCACCCCCCTCCCCCAGATATCATCCTCATCACCCCACCGCGCCCACCGCGGCCAGGTAGAGGGCCACTTCTTCCTGGCCGTCCACCTGGACCAATTGTTCCACTTCCCCGTCGAAAAAGGCCCCCACCGGGCAGCAGCCCAGTCCCAGGGCGGTGGCGGCCAGCATCAGATTCTGGCAGATGTGGCCCGCGTCCAGAAAGAGGTAGCGGATGGCCCGCTCCCGGTATTTCCACATGGCCCGGTTGAGAATGCCGGTCCAGATGAAGACCGCGGCCCCGGTGCCCAGGAAGTTCTGGGACAGGCCGGCCGTCACCAGGGGCCGGCGGAAGTCCCCGGCAGCCAGCAGTTCCAGGGTAAAGTCCGGCACCTGCAGGTGCCAGATGCCTGGTTCCACGCCGATGACCCGGTGCACGGCCAGGTAGGTCTCCACGGGATAGAGGGCCCCCGCGGAGGGCGCGGCCCGGAGGAGAAAATGCTGGCTGGCCAGGGTCACCCCCTGGGTGGCCCACAGCAGGGCCGTGAACTCTTCCAGGGACAAAGGCCGCTCCTGGTATTGCCGCAGGGAGCGCCGGGCCTCCAAGCAGGCCCACAAGTCCTGGCCCGGCAGGCCGGAAGGGGGGCTCAAGACCAGGCGCTGCGGGGCCTCCGGATACTCTTTATACAGGGGAGACCGGGGATATTCCGTGCCTGTATCCCGGAGGCTGTCCCGGTTGTAGCGGGTCTCCTTCAGGTAGCGGCGGCCGATGGCTTCCGGCGGAGAGTTCACGAGCTTCCCTTGGCCCGCTCTTCCCGGCGGGGGCGGTTCCGTTCGTAGATGATCTTCAGACCCTTCAAGGTGAGGTAATCATCCACCGTATCGATGCTGTTGGTCTCCGAGGCGATGAGGCAGGCCAGGCCGCCGGTGGCGATGACCTTGGCGTGGTCCTTCAGGGCCTCCTTGATGCGGCTGACAATGCCGTCCACCAGGCCCACGTAGCCGTAAATAATGCCCGCGTTCATGCTGCTGATGGTGTCTTTGGCGATAATGCTCTTGGGTTTGACGAAGATCTCCACCCGGGGAAGCTTCGAGGCCTTGAGGAACAGGGCCTCACAGGAGATCATCACCCCCGGGGCAATGACTCCCCCCAGGTATTCCCCCTGGCGGGAGACCACGTCAAAGGTGGTGGCGGTGCCGAAGTCCACGACGATGACCGCGCCGTGGACCTGCTCGAACGCGGCCACCGCGTTGACGATGCGGTCAGCGCCCACCTCCCGGGGGTTATCGTAATGGATGGGCATCCCGGTCTTGATGCCCGGCCCCACCCAGAAAGGCTTTATCTGCAGGTAACGCTGGGAAAAGCCTTCCATGGTGTTGACCATGGGGGGCACCACGCAGGAGATGATCAGATCGGTGCCGGGCTCCAGGGTAAGGTTCTGGGCTTGAAAGAGATTGCGCAACTGGATGCCCAGTTCATCGATGGTGGCGTCCTTTTCGGTGCGGATGCGCCAGTCGCTCAACAGGGTCTCCCCCTGGTAGACCCCGATAACCGTGTTGGTGTTGCCCACATCCATAACCAGCAGCATGAACGGTCGCTCCCTCAGCTCAAAAGCTTTTCCAGGGTTTGGGCCAGGTCTTGGGCCACGCCTTCGATCTCCTGGAGGTTTTCTCCTTCCACCATGATGCGCAGCAGCGGCTCCGTCCCGGAGTAGCGCACCAGCAACCGGCCCTGGTTCCCCAGGCGCTTTTCCGCGGCCTGGATCGCCTGTCGCGCCTTGGGCAGGGTTTTTAAATCCCGCCTCTCCTTGACCCGCAAGTTGATCAAGAGTTGGGGGAAGGTTTCCATGACCCGGGCCAGGTCCGCCAGGGGTTTGTCTTCCCGGAGCATTACCGCCAGCAGTTGCAAAGCGGTGATGATGCCGTCTCCGGTGGTGGTGTGGTCCAGGAAGACCAGGTGGCCGGATTGCTCCCCGCCCAGGTTATAGCCGCCGTGGAGCATGGCCTCCACCACGTAACGGTCCCCCACCGGCGTGCGCAGCAGGCGGCAGCCCATATTTTTCAGGGCCACCTCCAGTCCCAGGTTGGACATCACCGTGCCCACCAAGGTTTTCCGCCGCAGTTTGCCCCGGCGGTGGAATTCTTTGGCGCAGATGGCCATGACATGATCGCCGTCCACCACCTGTCCCTGATGGTCCACCATGATGACCCGGTCGCCGTCGCCGTCAAAGGCTATACCTAAATCGGCCCGGTGGCGTTTCACCAGGGTGGCCATCCCCTCCGGGTGGGTGGAGCCGCACTTGTGGTTGATATTCTTGCCGTTGGGCCGCACCCCGATGGTCACCAGGTCCGCGCCCAACTCCCCCAGGACCTCGGGGCCCACCAGATAGGTGGCTCCGTGGGCGCAGTCCAGGACGATTTTCATCCCCTCCAGGCTCAATTCCCTGGGAAAGGTGCTTTTCAGAAAGGCAATGTACCGGCCCCGGGCGTCATTGAGGCGGAAGGCCTGGCCGATCTCAGTGGCCGTGGGGCGGGCCTGCTCCACTTCCGGGTGGGTCATCAGCACCTCGATGCGGGCCTCCAGCTCATCCGGCAGCTTGAAGCCGTCCCCGGAGAAAAACTTGATGCCGTTGTCCTGGTAAGGGTTATGGGAGGCGGAGATCACCACCCCCGCGTCCGCGCGCATGGAGGAAGTGATAAAGGCCACCCCCGGAGTGGGCAAGGGGCCCAGGAGCAGGGTATCCACGCCCATGGAGCAGATGCCCGCGGTAATGGCGTATTCCAGGAGATAACCGGAAAGGCGGGTGTCTTTCCCCACCACGATGCGGTCTTTGCCCACACCGGTTTTGATGACGTAGGCCAGGGCCCGGCCCAGTTGCAGGGCCACCTCCGCGGTCATGGGATAGATGTTGGCCACTCCCCGGACGCCATCGGTGCCGAACAATTTTCTGGTGTTATCCATCATCTGGTCAAGAAGCTCCGTTTCTCATAAAAGATAATATTAAAATTTATCACAATCCGGCGCAAAATAAACCAGCAATCCCCCTTAGATTCGTTTCAGGCGACATTCCTGTTGAACCGGGGCATCCTTCCGGGGTCATAGGGCCGGCCTCAGAGCAATTTTGCTTGTGATTTTTAAGGTTTTGTGATGATTATGGGTTCTGGAAACCGGCATTTTTCAATTAAAGAAAGATTGCATGAAGCCCCTCGCCATTTTTAGGTTCATCTTACTTGGCCTGTCCTGCGGAGTGATGGTTGCAGCTTTTCCCCATGCAGCCGCCACCCAGCAGGCGGGGGGCGGCGCCCCCATCCTGCCGGCCCAGGAGAAATCGGCCAGGGATTATTTTAAAAGCGGCGGAACCCACCTTGATAAGGGCAACTTGGATCAGGCCATTGCCGATTATACAGAGGCCATCCAGCTAAAACCCGATTTTTTTGTGGCTTACTTAAACCGGGGGACTGCCCAGAGGAGAAAAGGGGAAGTTGATCTGGCCATTGCCGATTACACCAAGGCCATCCAGCTAAAAGCCGATTTATATGATGCTTTCACCTTACGTGGAATTTGTTATGGAAAGAAGAGCCGGTACGAGGAGGCCATTGCCGATTTCACTAAAGCCCTGGAGAAAAAGCCCCATTACTTGACTTATAATGGTCTGGCCTGGATTTTTGCCACCAGCAAGAACAAAAAATACCGGAACGGCACGCGAGCCCTGGAATTAGCCCAAAAAGCGGTGCAGATCAGTAGAAAAGCCAATTCCCTGGATACCCTCGCCGCCGCGTACGCCGAGGCCGGCAGGTTCAAAGAGGCCCTAGAGACGCAGGAAGAGGCGCTGGACCTGCTAAGAAAACAAGGTTCCGTCCCCAAGGAGGACCTCGCCCGTTACGACCGCCATCTCCAGGCTTACAAGAGCAACAAGCCCTGGAGAGAATAGAAATTCGGCCATAACCATCTCCCCACCAGGGAAACCTGCCAGGTTTCGTGGGCCATAACCACCCTACATCTCATCCGCCCAATGGATGCACTGAGCCGGGCACTGGTCCAAGGCCTCCTGGATCTTCTCCTCCGGGGCCCCCTGGGGATTTATGACCTCGGAATGACCCAGGTTTTCATTGAGGCGGAAGACCTCGGGACACACCTCCTGGCAGTTGCCGCAGGCGATGCAATCTTCTTCCAAGATTTTTGGTACTCTTTTAGCCATCATAATCACCTTGGGGAATCATGGACCAGAAGTCTTGCCAGCCCCTGGTCAGCAAATTTGCCCTCATCCTAAAGATTGACCTTTTTCATTCCATCTCATCCTCCCAATGGATGCAGCTCACCGGGCAGGCGTCAACGGCCTCCTGAATCTTCTCCGCCTCCGCGCCCCCGGGATTCATCACCTGGACAAAACCCAGGGATTCATTTAACGTGAAAACCTCGGGGCAGATCTCCTCGCACGCGCCGCAGGCGATGCACTCCTCTTCCACGATATAGGGGACATGCTCCACCATGCCGTTTTCTCCTTATCCTCAGTCAAAAACCTTTCCTCCCTCCCTCGCAAAAGATAGTCACCCGGTGCTTCTCCGGTCCGGTGCGGCCCCGGGAGAAACGGCCCAGAAATGGGGAAAATTTATGGGGGAGTCTTTCCCAGTCCTCCCGGGCCCCGGCCGCGCCGCCTTCCTCTTCCCCTACCAGCAGAAGATAACGCAAGGACGGAGAGGTCAGAAGCTCCACTACGGACTGCCCCGGGGGCGGCCAGGCATAGATGACCGCCTGGGGCTGGAAATCCCGGATCACGGCGAAGACGTCCCCCGGCTTAACCAGGGGGGAAACGGGCAGCCCGGCGCGAAATTCCCCGTCCCCCCGGTCGATGGCCATAAATTCCACGCCCGCCGCGGCCGCCAGGGGCGCCAGGGCCGCGCTGAGATACCCCCTGCCGGCCCCGGCCTCCAGGAGCCGCCTCACCCCCAGCCGCTGAAGATACCGGACCAGACGGGGCGGCCATTCCCGGGAGGGGAAAAAATAGACCCCCGTGGTCTGGGACAGGGCCATGAACCAGGACTCCGGGTCCGGCAGCCCCCCGCAAAGCTCCTGCCAGCGGGCCTCCGGCAGCAAATAATCAAGAAAATCCTCACCCGGCTCCGGCAGGCGGATCAAGGCCCGGGCCAACTCCTGAAAGCGGCGCTGCTCTTGAAATCCGGGGGAAGGATGGCAGAGGTCCATAATTCCCTCTCACAGGCCTATTTTCAATCCTGGGAAAATCCCCAGGAGCCTGGACCTAGTCCTTTTGGATTGAAGTTTCTCTGTTTTTTGTAATAATAGCAACGACCCTTCTGTCATTTTCCAGTTTGGGCGGCACCTCCATTTCAACCATGTCCTATTCCCCTAAAAAAATTAAGCCGGCCGGGGAGCGTAGCCAGGGGTTCAGCACCCATGGGAGCTATCCGGCGTTCTCTTTCCAGGCAGGCAAGTCGCTCTGGTTTGGAAGCCTGCTGTTGGCTCTAGGCCTGCTCCTGGGAATCTGGGGGTGCCGGGGAAGGGCCGACACCGCGTCCCGTGCCCTATGCATCGCCGGCTCCACCTCGGTGCAGCCCTTTGCCGAGAAACTCGCCGAGGTCTATATGCAGCAGCATCCGGGGGAGCGCATCGACGTCCAGGGAGGCGGGTCCAGCGCCGGCATCTATGCCGCCCAGCAGGGAGCCGCGGACCTGGGGGCTTCTTCCCGGGAACTGGTAGAGGCGGAAAAGGCCCTCCACGAGATTCCCATTGCCTGGGACGGCATCGCGGTTATCGTGCACCCCAGCAATCCCCTGAACAACCTGCGCCTGGAACAGTTGCGGCAAATCTTCCAGGGCAAAATAGCGAACTGGCGAGAACTGGGGCTGCCGCCCCACGCCATTGACACCATCACCCGGGAGGAAGGTTCCGGCACCAGGGAGGCCTTTGAACACCTGGTCATGGGCAAGACCTTTATCACCCCCGGGGCCCTGGTGCAAGACTCCAACGGCTCGGTGCGGGAGATTGTGGCCGGGGACCCTTATTCCCTGGGTTATATTTCCGCGGGCCTGGTGGATGAGCGGGTGAAGACGGTGGCCGTGGACGGCATTCTCCCCACCCGGGAAAACATTAAAAATCAAACCTATAAACTGGTGCGCCGCTTCCTGCTGGTGGGCCGGGTGCCCCCGGCCGGGCGATGCCTGGCCTTTGTGGATTTCATCCTCAGCCCCCAGGGCCAGCGCCTGCTGGAGGCTGAAGGTTTGGTGGGAGTAAAATAGTGGATAGGGGAAAATTCGTGGAAAGGGTGCTTTTTCTCCTGGCCCTTTCCTCCATCAGCTCCCTGGTGATCATCACCATTTTCATCTTTATGGAGGGCCTGCCCCTCATCTTCCATACCGGGCTCAAGGACTTCATCTTCTCCAGCCACTGGGCCCCCACCAAGGGCTATTTCGGCATCGGCGCCATGATCGTTTCTTCCCTCCTGGTAACCCTGGGGGCCATGGTCCTGGGAGTGCCCCTGGGCCTGGCCTGCGCCATTGTCCTGGCGGAATTTTGCTCGGAGCGCCTGCGGCGTTTGTTGAAACCCACCCTGGAGCTGCTGGCCGGCATCCCTTCGGTGGTCTACGGCTTCCTGGGGGTCATCTGGCTGGTGCCCCTGATCCGCAATCACCTGGGCGGCCCCGGCCTTTCCCTTTTGGCCGCGGCGGTGATCCTGGGGATCATGATTCTCCCCACGATCATCAGCATCTCCATCGACGCCTTGACCGCGGTTCCAGATATCTATCGGGACGGCTCCATCGCCCTGGGGGCCACTGAGTGGCAGACGGTGCGCCGGGTGGTGCTGCCCGCGGCCTCCTCCGGGATCATCACCGCCATCATCCTGGGCATGGGCCGGGCCGTGGGGGAGACCATGGCGGTGATCATGGTGGCCGGAAACGCCCTGAAGATTCCCGCGTCCATCCTGGAGCCGGTGCGCACCCTGACCAGCAACATTGCTCTCGAGTTGGGCTATGCCGCGGGCCGCCACCGGGAGGCGCTCTTTGCCACGGGCATCGTGCTTTTCGTGATCATCATGATTCTTAACCTTTCTGCCACCCTCATCACCCGGCGGAGGTAGCAGTGGCCTGGCGTCTTCATCCCCGCATCACCCAAGCGGTGGCCAAGACCCTGTTGTGGGCCCTCACCGGCCTCACTTTGCTGATCCTCATCTTTATTATCGTCAACATTTCCATCAAGGGCCTACCCCAGGTAACCCTCAGTTTCCTCTCCCAGGTCCCCCAGGACATGGGCCGCCACGGCGGCATCTTTTCCACCATCGTGGCCACCGTCTACCTGACCCTGTTGGCCATCGTTCTGGCCTCCCCCCTGGGGGTGGGCACCGCCATCTATCTCACCGAATACACTAAGGAAGGCTGGGCCACCCGCATCATCCGCTTCGGCGCGGAATGCCTGGCAGGCGTGCCCTCCATCATCCTGGGGCTTTTCGGCTTTGTCCTCTTCGTCATGAAACTGGGCTTGGGCTGGTCCATCCTCTCCGGGGGGCTGACCCTGGCCATCATGGTGCTGCCCATCATCATCCGCACCTCGGAGGAGGCCATCAAGGCCGTGCCCCAGGAATACCGCCAGGTCTGTTATTCCTTAGGCATGAGCCAGTGGCAGACCATCACCCGCATCGTGCTCCCCGCGGCGCTGCCGGGGATCACCACCGGCATCATGCTCAGCGTGGGCCGCTCCCTGGGGGAGACCGCGGTGCTGCTCTTCACCGCGGGCGCGGCCCTGCGCACCCCCACTTCTCTCTTCGATTCCGGGCGCACCATGGCCGTGCACTTTTATATCCTGGCCCGGGAGGGCATCTCCATGCCCAACGCTTACGGCACCGCGGCCATCCTCATGATCTCCATTCTTTTAATCAACCTGACGGCCTATACCCTGATGCAGCGTCTAATAAAGAGGTATTCGTGAAGGTATTTATAAGGGAGGGGGCTGTAGGGGCGGGTTTTACACCCGCCCCTACGGTCCCTGGCCTCTCCCCCCATCCTGGAAAACACTATGACCACGGAGTCCGATAAAATCCGCCTGGAGCAGCTCTCCTTTTTTTATGGGGATTTTCAGGCCTTGAATAATATCTCCCTGGAGATCCGGCCCCGGGAGATCTTCGGGCTCATGGGGCCCTCCAAAAGCGGGAAAAGCACCCTGCTGCGGGTCTTGAACCGCATGTGCGACCTCATCCCAGAGGCCCGGTTCACCGGCCGGGTCTGGCTGGATAATGAAGATATTTTATCCCCGGACTGCGATGTGGTGAATCTCCGCCGCCGGGTGGGCCTGGTGCTCAGCAAGCCTATGCCCCTGCCCCGCTCCATCCGGGAGAACCTGACTTTGGCCCCCAGGTTGGCCGGCAGAGAACGACAAAAGATGGAAGAACTGGTGGAGACGAGTCTTAAGGCCGCGCAGTTGTGGGAGGAAGTTAAGGACCGGTTGGGGGATTCAGCCCTGAAGCTTTCCGGCGGCCAGCAGCAGCGCCTGTGCCTGGCCCGCACCCTGGCCATGGAGCCGGAGGTCATCCTCCTGGATGAGCCCACCAGCGGCCTGGACCCCATTTCCACGGCCAAGATCGAAGAGACCTTGTTCCAACTGAAAAAGAATTATACTATCATCCTGGTGAGCAACAACACCAAGCAGATCGCCCGGGCCACGGACCGGACGGCCTTTCTCTTAATGAGCCAGATCATCGAAATCGGAGACACCCCCCGGGTCTTCACCGTGCCCCGGGACCAACGCACCGATGACTACATCTCCGGACGTTTCGGATAAGGGGGCGGAAACGCTTCAGCCCGGGGAGATCATCCGCCTCCGGCAACTCAACCTCTACTACGGCCCCTTTCAAGCCCTGATAGAGGTCAACGCCGCTTTTCAACAGCAGGCCATCACCGCGCTCATCGGCCCCTCGGGCTGCGGCAAATCCACCCTCCTCAGGGTCCTGAACCGCATGAACGATTTGATCGAAGGGGTCAGGATCACCGGGGAGGTGCTCATCAACGGGGAAGACATCTACGCCCCCGGTACGGACCTCATCGGGCTCCGCAAAAAAGTGGGCATGGTCTTCCAGCGCCCCAACCCCTTTCCCTTATCCATCTACGACAACGTGGTCTACGGCCCCCGGCTCCACGGCCGCCCTTCCCGCCGGGAACTGGAGGACCTGCTGGAACACTCCCTGGCTGCGGTGCAGCTTTGGGACGAAGTGAAAGACCGCCTGAAGACCCCGGCCCTGGCCCTCACCGAGGAGCAGCAGCAGCGCCTGTGCATCGCCCGCCTCCTGGCGGTGGAGCCGGAAATCCTGCTCATGGACGAGCCCTGCTCGGCGCTGGACCCCTTGGCCACCCTGCGCATCGAAGAGCTGATGCGGGAGCTGAAAAGGCTCTACACCATCATCATCGTCACCCACAACATGCAGCAGGCGGCCCGGGTCTCCGACGACACCGGCTTCATGTACCTGGGGGTCCTGGTGGAGTTCGGGGAGACAGGCCAAATCTTCACCCGGCCCAAGGACGAAAGGACGGAGGATTATATTACGGGAAAGTATGGTTAAGTTTAAATATTAGACTAAGAATTATTCTTCCAAAAATCAATTTTATCTAAAAATTCAAAGGTCTTTTTATATATTCCTTGTGGTTCGTTTACCCTCCAACTTATGTCAGCCGGCAAATCACGTTCATTAATTAAATAATAAATATTGTAGTTCTCGCCTATGCCTTTTAACTGTTTATCATCTTTATCAATCTCCCTACAATGTATGATATCATAATTATAATTAAATATCTCCCCATCCTGGTTGCTTACACACAATTGATAGTCTCTAATAGTATCATTCGGTTTAATATCTTCCATCATTACTCCATATAGATTTTCAAATAAGTTATTTCCTATTGCGGTTATTCCAGGTAAGCCAAAATTAGCGCACCTAAAAAATAAATCAACTTCAAAACCAATAGGATCAAAACGATGTTAGATTGTTACTTTATTATCAGTCATATCCATGAAACGACCAATATTAAGGTTGCTGGTTAATTTTGAAAGTTTTTTTGATTCAAATTCTTGCCCCATTCTAAGCTCATCAATAGAGTAAAAGTCTCTATATCGTTCTAGGAAAACATATCTCCTAACATTACTTATCTCCTCATAATCTTTTATTAAATCAATATAAGCTTTAACCGCAATATCTGGCCATTTCCATTGAAATGGTGATTTTTCATTTATTTCTTCTCCAGACAATGGTTCTCGTGAGCTAATAAAAATATCGTAATATTTCTTGTGAATATCTACTAATGCATGAAATATAGTATGAAATATTTTGTTAAATTGAAGCGTCTTGGTATTCATATCTTTAATATCATAAACAAACCAACTTTCGTCCCCTAAGGTTTTAACAACAAATAGATTATCTAATTCCAGACCTCTATTAAATAACAATAAATATAAATCCATTTCTATGGCATATATTTTTTGAGCGTACTCCCTATACAATCGATTTATATTATTCTGATCCCAGTTACTTATTTCCTTAATTTGTCGCTTGAGTTTAGTTGAACCTGCTATATCAATAGAAACCGAAATCAGCGCCATATCTTCCTCCTCATAAAATTATGCATGTCTTATCATGCCGCTTTGTAGGGCGCATACTACGCGCCATTATTGGTGCGTAGAACGCACCCTACAAGAAATGCACGGGGTTGGGGGAGGGGGGGGGGGGGGGTGTGCCCCGCCCCCCCCCCCCACAAAAAAAAGTTTCCCGCAGGGGGGGCCAA
>Ga0299912_10003497_pt1 | contig 12814 bp, 10 predicted proteins | sample RVTome_2_FD_207667 | JGI IMG/M metagenome (GOLD analysis project Ga0299912, IMG submission 207667) | Soil microbial communities from uranium-contaminated site in the Upper Colorado River Basin, Wyoming, United States - RVT95D214 (version 2) ...
GGGGTGAACTTAATCCGGATAAAAACGGATTCCGATCTCAAAAATGTCATCTCTGAATTCCTTAGGGATGGGAGGCAAAGGTTCTGCTTTCTTAATCGCCCGCATTGCCATCTGGTCATAAAGGGCATTGCCGGATTTTTTTTCAAACCATGATTTTTGTACTTTGCCGCCCCTTTCTATGACAACGACAATGATTGTTTCCAGGTTAGTTTTCCCTTTGGGAAGGTCTCCAGGGAGGGTCCACTCCTTTTTGATTTTTGTCCATATCAGGCTGTAGTAATCGTTCAGCTTGGATTCCAATGCGGAGGAGCCTCCGAAGGGGGAACCCCAAGGCGATCCGCCTGTTGGGGAACCCACCGTGCCAGACCCTGTTCCGGTTCCAGTTCCGGTTCCAGTTCCGGAGGCCGTCGACTCTTGAGATGGATGAGTCGTTGAAGGTTCCCCTGTCGGACCCTTATCAGGTCTCTCACGAAGGGCCACTTTTTTTCGAATCTCTTCGAGGGCTGCCTTTTTACGAATATCCTCCATGGCCTCTTGGAGAGATTTGAGAGAACTTTCTCTGTTTTCAAAAGTCTCTTCCTTCTCCACCTTTTTTACCTTTTCCACCTGCTTGTTCGCCTTCTTTTCGGTTTTTTTCTGATACGTTTTTATGCCTTCGGCCTTCTTCCCTTCCTGTTGACTCCTGGTGGGCTTCGGTTTTTCAACCGGTGGGGAAGTAGGCAATGCTACCGGAGAGCCGGGGCCTCCTGGAGTGGAACTACCCAGGGGAGATCCGTCTCCTCGAGGTGAAAAGGGACGAATAGTCACTCGATAAACAGAAGGACGCATTTCTGCAATCGTAGGCCTCATGCCGGAGGTGACGGCGGCGACGAGGAAAAGATGAAGCAGCAGTGAGAAAACCCCTGCTTTCAGCAGTCTTCTCTTTTCATGGAAAGCCAAATTGTTCAAAAGAGAAGGATGACCTCTCCTCTTTTGTAATCTTCTCATTTCTTCAACTCGATCCCTAAGCCGGGGTTCTTCACACCCGATTGGGTTAAGACATCCATCACTTGGATCACAGAGTCATATTTGACATTCTTGTCCCCGTTGATAATCACAAAGGAGTCCGGCTTGGCTCTCATCATGGCCCTCAGCTTATATTTGAGGGCGTCTAATTCAAATTTCGTGTCCTCTAAAAAAACCTCGCCTTGAGCATTGATATAGATAATGATGTCTCGCGATGTCTCCTCCGATTTCGATGCCTTGGGCAGTTGGACTTTCATGCTGGATTGATAAATAAAAGGGGTAGCAATCATGAAAATGATCAATAGAACCAGAACCACATCGGTAAAAGGGGTGATGTTAATCTCTGCCATCAATTTGGTTTTTCTATTCTTCCTCTTCATGTGATTTATTCCTTGCCAATCAGGTCGATTAATTCGGAAGCACATAACTCCATATCGTTCACAAAACGTTCCACTCTTTTCATAAAATAATTGAAGGCGATCACTGCAGGGACAGCCACAAAAAGCCCCATGGCCGTACAGACCAGTGCTTCGGCGACCCCCCCAATGACAATACTCATTCCACCGGCTCCGGCCACGGCAATATCATGAAACGCCCTGATGATCCCGAGAACTGTCCCAAAGAGCCCGATATAGACAGCCGTATTCCCGATGGTTCCCACAATGCTCGTAAAGCGTTCTAATCTTATGGTTTCAACAGTGATCTGTCGCTCCATCGCGTTGGATATCTGTTTTTCATGGCGATCATGAAGCACCAGTCCCGAATAAATGACATTCGAGATAGGAGCATACGTGTGCTTGCAGATTTCCATTGCTTTTTCTAAGCTCCCACTTTTTAATGCCCTTTTTATTTTTGTCATGAATTCCGATCTTTTGGTTCGGGATAATCTTTTGTAGTAAATGATTCTTTCCAAAAGAATGGTGATGGATAAAAAAGAACAGAAGAGCAAGACATACATCGTGAAACCGCCTATCTGAATGATTTCCCAGACTGTTTTTCCTTCAAACATTTCATTCCTCCTCTATCCATTCTGCATTGATTTAATCCAGGTGATCTGAAAGTCTCTTCGTCAATCAATATTACTTATCTGTTGGGATTTCGCAAGCACTATTGCCTGTTTCGTTCCTAGAGGGAGAAGAGGTTGCTAATAATTTTTGAGTTTCTTTTAAGGTGGGGATTCCCTTTCTTCCGCCAAGCTCTCGGCATTTGAGGGCTGCCACCGCATTGCCAAATTTCAAAATCTCCCTTACCTCCCAATTCTGCAATAGGCCGTAAATGAACCCTGCATGGAAGACATCGCCTGCACCGGTCGTATCGACGGCCTTTACCTTGAATCCTTCAGCATGGAAGAATTCACCGTTGACCAGGGCCATCGCGCCTAAATGACCCAAAGTGGTGCAGAGAAATCCATGGGTGTGGTTTTGAAGTTCGAAGAAAGCCTTTTTTTGATCTGAAATTCCTGTGAAGAGTGTGGGAAACCTTGATGAGGTGATGACGAAGTCAATCTTCTTAACCAGTTCGGAGGTGAGGGGTTCCACTTTATCGAGGTCAACGATGGTGGAAATTCCTTCCTCCTTTGCCCACCTGGCACACTGAATGGCACCATGGATATCATGCCCGTCTAAGTGGAGGAACTTTCCAGAACAGATTTCTTCCTTTCGCAGTTCTCCTTCACGATACATCAATCGTTCATCTCGATTCCAGAGAATCGTTCGCTCTCCCGAGGCACCATCCACGATAATCGTGGCAAACTGGTTTGTGGCATTGGGTTCGGTTGTCACCGAGAAGACATCCACTCCTTCCTGGCGAATGGAATGAAAAGAGAATTGCCCCAATTCATCCTCTCCAACTTTTCCAACATATTTCGCTTTTACTCCCCATCGACTCAAGGCCACCATGGCTGTAGCCACCTGACCTCCTCCTTGTTTGGAAAACCGGAGGATCTCCATTTTTGAATTCAATGTGGGGAATTCTGGAACCAGGCTGAGGAAATCTACAGAGTTGAGCCCCATCCCCACCACATCAAAAGGTTTGTCTATGGGGAGAGGAAGATTGAATTGCATGTTTTCTTTTAAAAAATGCCGGCTTTTATTTTAATTCAATGTAAATAATGAAACAAATCGGCCACGCGGCGTTCTCTTATCAGCTACTTTTACTTTGTTAGATGTTTCATCGCTTATTCGAACTCTTCTGATTCCTCTGCAGGATAGAAGAAATAGAGGTCTTCCCGGTTGATACTTTTTGCATTGTTTTGGACTAGAAATTCTTCTTCCTGCTTCCGGAATGCTATGGCCGCCTCTTGCCACCTATCCAGCTTTTATAGGACAAAGGTTAGCCCCGGGTTAAAGGATGGCGGTGAAATGTTTGCCGTATCGAATAGCCCTGTCAACCAATGGTATTCTTTATAACTTCAGCAATCTGCTGGCAGTACTTCTCCGTGACTTCCTGGGTCGGCCCCTCTATCATGACGCGACACATATTTTGAGTGCCCGAATAACGCACGAGCACCCGGCCGTTGTCGCCGAGTTCAGACTCTACCTGCTTAATCGCCTCCATGACCCTTGGCAATAAAGAAATGTCCGGTTTGCTCTTTACATCCACGTTGATCAGTTTCTGCGGAAAGATCTCCATCATTTTCGAAAGTTCTGACAAAGGTTTACCGGTCTCGACCATCGCTGCTATCAGTTGTATAGCGGTAACAATTCCATCCCCCGTTGTGTGGTGTTCAAGGAAAATCATATGACCGGCATCCTCTCCACCCATGATCGCTCCCAAGCGGACCATATCCTCCAATACATAACGATCTCCCACTTTCGAGACATGGTGTTTGATGCCATGCTTCTTGCAAGCCACCTTAAGCCCAAGATTGCTCATCACTGTGCTCACGAGCAGATCGTTCTTTAGCTCCCCTTTTTCCTTGAGGTTCCGGGCACAGATGAGCAGAACCTGATCTCCGGAGATTTCCTGTCCTTTCTCATCCACAGCAATCAGCCTGTCACCGTCACCGTCAAAAGCGAGTCCAATATCCGCTCTCGACTCCACCACCCGTTTCCTAAGATCCTGAGTATATAGAGATCCACAACGATCATTGATATTGAGACCATTGGGGGTATTGTGGATGACCTCCACATTGGCACCTAACTCAAAGAATGTGTCCGGAGCAATTTTGTAGGTGGCCCCATTCGCTGTATCGATGACAATCTTCATCCCCTCCATCATTAAATTTCTGGGGAAAGTATTTTTCAAAAATACGATATAACGACCATGCACATCCTCCAACCGGTAAGCCTGCCCCATCTCCCTAACGGGTGGAACCATCCCAGGCAATTTATTGGCGAGAATGAGCTGTTCGATCTTTTCTTCCTCCTCATCAGAAAGTTTAAAGCCGTTTCCGGAAAAAACCTTGATTCCATTATCCTGATAGGGGTTGTGTGATGCAGAGATCACGATACCGGCATCCGCTCGCATGCTCTGTGTGATGAAAGCAATTCCCGGCGTGGGAAGCACCCCCACCAGGTAAGGGCATCCTCCCATCGAAGTGATACCGGACTCCAGAGCGCTTTCAAGCATATAACCTGATATGCGGGTGTCCTTGCCAATAATGATCCTGGTCCTATGATTCGGTTTTTTCAACAGGTAAGCAATCGCTTGACCCACAGAAAAGGCGATCCCGGCATCCATAGGATGTCGATTTGCCTCTCCCCTTATCCCATCTGTTCCGAACAGCTTGCCCATAGATTTTCCTTTTTACGAAAGATTTGAACGATATTTCTTAAACATAGCCAATGCAGGCAAAGCCTTTCCTGCTTGGCTACATATAAGATCAACGATGGCATCAAGCCATTGCGTACCCCATGTAGAGACATCAGGGGATAAACCTTGGATCACCTCGATATAGTTTCCACCCTGTTCTCCCCTGTGTTTCACTAATGCGTTGAGGAAGGGTTCCCTCTTTTCCTCGCCCGCAGTTTTAGCTGTATCACTGACCAACAGCTCTTCAAGTAATTTACCTTTTTCATAAAACTCCTGTTTCGCTCTTATGGGTTTAGCTCTTCCTTTCTCTTTATCAGGAGATACGGCCATTTTGGCTGCCATGTCCTTGAGCTGCTTCATCCTCTCCTCTTTGGCTATCCGAAGATTTTCAAGTATCGCTGCAAAAATCAGATGACCAAAATCCTGATGTTCAAAGAACATTCTTCGTACATGAAGATACCATTGCTCCAAAGCTATCAAATTTGCAATATAAATGATGTTGTTCTCAACCACGCGGGAAAGGCCTGGATATGCCCTGGGCATGAGGTCAACAACCTTGCCCGAGTGAGTTTTACCTACAATCAGTTGGTTCTCCGTGCCCACATCCTTACGGAGGACCGATCCAGCAGCCACGACGCTGCCGTAACTTATCCGGAGTGGTCCAACCATGCCGCCCTGTCCCCCGAGGAAAATTGGTGGCTTGTTGAGCATGACACCGCGAGGGACATCACCGATTAAGGATGCCGTGGTTTTGTCCCCTTCCGGGGTAAAGTTAAAGTGAATATAGGAGCTCCCTACTTCGCTATGGTCTTTACGGCTCGTGCCGCCTGCCATGAGACAGTCACAAAAATTGATAAGACTCCCAAGAGTAACGAAAGGAAACAGAATGGTATGTTTCAGGCCAACGCAGTGTGCGCCGTTCGCCTCTTCTTCCAGCAAGCACGCCTCACGAACGTGTCCACCGAGTCCCATGTTCGCCTTTTCAAGAAGAACAGATTTTTTAAAATATCCCCCCTTCAATTCTACCTTAGGCCCAAGCTGGCAGTTTTCCACTGTGACAGGTGCCTCATAACCAAGCTGGACCCCTGCTGAGATGACCGTCTTTTCACCGTAAATCCGGCAACCCGGGTAGATCTTGACACCATTGCCCGAGATTTGATCGATATTGACTTCGTTCCCCACATCGATGGTGAGTGGAGTGGGAATATTTACCCCTTTTCTGATGAGTTGCTCAATTTTGTCATAAGAGATAGGTTTTAGATCCACCTTTTCCTCCTCAAAAATGCCGAAAAAGATTTCACATATAGCTTATATTTTTAAACTAACATCAAAGAAATTTCAATAATTTATTTAACTTAAATGATCTTCTTATCTTCAACCTTGCAAGATATGGCTTGTGGTGGATTGAGGTGACTGTTTACAAACCGAGAATCATAGCGAGTGGGGTTTTGGGTTGTAAGGGAAACCTTTGAAAGGGCAGATCCGTAAGACAAATTCCTTAATTCATGGACTGACCCCTATAGCCTCTATATCCCGGCGACGAAACTAAGGGTTCATTTTGGAAGATGAAACCTCCTTGATGAAACTGTCAGGATAATTTTTGAGAATCTTTTTGTCTTTTAAAAACTGGGCAGCTTCATTTTCATTCATAAATTGTCCCACAAGGACTCTGTATAAGGTCCCTCTGCTCCTGCTTTTCATCGTTAGCCAATAGGCTTCCAGCCCTTCCTTTTTTAAAGCTTCTACAAGCTCTCGGACGTTTTCCATATCGCTAAGTGCTCCAACCTGTATGGCATAATATCTCCCTTGGGGTAAAGGTTTACTGGGTTTCGTGATTTCTTGGGATATTGCTTTTTCTTTTTTTACGTCTTCTTGTGCGGTTTTTACGGTCTCCTGCTTCGTCTGAACCGAAAGTGATTCAGCAGGGGGTTTGGGGGGTTCCGCAGAGGGGGCGACAGAAGGGGTGGGTGAGGTTGCTGGAGAGGTGGCAACAGCAGGGGATGTTGGAGGTTCCAAAGGGGTAACAACAGCAGGAGGTTTTGAAGGTGCGGGAGGAGTGGCCACTTTAGGGAGTTTTGGGAGTGCTGGAGGGGGAGCAACCGTTGACGGCTGCGTATCGCCCAATTTGAAAAGCTGGGGGATGATCGTTGGCTTCAGGATAGTCACCGTGAAGATCGATGCTAATATAATAAAGGAAATGGATGCGACGATAATAAAGTAGCGGTACGATCGCTTTTTATTCTGCCTTGGTTTTTTCTTTTCAGGTATTGAGGTTTCTGCCGCTTCCTCCTTTTCGATATCTGCAACACGCTGATACATGCTATCCAATTCGACGAATAGTTCTTCTTCCGGTATTTGTTTGTCTTTCATTTTAAATGTCTCCTTCTTCGATGGATGGGGCCCCGTTCTTGTCTGCGGCCTTTTTAGTCAAGGATTCTTTTTAAATAACGATTTGCCACAATGTCGACATCTAATCCTATGCATTGAGCATAAGCCCTCAAAAAACCCTTCAGGAATGTTCTGGAAGGCGTTTTTTCAAACTGGTCATCCTCGATAGCATGTAAGTAAACCATCCGGACCTTCACTATTTCTGAAATCTCCTCAAGCGATATCCCCAATTCATCCCTGATCTTTTTCAAATCTTTTCCTGATAAGACGTCCTGGGTGAGAATTTCCTGAATCACGGGGTTTGAAGACACGATCGGTTTTAATCTGTCTCTTATTCTTAATGCCGTATTGTTGCCAGGATGTTTCGCATCAGATATGAGACTCAACTTTTTTCGATCCCTCTGATATTGCATCTCCTTTTCGAGGATGCCGCGTTCAATGAGTAATTGATCGTAGCGGGATCTATTCTTTTCATCCATCAGGGTGGAATACGCTTCATCCAGTTTCGCAAGTATTTCCTCCCGTTCTTCTCGGGAAAAAAAAGAGTAGCTTGCCAGCGAATCGTCATGATAAAGTTGATGCATCTCTTTATATGCCTGATGAACCTCGAAAGGTGAGGCATTGCATGCAACTTCCAAAAGTTCATAGAAGCTCAGATCCTCAAGTCTCTTCATACGATGATGACCTGTTGTTAAAACCCGGTACCGTAAAAGCCGGGGCTTACAAAGCCACGGCTTGTTCCTCTGTCATGCCCGTGATACCTTTGATGACTAATTTAAGATCCAGAGTTGACTGCGAGTAAGAATATTTTTCGACAAAGGACTCTTTCCTGCACACCGCCTCGTGGACGCGTTCATCAAAACTTACATTCCCTATGAATTGAATTTTCATGCCGAGGTGTTTCTCAACAATCTTACAGATGAGCGCTCCAACCTTGGGATTATCCTGTCTTCTAACCTGATTAAGAACCAGCTTGAATTGGAAAGCCTTTAAAATCCTTTCTATCTTGCTGCCTTGCTCCGGATCGATATTTTTTAGCGTATCGAGAAGGTATTCCGGATGATGGGTGATGGCATCTCGGTTCTGTGCTTCTGCTTTCTCAGCCAAGGTTCTGAAACGATCGATCTTGAGGACCTGGCGGATCTTGCGGACATAAACGGAGCGAATTAGCCTATAGATATTTTCGATCGATGTGGGCTCTGGAATGCAAACAAAAATCCCAGAGTCCGACAGGGTGAAAAAATCGATGGTATTAAAAGATGTGCCTGCGCCCAGGTCAAGCAGAATATAATCATAATTCAATCTCGATATGGCACGTAACATTTTCATCTTCTGTTCATGAGCGAGATTGGAGAAGTCCAGCTTATTTCTGGCTCCGCTGATTAGAAAAAGATTATGGATCGGTATTTCGAGAATGGTTTCCTCAAGGGTTGCCACTCTCTTATTGAGAAAATCGGAAAGACTTATCTCTGGATTGGATAGGCCGATGATCGTGTGAAGATTGGGTGTGCCGAGGTCGGCATCGATCAGAAGGGTCTTGAATCCTTGCCTGGCTAATAGAATTCCAATATTGCTGGTGAGAAAGCTCTTACCGGTTCCACCTTTTCCTCCACCAATGGGCCATATATGCGGCATAAAGTTAGAACTATATTGATTTATGCTATTCATTATTCAACTCTATATGATTTTAAATTATAGCACAATCAAGCGATATTTGCGGTGCGGGACCGTTCAGAGGATGGGGACATCCCGCATGGTTCTTGTCCCTCTCGTCCTATAATAAAAACAAGGGTAATGATGTTTGTCCTTCATATTTTTATCTCCTTGAAACTCACGCTTCAGCGGCTGGCCAGAAGGTTTGTCCGACTGGTAGCGTTTGCTCGCTGTTCCCGAACAGGATCATTTGAATGAATTTTATGCATTTTCTATACCGAACTTATAAGCTTTTATTGTGCCACAAGGAATCGTAACCCATACCCGAGGCTCAGCGTGATTTATAGGTCAAAAGGTCTGTAACCCCTCTGTTTCGGAAGTTAATTTACACCCCTAAAAGGTTCTTGTCAACCACTTGGCCGGAACGTGCCCTGTCCCGACCTATCGGGATAGACGGGGTCCCTGCCTACCGACAGGCAGGAAGGGGCACAATATAAAATGAAATTACCTTGCCGGGAAGCCACGCCCCGTGGGCGGGGAGCTTCACTGCGCTTGCCCACCCTCAATTTTTCATTCTATCCATCCCGTTTTGTTTGGATGAAATGCCTTTTACCACCTGGGCGAATCCCTCTTCAGGGCTTCATGAGACCGTCTTTGATGGGTTGGATGACAGGTCCATTACATGAGTGTGGATTACTTATGACGTCTGAGACAAAGTGCTCAATCGTTAAGTGGCGCGGCCGATGAAGCCTCTCCAAGCAGGTCGTACAGGTGGAATCATTTCGGATCCTTAATGAAGAACAAAAACTGGGGATGGGTAAGTTTGGCTATAAAGGGACTCAGAGTTGACGAAAAGGCCCATCCATAGTATAAAGGAAGTTAAATTAATGTAAAAGGATAGAGATTTGGAAGGTATTGCTACCATCATTCTTGCAGCGGGAAAAGGGACCCGGATGAAGTCAGACCTTGTGAAAGTACTTCATCCCATTTTGGGACTTCCTATGCTCTCCTATCCCATTGACCTATCCTTAACCGGAGCCAAATCCGAAAAGACGGTTGTGGTAATAGGTCATCAGGCAGACCAAATTAAGGAGAGGTTTCAGAACACTCGGGTTGATTTCGCCATTCAGAAGGAACAACTGGGCACCGGTCATGCGGTCTTGCAAGCTATTCCATTTCTGAAAACGTTCACGGGTACTGTTCTTATCCTCTGCGGAGATGTTCCCTTGGTGAAAGCCGATACCCTTCATTCCTTTATCGATGCTTTTTGGAAAAGCGACTCCATCCTCTCTGTGCTAACGACCGTGGTGGAGGATCCGTTCGGGTATGGTCGGATTGTCCGAAGTTCTGAGGGTTGGATAGGGAAAATTGTGGAAGAGAAAGATGCGACCAAGGAAGAAAAATCGATCCGAGAGATTAATACGGGGATATACGGCGTGAAGGCTTCCTTTTTGATTGATGGGTTAAGCAAGATTGGAAAGGATAACGCACAAGGTGAATATTATCTCACCGACCTGGTTGAGATTGCAAACAAAAAAGGTTTGAGGTGTTCTGCTTATATCGTGGCGGATCCGGTGGAGGTAATGGGAATCAACACAAGGGTCGATCTTGCCGTGGCCAATGAGGTTCTTAAACTGGAGAAGCTGAAGGAGTTAATGCTCTCTGGAGTGACTGTTATCGATCCCAAAACTACCTATGTGGAGAGAATGGTTGAAGTGGGAAGAGACACGACGATCTCTCCGAATTGCTATCTCCATGGGATGACAAGAATTGGTGAACGCTGTATCATTGAATCTAACTCAAAGATCACAGACTCCGCGATCGGCAATGAGGTGATGATTCGCTCGAATTCTGTGATCACTGGAAGCAAGATAGAAGAGGGGGCCGTTATTGGCCCTTTTACCCATCTGAGGCCCCTCACGGAGTTGAAGGCGAGGGCAAAGATAGGGAACTTTGTGGAGGTGAAGAAGTCGGTCATCGGCAAAGGTTCCAAAGCCAATCATCTTACCTATATCGGAGATTCCATGGTTGGAGAGGAGGTCAATATCGGCGCTGGGACGATCACCTGTAACGATGACGGGCTCGAGAAGCATCAGACGATCATCGGTGATCGGGTCTTTGTGGGATCGAACGTGGAACTTGTGGCGCCGGTCAAGGTGGGAAATGGTTCTACGATTGGCGCGGGTTCCACCATCACGAAAGATGTTCCAGGAGGAGCGCTAGCCATCAGCCGGGTGAAGCAGCAGAACATCAAGGGTTGGAATAAAAAGTCAGAGCTCCGCCATAAAAAAAATAAAAACAAAAAGAATTAATAATATTTTAGTCCATTGTAGAAAGGGTTAACATTCAATGTAAAATGCAAATTTTAAAATAAGATTTTTAGTCACACTTTAGGTCTTTGAAAAGATCCTTTTGTTGTTTCATCCAAGTTGTCATTCCCGTGAAAACGGGAATCCAGAAATGAGAGAATAGAACTTGGATTCCTGCTTCCGCAGGAATGGCGATCTTTTATAACAATTGGATCATTCCTTTTTCAAAGGGTTAAATTGATAAGATTTTTATAAAATTTACATTTCTCATTTTACAATTTACAATTTTCAATGAGGTTTAAATATGTGTGGTATTGTCGGATATATCGGCACCAGAGAGACGGCAAGGGTTCTCATTGATGGGCTCAAACGACTCGAATATCGAGGCTATGACTCTGCAGGCATCGCTGTCTTCCATCGAGGCAAGATTGAGATTCGAAGGAAAGAGGGGAAATTAACAAAGTTAGAGGAGTTAATCGGAAAAGAGACCTTTGATGGAAAGGTGGGGATAGGTCATACCCGATGGGCGACCCATGGAAGGCCATCCGACGAGAATGCCCATCCCCATAAGGCAGGCAAGGTCGCTGTGGTCCACAATGGCATCATCGAAAACTATCTTCCTCTTAAAGAGATTCTTAAGGGCAAGGGTCATGTTTTTACCTCTGAAACAGATACGGAGATTATCTCCCATCTGATCGATGAATTCATTCATGAAGGATATTCCTCTCTGGAGGCCGTGAGAATAGCGTTAGATAAGATCAAGGGCTCTTATGCATTGGGCATCCTTTTCGAAGGGGAAGAAGATCACTTGATCGCCGCCCGCAAGGAGAGTCCCCTGGTGATCGGTCTTGGAAAGGAGGAGTATTTCATCGCCTCGGACGTTCCCCCGGTTCTTCCCTATACCCGGGACTTCATCTTTATGGAAGATGGTGAAGTAGCCCTTCTCTCTTCTGAGGGAGTAAAAGTTGTCGATATCAAGGGAAAGGAAGTTTCAAAGGAACCGAAGCGGATCAACTGGAATCCCTTGATGGCAGAGAAGAGCGGGTATAAACATTTTATGCTCAAGGAGATCTTCGAGCAGCCCAGGGCAGTGATCGATACCATCCGGGGCCGACTCTCAGAGGAGAAAGGTGATGCCGTTTTCGGAGATGTCCACTTTGATCCAAAGTTTCTAAAGAAGATGCAGCGGATCAATCTGATTGCCTGCGGCACCTCCTATCATGCCGCCCTCGTGGGAAAGTATCTCATTGAAGACTTCTGCCGAATTCCAGTGGAGGTAGATATTGGTTCAGAGTTTCGATATCGGAATCCGATCATTAAAGAGGATCATCTCCTTGTAGCCATCTCCCAATCCGGAGAGACGGCCGATACCCTGGCTGCTTTGAGAGAAGCGAAACGAAAAGGAGCGATGACCTTAGCCATCTGCAATGTGGTGGAGTCAAGCCTGGCAAGAGAGGCGGACCATGTGATCTACACCCATGCGGGCCCTGAGATCGGCGTGGCTTCCACCAAGACCTTTGTCACTCAATTGGTCGTCCTTTTCCTTATTGGCCTTCGAATTGGGAGAGAATTAGGTGTCCTCTCCAGCGAAGAAGGGAAGACCTTGATTGAGAAATTGGTCGGGGTTCCCCACCTTATGGAAGAGATACTGAAAGCATCGCATCAAGTAGCCAAAATCGCCAGAAAGTACCTCCATGCCAGGGATT
>Ga0299912_10003499_pt1 | contig 12814 bp, 6 predicted proteins | sample RVTome_2_FD_207667 | JGI IMG/M metagenome (GOLD analysis project Ga0299912, IMG submission 207667) | Soil microbial communities from uranium-contaminated site in the Upper Colorado River Basin, Wyoming, United States - RVT95D214 (version 2) ...
TCCAGCTTGAGGTAGTGCATCCCTTTACCACTTCGGGGCTTCCATATAAAGGCCCCAAGCGCGCACCCATTACCATAGCCGTCTTTAGTGACTATCAGTGACCGTACTGTGCGCGGCTCGAGCCGCTGCTCCAGCAGGTGCTGGACAAATATCCTAAAAAGGTCAACCTCGTCTTTAAAAACTTCCCTCTTACCTCCATACACCCCTTCGCCTATGCGGCTGCTACGGCGGCCTTGGCAGCGGATGCGCAAGGAAAATTCTGGGAGTTTCACGATAAATTATTCGCCAACCAAAGGGCACTGAATGATGCCCAGATTCAGGGGATTGCCAGGGAACTCAGGCTTGACATGGAGCGATTTAACAGCGCGATGAAGGACCCTTCCATACAGAAACTCCTTGCCAGGGATATGGAAGAGGGTAGGCAGGCAGGCGTTGAAGGGATCCCCGCCATCTTTGTCAATGGGAGGCTCCCGAAAGAGGGTAGCCTGCAGGGCATCGAGGCACTGATAGAGGCTGAATTGAAGAAAGAGAAAAAGAAATAGAGGCCTCTTTTTATAATTTTTCTACTCTTCGGTAATCCCCCGGATGGCTGGGTAACGGATATCTTGGCAGCACTCGGCTGCTGAAGAATGGACCCTGATCCGTTAAACGAGATTGTGCCGGAGCTGACGGCATGGGTCAAAGGATATAAAAGGGCATCCCCTCGAGGGATGCCCTTTTAGTCTAAGCGTAAGTTATAAACTACTTGTTTGGAGCTGCCTATTACGGGCGGATCTCGATCTTTGTTGCCATATTCTTGCCTCCCTCGACCTTATAAATGATCCAGAGAGTCTGTCCCGTCTTCAGATAATCGAAGGACAGTTTTTTCTCCTTGTTTTTTTCATCAAGTTTAAAAATCTTTGTTTTGTCATTAGTAGCAAAGGTCATCATTGTTTCTATGGGCTTTTTCCCCTTGGGCGTCACTATCTTCTTGAAATCAAACGTCTTCGCCGCCGCATCGATCTTTTCAAGAACCCCCACGGCAGCATTCCAAACGTCTGCTGCGGGTGCAGGCTGTGCCGGAGGCGGGGATGTCTTTTGCTGCGCCAGAGCACCAAAGGCAAAAGCAACTACTGTAAGCACTGTAGCTACCAAGATCAGCTTCTTCATGTCTTTACCTCCTCTTTCGCGTTGGTTTTTTAATATAAAATGCCTCTTTTACCCGCAAAAAACAAGTGCGATTCTGGGGCACCACTCTTTTAAATCTTCCTTATTGCCGCAAAGTATACCATATCTTGTAATGGCAGTCAACTCGTTCTTATCCGAACCGGCGTATTGAGCACTCGATACAATCTATAAGAGACGACCAAAATAGGCAAGCTCTCAAGGTACTAAAAAATCCTGAATGCGACCTATCAGCCATGCCCCAAAACCTTTTTCTTATAACCCCCTCCCCTCGGTCCTGCTTACAATGCCCTGTACGCATTACGTAGAAAGCCCGTCGTGCCAATTGCCTCAGGGGAGATCTTCGCATGCCCACCCTTTCCCCGTTCGCCGGCATCTTGACCTTGTTATCATAATCCACCATGATTAGAATAAGACCATTACTTCCGAAAGGAGATCGGCATGGATCTTAAAGGAAGCAAAACCGAGCGAAATCTTCATAAGGTATTTGAACATGAAATGAGGGCCTATTTCGAATATACGCACGCCGCCCAGGTGGCACGTGACGCCGGATTCCAAGTGGTTGCCGACATGTTTCACCAGACTGCCCGGAATGAAGCCGAGCACGCGGAACACGCATTTAATCTCCTGGGCGCCTCCGGCGACATCAAGGCAAATGTGCGCGTGGCGATTGAGCATGAAGAAGAAGCAACGGCCTTCTATCAAAAGGCGGCTGACATCGCGGGAAAAGAGGGGTTTGACAAGATCGCCGCTCTCTTTCGCAGGATCGGCAAGGGAGAAGAAAACCACAAAACAAAATTTGCCGAACTTTTAGACTCTCTTGATCGCAACGTCCCTGTCGAGGGCAGGACGGTACGACATTCCGCGCTTACCATGGCGCAGCTCATGCTGCCCGCCCAGGCGAACCCCGCGGGATTTGTCCATGGTGGAGAGCTGATGAAGCTCATGGACAATTGCGCCGGTGTCACCGCCGGCCGTCACAGCAATTCCTACGTCGTTACAGCGCAGGTCAACGATATCCGATTCTTGCAGCCCGTCCGGGTGGGATCACTGGTGTTGGTATATGCCAAAATAACGTTTGTAGGCCGCACATCGATGGAGATTCAGATCGAAGTCGAAACCGAGAACCTCTTCACCGGAGAGCGGATGAGGGCACTCACTTCATACTACACCATGGTAGCCGTAGACGACGAGGGACGGCCAAAAACGATACCTCCGCTGATGGTGTACACAGAAGAGGAAGAACAACTGTTCAATGAGGGATTGCAGCGCTACAACAGCAGAAAGACAGCGCAAGCAAAAGCCTGACTAATAAGGCGCTCGGGATAAGAAGGGCAGCCCTCCTTGGGTTATTGTAGATTATTTTCGGCTTTGACGGTTACAAAATGGTTACAGTCACGCATCGGCTTGCGCACACGACATAATACCCTTACTACAGTACAATTTTTTTAATGAAATCCATATTTCTTTTACCTCCCTGCATGCACTGCAACAAGAGATATTTATTTTTATTGACAAATCCAAGCTTTTGACCTAAGTTTTGTGTATATTTCACAAAACCCTAAGTAACCTAATAACCTAACCTCTAACCTAAGGGGGGAGTTATGAGAAGGGGTTTCTGGAAGGTGCCTTTAGCATGGCCTCTGAGGAGTTTTATACCCTGAGGGGCTTTTGTATTTTTAAGGTTTGAACGAGTAGGTAGAAATTCGTTTAATGTTCATAAAAGAGAACACCGAAGAGAAGGGCCGTAGGCGTTACTCATGATGAAGTGTCTGAGGTGTGGACACGAGAACCGGGAAGGAGCAGGGTTCTGCGTAGAGTGTGCCCAGCCACTTGTGGGAGAGCCTTTGTGCCCTGAATGCGGGCATACCAATCCGATAGACAGCAAGTTCTGCGAGCAGTGCGCTCATAGCTTAGCCGCACCAACTGCCGAAAAACCACCCCCGCCATCACCTGCACCCACCTCCTTTGCCGGCGGCCGCTATCAGATCAAGAAGTTTCTCGGCGAGGGGGGCAAGAAGAAGGTCTACCTTGCCCACGACACCCTGCTCGATCGGGACGTGGCCTTTGCCCTGCTCAAGACTGAGAAACTGGATGACACGGCCAGAGCCCGCATCAAACGCGAAGCCCAGGCCATGGGACGGCTTGGTGATCACCCGCACATCGTCACCGTCTTTGACCTCGGGGAGCATGAAGGGCAGCCCTACATGGTCCTTCCCCTCATGCCCGGGGGCGATGTGGAAGGGCTGATTGAGAAGGCGCCCGAGCACAGGCTCCCCATTGATCAGGCTCTCGCCATCGCCAAATCTGTGTGCCTGGGTCTGGAATATGCTCATTCCAAGGGAATTGTGCACCGCGACCTGAAGCCGGGAAACGTGTGGCTGAGTGCTGACGGCACGGTGAAGATAGGTGACTTCGGTCTGGCATTGGCGGTGGACTTATCGCGCCTGACCCAGTCGGGAATGATGGTAGGTACATTTCATTACATGCCGCCGGAGCAGGCGATGGGGGGTGAGGTGACCGCTAAGGCAGACCTTTACGCTCTGGGGGCGATGCTCTACGAGATGGTGACAGGGCGGCCGCCCTTCGTCGGAGACGACGCCTACGGTATCATCGGTCAGCATATCAATACGCCACCGGTGTCGCCCAGCTGGCACCGTCCTGAGCTGACGCCAGCTCTGGATGCACTTATTCTGCAGTTGCTTGAGAAAGACCCACAGCGACGTCCCGCCTCGGCTGCCCACGTGCGCCAGGCCCTGGAATCCATTGAGGCAGGGCAGATTAGCCAGGCACCATTACAGGAAACGACGACTGTGGCCGGGAGTCCGCTTTATCGCCGGGTATTTGTCGGTCGTGAGGCAGAGCTGCGCCAGCTTCAATCTGGCTTTGATGGCGCCATGTCAGGGCAAGGGTCACTGGTGATGGTTGTGGGAGAGCCAGGCATCGGTAAGACTGCCCTCTGCGAGCAGCTGTCCACCTATGTCGTCCTGCGGGGCGGGAAGGCCCTGGTGGGACACTGTTACGAAGAAGGGTCTTTGTCGCTGCCCTACCTGGCTTTTGTGGAGGCACTGCGCTCCTATGTCCTCACCCGTGATGTCAAGAACTTGCGGAAGGAAATGGGCACCGGCGCCGCTGATATTGCACGCATTGTGTCTGAGATTAGGGAGAGGCTGAAGGTGAAGCTGCGGCCGCCGGGCAATCCTGAGGAGGAGCGCTACCGCCTGATGCAGGCTGTCACCGGCTTCCTGAGTAATGCCGCAACTGTCCAGCCGCTGCTGGTAGTGCTGGAAGACCTGCATAATGCCGACAAGGGCACGCTAGAAATGCTCACCCATGTCTCCCGCAACCTCACCGGGACACGGCTATTCCTTGTTGGCACATACCGCGATGTGGATGTAGACCGGTCTCACCCTCTATCTGCAGCCCTGGCCGAGCTGCGCCGTATCTCCACGTATGAACGTGTAGTCCTTCGGGGCCTAAATGCCGATGAGGTCAGGCGAATGCTGGAGAATATCACCGGACAAGATGTCCCCTGGGGCCTTGCCGAGGCGGTCCACCGCCAGACGGAGGGGAACCCGCTGTTTGTTCAGGAGGTGGTGCGCTACCTGGCTGAGGAGGGTCTAATCACCCGAACGCAGGGGCGCTGGCGGGCGACCAAGGATACACCGCTGGAAATGAGCATACCTGAAGGATTGCGGGACGTCATCGGCAAGCGTCTGAGTCGCCTGAGCACGGAATGTAATCGCCTGCTCTCTGTTGCCTCCGTTATCGGGAGAGAGTTTCGGCTGAAGGTATTGCAGCGGGTGGCTGGTGTAGCCGAGGATGAGCTTATCGCTGCCCTGGATGAAGCCAAGAGAGCCGCAGTAGTGGAGGAACGGTCTGCGGTGGCAGCAGCAGTTACCTACCGGTTCGCCCATGCCTTCTTCCGTCAGACCCTCTACGAGGAGATTATTGCTCCCCGGCGCATCAGGCTGCACCAGCAGGTAGCACGCGCCTTGGAAACCTTGTATGTCAAGCGCCTCGAGGGACATGCCACCGAATTGGCCGAGCACTTCTCCCATTCCACTGACCCGGCCGACCTTACGAAGGCGGTTGAATACGGCAAGATGGCGGCCAAAAGGGCTACGGACGTTTATGCCTATGGAGAGGCGGTACGGCTGCTGGAGCAAGCGCTTAAGGTACAGGAGGTACTTGACTTTGAGGACAAGGCCAAGCAGTGCGATCTGCTCCTGGCACTGGGCGATGCCTTAATCCTCGCCGGCGAGCATCAACGCATTATCAACATCGAGGCGCCCCAGGCGCTGTCTCTGGCTGAGGCTATCGCCGACAACAAGCGGGCGTCCCGGGCTTGCTTGCTGGCAGCGAGGGGGCTAGGAGGCTATGGATTGGGTGCGGGGGCTTCTCCCGAGGCAGCACAGTGGGCCGCTCAAGCCGACCGCTATGCCGAACCAGAGACGGTGGAGCGTGCCTGGGCGGACGCCATGCTGGGTTATGTGAAATTGTCTGGAGTTAGCTTCTTACCAGAAGGAGCTACTCTCATTAGCCGAGCTCTGGATCTGGCCCGTCGTCTGGGAGACCCCGACACGTACTGGTGGACAGCCGTGTTATGGCTCTCCTTGGTGTCAGCGCCACAGCATGACGAGAAGCGGCTGCGCCTGGCCAAAGAGCTGGCGGAACAGTCCCGGGCTGGCGTGAACTTATATATATCTACTTGGGTACTGTGGTGCATGGTGCAGACGTTCCTGGAGTTTGGCCAGCGCCGCCGCGCCCAGGACATTATGGCTGAGATGCGGACACTGGCCGAGCGCAGCGGACAGCCAAACCTGCTTGTCCTATCCATGGTAAATGACGCTATGATGGCTATCTGGGACGGGAGCTTGGAGGAGGCAGTAGCAATCCGCCGCCGCACGTTGGCCCGCGCTGAGGAGCTGGGCATCCTTGAATACGCAGCGATATGGGCAAGTTGGGTATTACCTGCTAGGGTGTATCTCGGGGACGCTGGCCGCGCCCTAGAGCGCGTGCTTCAGGACTCGAGAAACGCCTCCCAGAACGTAGGCGCTGAGATGGCGATTCTGTTCTGCTTGGCGCACCTGGGCCGATATGCCGAGGTGGCGGAGATGTTGGAACGGCTGGTCGTGGCACGCCCCGGCATTGGCTCGGCCAAGGACGAGACCCAGGGATGGGTAGATATCACATTATTGGAGGTCGCGGTGCTAGCGGGACATCGCACGGCGGCTGAACTGCTCCTTCACCGACTGGCTGGCAACAGCAGCCGAACGAGTGGCCTATGGCGCACCACATGCGCAGGCCGCCATCTGGGTGGGGCAGCCTCGCTACTCGGTAGATATGAAGATGCCCGCAAATACTATCAGGAGGCCATCAAGGTCTGTACCGAGATGAGGTTCCGCCCGGAGCTGGCGCTTACACGGCTCCAGCTTGCTGAGCTACTGCTGGAGCACTATCCGAAAGAGCGAGCCGCAGCGCTGGAGCACCTTGATTTTGCCATCACCGAGTTCCGCGACATGAAAATGCAGCCGTCACTGGAGCGCGCCCTGCGACATAAGGAGATTCTCAAGGCATAAGCCCTCGTCTCAGAGTCGTCAGGTAACATTTAGCCATTTTGTTCAAGTTTCTGAAAAAGAGATAATTAATTCTTGCAGTTAAGCCTGCCCTGGAGATCCTCTCAAGCAGAAAGTCTCGATTACAAAATAAAAGAGGCGGTCTGACCGCCTCAGATCATAAGGAAAAATTTGGCGTCCCCAAGAGGATTTGAACCCCTGTTGCCGGCGTGAAAGCGCCTCAGAAAAGCCTTATTCAGCCATGTTTAAACCTTGTTAACCCATTTAAAAGGGTTGAGTTCCGACCAGATTCCGACTTAAATTTATTATTTTTTCCTAGGGGTGAGCGACGGTTACAACTTGGTTACACTCAGCCAAAATCAAGCGGTGCAGTTGTCTCTTTGAAATCTCTAACTGAGTAATTTTCTTGGTGCCTGGAGAGGGACTCGAACCCGCACGGAGCAAAGCCCCAAGGGATTTTAAGTCCGTAACAGAGTAACTCAGGAGAGCCAATGATTTCAGTTGCTTGCTGATCTCATTGGCTCTTCCTTTGTCTTAGGATGTTGGGAAATGTTAGGTTATGTTAGGATTTGTGCGGTAGGTTGGGCACAATTTCGGGCACAGTTTTAAGGTGACAAGTTTTTGGGGGGAGGGTTTAGCGACTCCTCCCCCCTTTGAGGTCCTATCTCACCTTCAGATCCACGGTATACCCAGTACCAGAATAGTAAGGTGGGGTGATTGTAATCCAGTCTTCAACAGAATCGTAGATGGCCCCGTCCTTTTTTTCAGGGCGTACCTCTCTTCCCCTTGCTTAACCGCTCGTGTAGACCACGGCGATGAGGTAGACCTTATAGGTCTTGCCGTTGATCTTCACGGTCTTGGTCACGGTATCCCAATCAACGGTCTCGATGGCCTTGCCCAGGGTGTAGGAGTGCACCAGGTCATCATCCTGGCGCTGTCCATAGCCGGGGATAGCAGAGGTGGTGATGTAGTCCCCTGCCTCAATAGCCCCATTGCCATCCGTCACCCAGACCCTGCCCTCTCCGAGGGCATTGACTGTGGCAAAGCGCTCTCCTTCCTGAGCCTCATACCAGTGGTTCTCAGGCAGGGTCGCCTCTGCCACCAGGACGCCGAAGACGGCCTTGTCATGAGGCTGATCAGCCAGTTTTATGGTGGGCAGGGTGGAGGAGAGGTTTACAGTGCCGTCTGGATTTAGCCGTCTCTGGGCCTGGCCTGTGGCGACAACGATCAGCCCCGGCTCAACCTTTTGGGGAAAATTCTCTGCCAGTTTGGCCTCATGGGCGCCGGTAAAGGGGCCGTAGTTTGTGCCGGAACCGCCGGCATAGAAGTCATAGCCGGAGGTGCTGTTGCTAGCACCGTAGACGCCGTAGTTTGTGCCGCTGATGGCGGAGGCCTGTCCCGTGACTCCGCGGCCTGATGTGCTGGCGCTAGTCCCGTGGACGCCGTAGGTATAGCCGCTGGTGGCAGAGGCCAATCCATAGACGCCGCGGCCATCGGTACTGTCGTTTTTCCCGTAGACGCCGTAGGTGGTGCCGCTGGCGGCGTAGGCCAATCCATAGACGCCGCGGCCTGAGGTGCTGGCACTACTCCCTACGACGCCGTAGTTTGTGCCGCTGGCGGCGGAGGCGAATCCCCAGACGCCGTAACCGTTACCTGAGTTGTTGTCGTTTTGCCCGTAGATAGTAGTAGAATCCAGGGCACGGGCATAACCAGTGCCGGGGTAGTAGGGAGGGGCGGTGATGATCCAGCCTGATCCCTCGCTCCACACGGCCCCATCCCGGTGCAGGATCTTATTGCCATCATCAGGGTCATAGAGGAAGTCCACCGCCCAGTCAATCCCCGGGTAATAGGGGGGGGTACTCACGATCCAGCCGGTCTCGGAGTCGTAGATCGCCCCATCCTTGTGCAGGATATGATAGGGTGCGGCCCAGCCCCTGGCTGCTACAATCACAACCACTAAACAGATGACAAGGACAATATACCTCTTCATTTGTCAGCCCTCCTTTTTCTGGTATGACGTTTGGTGAGAAATAAAAAACACCAAAAAGCATACAAGACACCTCTCGAAGCCGGAATTACGGCACCTCCGGGGGACCTTTTCTTTTCATCCTCCTCTCTGCCGGAAGGTTAGACAATAAGGGGAAGCCCTTAAGGCTTCCCCTTATTGATTACCGCACCTCCAGGTCTACCGCATACGCAGTACCAGGATAGTATGGGGGTGAGGTCATAATCCAGCCTGTTGCGGAGTTGTAGATCGCCCCATCCCTATGCAGGATCTTATAGCCAGCACCCACCAGCTCCAGGGCACGGGCGTAGTCGGTCGTGGGGTAGTAAGGCGGCGCTGTCATGATCCAACCACCTGAGGTGCTCCAGACGGCCCCGTCTCTGTGCAGGATCACATAGCCGCTTTCTGCAAGCTTCATATCTACGGCATAGGCCGTGCCGGGATAATAAGGTGGGCTGGTCATGACCCAGCCTGTGGCAGAGTCGCAGATGGCACCGTCTCGGTGCAGAATCACGTAGCTTGCATCTCCTCTCACTTCCAATGCCTTGGCATAGGCAGTGCCGGGATAGTAGGGAGGTGTGGTGATGGTCCAGCCAGTGTCAGAGGACCACAGGGCGCCGTCCCGATGGAGGATAATCGCTTCACCACTGCCGGCGATTTCCAGATCCCTGGCATACGCAGTGCCAGGGTAGTAGGGCGGAGTTGTAACAATCCAGCCTGTTGCTGAATCGTAGATCGCTCCATCCCGGTGCAGGATCAGGTACCCATCCGCGAGCAGCTCCAAATCCCGGGCATAGCCAGTGCCGGGGTAGTAGGGCGGGGTAGTCACCTCCCAGCCGGTTTCGGATGACCACAGGGCACCGTCTTGGTGGAGGATTATATGGATTGTTTGTTGGGCCGTGGTGAATTGCCATAAGTCACCCGTCGTATCACCACAGTCATTCTTGGCGACAATCCGCCAGTAATAGATAGAATTTTTTCCCAGTGATCCAGGATCATAGGCACTATCCGTCACCGTTCCAACTTTTTCAGGAGGATAGGTAGTGCCGAAATAGACATCATATGAAGTTGCACCATCACTATCATCCCAATCTAAATCCGTAGTAATGGAGATATCAAGTGCCTCGTCTGCCGGCGAGGGGTTGGTAGGTTCGGCTGGTAGCGGACAAGACTCAACGGTTAACATCACAGCCCTGCTGGTATTACCAACCCCATTAGTGGTGTTGGTAAAGGTCACGGTGTCGTTATAGGTGTCTGCCGTGAGGCTATTCGCAGTACTGTTAATGGAGACGGTTACTGTAGCACTTGCTGCCGGCGCGAGTGATCCGCCAGTTGCCGAGAGCGTCACCCAGTCCTGGGTCTTGGAGGCGGTCCAATTTATTGAACCCTCACCGGTGTTCTCAAGGGTGTAGTCCTTGCTCGATGGACTAAACGGTCCACCTTCATTACCCGAGGAGCTCAACCCCTCAGCTGGAGTCACGGAGAGAACTCCAGGGGGAGGCTCTACTGACAGCAACCAGCTCTCACTATCCGAACCGGCAGCGTTGGTAGCCTGGATGGTGATGGTATGTGGGCTGCCGCTCGCTGTCGGGTCGGCCCATGATACAACACCCGTGCCGCTGTCAATGCCCATTCCGCTCGGGCCAGACACTAACGACCATGTCACAGGCAGTGTCCCCTGTGATAAGGAGGGTGTCGGACCTGTGTAGGGTGTGCCTTCATCAACCGCGTCATCGGAAAGGGGATTAATCACTGGTGGTAGCACAGGCGGAGGACAGGATTGTGTTGCCTGGGTGCCTAAGTCAGTCCATGCTGTTTCAATCTCGTCGCCGTTTTTCGCCTTCACGCGAAAACTATAGGAAGTTTCACAGGCAAGCCCTGTGCTGTCCCAATAGATATTCGTCGTCCACCCCGAATTCGACCCCTGCGTTGTGTTCTCACAGTAATACTGGGTCCCTGATGGATTCCCACCATCGGTCCAGTTAGCCTGAATGCTGGTCTGGGTGACATTCGAAAAGGAAGAAGCCACCGGGGCATTGGCCAGGGTGTATGCGTAGAGGGTTGAAGACCAGGAGGTCTCGTTGGGCATTGATGCCGCATCCCGTGCCTTGACCTGATATCCATATTGATGGTTCGGCTGCAGGCCGGTATCGGTATAAGAGGTTGAGCTTTGCCACCCGAAATCAGATCCGCCGGTACCGCCGGTGGGACTGTCCACGAAATCAAAGTAATAGGCAACAGGCGGACTCCCCGTGTCCGTTGCTGTGGTCGCCACCATGGGAATCGATGTGGAGCTGGCTGCATAAGGCGGCGTGGCCCAGGTCATGGGATTGGGATCCGGAGGAGTCGTGTCCGGGGCGAACTCATCCGCCCCCATGTCCACAGTCGCTGTGCCGTTGCTGTCGCCATCAATGATGCGGTCATCACCCTCAAAGTCCGTGGCAGGGACACCGGGGGCGCTGTTTAAGCCGGTATCGATGCAGGGGGAAGTGGCTTGCAGGTGGTAGTTGCCTCCGCCGACAAACTGGGGGTCGGCATCGATGTTACCGTCTTCGGCATTCCAAGAAGAACCCGAAATCGTAGCATCATTGTTGTAGCGGTAAGCAACACCTGAGCCTTTATTGAGATAGACATCACCACCGCTGCCTGTGTTCCCCCAGCAGATGTTGTTGTAGAAATTAACCGTGCCGCCGCCATCTCCGCCAAAGATATAAAGGTGACCCCCCTTACCGTCAATGCCAGCAGTGTTTCCCGTGATGGTGTTGTTGGTGAAAGTGATGGTACCTGCCGTACCTGAAGTTGTATAAGAAGAGGCAGCTACCCCGCCGCCATAATCATTCGTAAGGTTGCTAGCGATGACGTTGTTGAAGAAGGTAATGCTACCCACTGTACCACTGGCTGAACCCGATCGGGCATATACCCCGCCGCCACTATGCTCAGCGTAGTTGTTGGTGATGGTGTTTTCGAACAGGGAGACTGTGCCCGCTGTACCTGAACTTGAATTCGAATAGATAAATACCCCGCCGCCACTATCAAGAGCGTAGTTTTCCGTGATGATGTTATTGTAGAGCTCGATGTATCCTGAAGAAGTTTTGGCATGTATCCCGCCGCCATAGTTATCGGCGGCATTGTCCGTGATAATGTTATTGTAGAGTGCGATTTCTCCTGAAGGCATGTCGGCATATATCCCGCCGCCATAATAGCCGGTGCCATGGCCATTCCGTATGGTGAAGCCCTCCACTTGGACATAGCCAACACTGCTACTAAGGAGGCGAAGCACAGTTCCGTTTTCATTGCCATCCAGGATTGTAAGTGTGGGATCAGCGCCCTCCATGGCCATGAGATTTAACATGTGGCTGGATCCGTAATAGAAGTTTCCGACATACCTCCCCGGGGCGACAAGGATCGTATTTTCTAACTCACCATACCCTGCCTCATTCAAGGCATCCTGGAGGGTATAGCACTCGGGAAGCCCCGGACAACCAGGATCATCAACAATTATTGTCCTTCCCCCTGCCCCCCCTGCCCCTAAGGCCAGAAAAGCCAGACACAAAAGAGCCAACCATACGACCTTCCTCATAATCCCTCCCTCCTTTCCCCTTTTCCTCTCTCTAAGGAAAAAAATGAAAAAGGCCTCACCAGGATATTTCGATCCCGCTGGAGGCCCCTGATATCACCTTCTGGAAAGCCCTTGCTCTCATCCCCACTCCCTGAAGGTTCACTGGTATGTCGTTATATCTTTGAGTATGAGGCGGATTGCTTGTGCTATTTATTCATAAGATAAGACCAGAGTCAAGGAGAATATGCAAGCCCTGGTGCTTCGTTATCCCTCCCTGATAAGGGCTGAGGGATGACCACGGGTAAGGTGGCCAAGCACCATGAGAGAACAAAAAAGGATTAGCCGTAACCGCGCTAACCCTTGGAAATGCCCTGGTGCCTGGAGCGGGACTCGAACCCGCACGGGGCTATGCCCCAAGGGATTTTAAGTCCCTTGCGTCTACCAGTTCCGCCATCCAGGCCTAGGTTCTACCTTACCTCCCTCGTTAACCCTTGTCAAGGCAAGCGT
>Ga0299912_10003500_pt1 | contig 12813 bp, 9 predicted proteins | sample RVTome_2_FD_207667 | JGI IMG/M metagenome (GOLD analysis project Ga0299912, IMG submission 207667) | Soil microbial communities from uranium-contaminated site in the Upper Colorado River Basin, Wyoming, United States - RVT95D214 (version 2) ...
TTCATGACCCGTTCCGACTTGCGGCATATGTCCTCTCTCACTCTTTTCCGGCGCGATTCCCCGCGCCTGTCTGGTTATGAATGGGAATTTCAGCGCTCTGGACCGGGCCGAGCAGGTCGGCCTTGATCTGGAGAAACTCGTGGGGATAGCCGAGTTCGACGGAGCTTGCCGCCTCCAGCCGCGCCATCACCTCGTCGTCCAGTGCCACCTTGGCCGCGCCAAGGTTGTCACGGAGCTGCTCCGCCTTCGTCGCGCCAATCACCGGGATGACGCCCCGTCGCAGCGACCAGGCCAGCGCGACTTGCGCGGGCGTTATTCCGATTTCATGCGCGATCTCGACCACAAGCTTGCCGATCTCCACGGCGCGCGGCTTCGCATAGCTGCGTTCGACACCCATCAGAACGCCGCGTGCCAGTGGCGCCCACCCCGTCACCGCAAGCCCGTGCGCCTTCGCCATGGGGAGCATTTCGCGGTCTGCCGTGCGTGCGGCAAGAGAGTATTCGACCTGCAGCGCGCAGAAAGGCGTCCAGCCCCGCAGTTGCGAGAGCGTAACGGCGCTCGACACAACCCAGGCCGGCGTGTTGCTTACCCCGACGGCCAGGACTTTGCCCGATGCCACCAGGTCATCAAGCGCGCGAACGGTTTCCTCCGCCGGTGTGCGCTGATCCCAGGCATGGACCCACAGGAGATCGATGTAGTCGGTACCCAGGCGCCGCAGGCTCGTTTCGACACTGGTCCGCAAACTCTTGCGGCTGCTGCCACCCGAATTGGCGTTTGCCGTATCGGTTTCGAGCGTGAACTTCGTCGCGAGCACGATCGCATCGCGTTCCCCGGCGATCATCGGGCCGATGATCTCCTCGCTCCGACCATAGACGTTGGCGGTATCGACGAAATTGCCGCCAGCCTCGCGAAAGATATCGTAGATGCGATGGCTTTCGGCCTGCCCGGCGCTCGATCGCCAATGCATGTCGTTGTCGAACATCATGGTGCCCAGACACAATTCACCAACGCGAATGCCGGAACGTCCGAGAATTCGTTCACGCATAGTCATCATTCACCCAGTTCACCATGCGATGCAGCGGATACATACCGTCCGAGGGGCCGCCGAGCGTTGCCCGGAGCGCATTGCCGAGCCTGACCAGCCGCTGGACGCCTGACTGCGCGAGACGATCGCGGATCTCCGGCTTCCGGTCGGCCGGATAGACTCCCACCGTCTGCGTCGCGACGGTGGCAAACCGGGCCGCGTCGATCATCGCATTCACGGGAATGACATTGACCGTCTTGTTGGTCGGGTGGAAATCGACCGGTTCGGAAGAGCGGATGACAAGACCGCGGCCATCGCATTCGCCCCAGACGCGATAGTCGGGTTCAAGCCAGCGCAAGCCATCCACCGCCTCGCAGGTGTCGGCACCGGGCTTCGGCCCGACAGCCGAGCCCAGCCTGCGGTCGACCCCCAGCCCGGCATGGAGCAGTTCGCAGAAACGATCGACCTGCTCCACGCTTCCCTCCACGCAGATATGCCGGGGCGCGACGCAGGCATCCTGATTGAAGATCATGACATCCGTCGCCGCGAGCTCGGCCACCTCGGCCAGCGTCTCGTCATCCGCGAAAGCTTCGCGGCCGATCACCGACATGGAGACCTTGGGATCGAACGAGATCAGCTGGAAACCCGGCCCCACATATTTCGCGGCGTTGGCGATCGCCTCGCCACCACCCCAGGCGACCAGCTTGTCGAAATACTGCGAGCGATAGAGGACACTCTCCACCGACTTGTCGCCGCCGCGCCAATAAACCGCCGAAATCGAACGCACGACGGGATGATCGGGCTCGATATCCGCCATCGTGCGCATGACAGCGACGGTGGTGAAGGGGTCAGACGACGGCATCTTGAACACATTGACCGCCTTCACCAGCGATCCGTCGATGATCGAGGTCAGGCAGCCGGCCGGCGAGTTGCCCGCGAGCATGTGGACAAGGCGCGGAGGGAAGGCGCGGATACGGCTGGTGTTGCCGAAAGGATCCTTGTTCTCCACCCAGCCATCCAGAACCGCCGGATCGCCGAAAGTGCGCTTCAGCCGGTGAGTCAGCGCCTCGCGGGTGACGAACCAGGGTTTCTCGAAGATATTCTCGACGACCCTTCGCGGCAAGGCGCTGACCTGCAGCGTCATTTCCAGCGATTCCTGCAGATAGGGGTTCTTGTCCAGAACCAGACGTTCGGCTGTCTCCACAAGGAAGTCGATGATGTCCGACACAGGCACATCGAACAGCGGACCGGCTTCGCTGCGCGGCGGAAACAGCTCGTTCAGCTTGAGTTCGGGCGTGACGAACGGGACGCCGAAGTCGCGGGAAAGATATTCCCGCTCGTCCCCCCATACGAGCTTGCCGCGCACAAAGTGCGGCACCCGGATTTTCGTCAGCACAGACGACGTCATGACCAGCATCCCTCCAGACTTTCAGGCAGCCGACGGTAGCGACAGAGTCCGATCCTGCCCGATTGAGAGCCAAGAAGACCATGAAGCCTTGCCGGGGTGCAAGTGCCCTATCTCTGGCAACATCTTGACATTCCCGGCAAAATCTCCGCCTCGATGGGTGCATTCACCGGCATGGCAGGCCCGGACATTGGCCAAACGAGTGAAGGATTCATATATTATATAATATGATCAATATATTAGTTCATATTTCATGCGACAGATCACACTTATACCGAATTCGATCAGGCCCCATAATACCATGTTGTATTAGCATGATATTATGTAATTTACCCCTGTGATTATGCGATATCCATGCAGATCGGATATTTCAAATATACAAAATCGCCGCACAGTGAAACTGGCGCGCATGAGACCGCATGCGCGGGATCATATGGTGTTACGGCTGGCCGTACGGCCCGACTGACAGTGGATCGAAAGGCCGAACGGAACAGAGTGGAAAAATCCGCCCTGCAAAACCATCGGCCTGGCCCGCGCGGGGTCGAATTCAAGTTGACGGATCGCGCTCGAAACACCAATTCCCCCCCTGCAAGGGCCAATTCCCCCCTGCAAGGGACAGTCCACCTTGCTGACTGTCGGCACAAGGGACAGGATGTATGAACCAAGACGCAATTATTGCAGGCCCTGAGTCGGGCGAGGATCATCGCAAGAGCGGAGAGTTTGCCGCTGTCATGAGCCGCCCCTTCCCGGGAGCCAAGATCGCCAGCAGCTTCGCCGGCTCGCGCGAAATCCTGCGTTCACCCGATTTCCGGCAGGCCGGCGGCGAAGCCGCCAAGCTCGTGATCGACAATCCCGACCACGTTTCGTTCTTCTTTCTCGATGGCGAATTGCATCGCAAGCGCCGCGCCTCGGTCGCGGCCTATTTCACGCCCAAGGCCATCATCACCCGTTATCACCCCATCATCAACGAAACGATGGACGAACTCATCGCCGATCTCCAGGCAACAGGTTCAGGCGTGCTCGACGAGATGGCGCTGCTGGTCGCGACCAGGGTGACCGAGGAAATTCTCGGCGTCGTCAACAACGGGCATCCGCTCGATTTCGCCCGTCACCTCCACACCATCCGCCGCAACACGGACTCGCCAGACCGCGACCGCCTGCGTAACGAATTCTACGAGCAGCACATCGCTCCTGCGGTCGAACTTCGCCTCAAGGACCCGAAGGACGATGTCATCAGCTACATGGCCAAGGAAGGCTATTCTAAAGACTCGATGATCATGGAATGCACGACCTACGGCACGGCGGGCGTTTCAACGACGCGGGAATTCATCGGCATGGCCGCCTGGCACATGTTCGAACGTCCGGACCTGATGAAGGCGTTCCTCGACGCGAACGAGGAAGGGCAATTCGCCATCCTTCAGGAGATCCTCCGGCTCGAACCGGTTTCCGGATTTCTCTATCGCAAGGCGGAAGTGGACATGCCCGATGCCGTGGAAGGGCCGATCAAGGCAGGCGACGTCATGGCTATCTGCATCCGCAACGCCAATACCGATGAGAAAGCCGTTGGCGAACGTCCTTTCGAGTTCGATCTGGATCGTGCCATGAAGGCCAGGAATGTCGCCAACTACCTGAGCTTTGGCGATGGCCCGCACCGTTGCCCCGGTTCACAGGTCGCCCTGCACGAGACCCGCATGTTCCTCGATCGTCTTATGCGGGTGCCGGGTATCCATCTGGCGAAGGAGCCGAAGATGGGCTGGGCGGACAATACCCAGAGCTACGAGCTCCGCGAAGCCGTTGTCGCCTGCTGAGACTTGGTGAAGGTTTCTGCCAGGCAACATGGCGGCGTTTTATCGGTCGAAGACAAATCAGGATCATGCAGGAGGCTCCGCATAGCGGCAACACCATCGCCGAACCGTGCCGCAAGGAAAGCGTCGCAAGTTTTCAATGAAGCCTAATGGATTTGAGTGCTGCGTCAGCCTGATATTCAGCTGACGGTACGCGGGAGAAGTGAAATGAGTACACTGCCAGAATTCCGAAATCTTGTTGGCGGAGAAATTCGTCCAGCGGCATCCGGCAAATTGCTTGACACGTTCAATCCGGCAACCGGAGAAGTGTGGGCAAAAGTGGCCGCGAGTGACAGCCAGGATGTCAACGACGCCGTCGCCGCGGCGTCGAAGGCGTTTCCGGCATGGTCCGCCCTACCGGCGGCGGCCCGGGCGTATTACCTGAATCAAGTCGCTGACGTTTACCGCAAGAACGCCGAAGAGCTGGTGCACCTGGAGATGATGGCAATCGGCGTGCCCGCCCGGAAAGGCAATGTTCCAACCCCGCCGGGAGCGACCGCTTTTCTGTGGGATCGCGCAGCCAGCCAGACGCTCAACGCGGTCACTGGCCGCAGCGTGCCGCTCGACCCCACGACCTGGGGGATCACCAAGCGCGAGCCTTATGGCGTTGTCGCCGCGATCGTGCCGTTCAACGCGCCCTTGGGCATGGCCAGTTCGAAAGTCTCGCTGGCGCTCGCCGCCGGAAACACCGTGGTGCTGAAACCGCCGGAACAAGCCTCTCCCGCCATCCTGCGCCTTGCGGAACTGCTCGCCGGTGTACTGCCGCCGGGGACGCTGAACGTCGTTTCCGGTCTGGGTGCCGATGTTGGCGATCCGCTGGTTCGCCACCCCGAAGTGCGCAAGATTACCATGACGGGTTCGGCGGCAACGGCACGTGTCATCCAGCGCGCGGCCGCCGATCATCTGACGTCGGCTATCTTCGAGCTTGGCGGCAAATCGCCGAACATCGTCTTCGCCGATGCCGATCTCGACCGTGCGGCGCGCGGTGTCACCGTCGAAGCGATCTATACGACGAACGCGGGCCAAGCCTGCGTCGGCGGATCGCGCATCCTGATCCAGCGCTCCATCCTTGACGAGATGCTCCAGCGCATGGAAGCGATCGCCAAGACCATCAAGCTCGGCGACCCGTTCGATCCCTCAACGACGATGGGCCCAGTGATTTCCAAGGCGCAGTTCGACAAGATCACCAACTATATCGAACTCGGCAAGAAAGAAGCCAAACTGCTGTTCGGCGGTCGCTATGGCCCCGAACTCGTGCCTTCCCTTCCCGGCGGCTACTGGATCGAACCGACGCTGTTTCTGACCGAAGACAATTCCCTGCGCATCTGCCAGGAAGAAATCTTCGGCCCCGTGACGACGGTCATTCCGTTCGACACCGAAGAAGAAGCCATCGCCATCGCCAATGACAGTTGCTTTGGCCTGGCTTCGGGCTTGTGGACGAAAGACGTCGCACGCATGAACCGTTTCATCCACGGCATCCGGTCCGGCAATGTCTGGATTAATACCTATCTGCAGACACGCTATGAACTGCCGTTCGGCGGCATCAAGGATAGCGGTTACGGCCATGACGACATCATGGAGTTCACCTATGAGAAGACCGCCGTCATCGCGACGGCATAATACCAAGGTTCGATGAGCTTGACCAAGCTTCGATGAGTCAGACTCATCGAAGCTTGGCATCACGCGCCCAGTGATGCGCCCCGCCAGGCATCCAGCGCTACCTTGCCTTGAACTCGGCACTGTACTGTTGCCTCGTCACCTTCACTCCCATCCATTTTCTCATGTCGGGATTAGTTTATCACCCTGTCCATCAAGCCGGAAGCATGCCAGCAATACGTCCAGCATATCGTTCGACAACAGGCTGCGCGGAACGAGTGAGTGAAGCTCGCTGATTCCTGACGCTGCATGATGCTTACGAAAAGCCGAAACGATGACGTTGACCTGCAACGGAGAGAGGGACCGCTCAACGCGATCGGGAACATCCCCGATCATGTTGGCAAAATCAGTTGTTGACACCGGCCCACTGGTTCCGGGAAATGCGGGAAAAACCGACGATCCGAGCGGTCCAGGGTGGTGCGGCAGCGCACAACACTGTCCGACTCCATTCCCGGTTGCGGGAAAGCCGGGGATCGCGTCAAAGGGAGAGTAAATAGATGTCGGCCGATTCAGAAATCGCATTGTCCGAGGTGCATCGCACAGCATTCATGGCTGCGGCGCTGCGGGCCGGGCATTTTCTTCATGGCGCGGAACCCAGGATTTTCGAGGATAGCTACGCGCATCGCCTGCTTGAAATGAGCGAAGAGGAAATTTTTGCGTTCAACGCAAAGGTCCCTGGCCCGCTTGCCTCCACATGCGTGCTGCGCAGCCGCTTTACGGAAGACCGGCTTGCCAGCGCCCGCGACCGGCTGAACCAATATGTCATATTGGGTGCCGGGCTCGATTCCTATGCACTTCGGATGGGTGACGAGCTGGGGTCGTTGATCGTTTTCGAAGTCGACGATCCGCCGCTGCAGGCATGGAAGCAGAAGCGGATCGAAACGCTGGGGCTGAAGACGCCGGAGCAGGTGCGCTATGCCCCATGCGATTTTGAAACGATGTCGATTGAGGAGGCGCTGGCCGCCAAGGGATTCGCTGCCGACGAACCATGCTTCGTCACGTGGCTGGGCGTCACGCAATATCTTACGCGCGACGCCATCCGCGAAACGTTGAGGTGGGTTGGCGAGCGCCCCGCGGGATCCGAGATCGTTCTGACGATCGTCGAACCGGGCGGTCGGCAGACCCAGGCTGCCGGACCACGGAATATTGTCGACTTTACTTCCTACATTACGACTGAGGAAATGACCGAAATGCTGCGCGAGGCCGGCTTCAGCCGTATCGAGCCTTTCAACCAGGCAGAAGCGCAGGAAGCATTCTTCAAGGACAGGACCGACGGGCTGTCCGCCCCCGCATTCCAGCGCGCGATAGCTGCGATCGTCTGATACCAATACTTGATGAACACGACTCATCGAACCTTGGTCAAGCCCGTGCGGCGCCCCAGCATTTCCAAAGTGTGATGCGTCAGCATCCCGGCACTTTGGTATGACGCGGCAGTCCCATATATGCTGGCTGAAACGGATAGTGGCCAAGCGCCGAACTTGGCCACGGGCAGTCTGTCCAGACAGTATTTGGTCAGCCGGCATATGGATAGGCGGAACCTATGGAATTCGTACTTTTCCTGCCTCAGATACGTGTGACTTTCGACAAGCTGGTTGCCATTGCGCAGGCCGCCGAACAGGCCGGCTTCGTCGGCATGACGGGCATGGACCATATCGAGGCGCCCGGCGCCGTCGGCCAGCCGACTTTTGAAGCGACCACTGTCAATACATGGATCGCGGCGCGCACCACACGGCTCAAGGTTGGTTCGCTGATTACATGCGATGCGTTCCGCCACCCGGCGCTTCTGGCGCACCATGCCGTCACGCTCGATCACGCATCCAACGGCCGTTTCGAGCTTGGAATCGGTTGGGGGTCATGGACACCGGATTTCGAGAAATTCGGCGTCGAACCCAATCAGCCGCGCGACCGTGTCGAACGTCTGGGCGAGACGCTGGATGTCCTGAAAGCGCTCTGGTCTGGCGAGACCGTCGATTATGATGGCCGGTTTCACAAATTGCGCGGCGCCGTGCTGGCGCCGAAGCCGCTGAGCAGAATTCCGATCCTGATCGGCGGTTCGGGGCCGAAGACATTGGCGCTGGTGCGCAAGCACGCGGATTGGTGGAATCTCGACACGCGCTACAACGACAGGTTTTCCGGTCAGGCATTCGAAGACTTGCGAGCACAGATCGGCACGGCCCGCATCTCGGTCCAGCAAAAGGTGGCCTATGTCGCCCCTGGCACCATTCGCGAGGAGGTAGCCGAGAAAGCCAGGCGCCGGTTTGGCCGCACCGCGCCCAGGCTGGGGACCGGTCCGGAACTCGTCGATTATTTCAGCGAACTTGCAGGCCGCGGCGTTGAGCGCGTCTATGCATGGTTCTCCGATTTGGCCCCAGCCGAAACGCTGGAAAAGTTCGGCGCCGAGGTGATCCAGCCGATGAACGGGAACCGATAGTGCGCAAGAAAAAGAAGCAATGAATACATTGCGCCTGCCGGAGTCCGCTTTCGCAGGAGCCAAACCATCGTCGGACTGCGCGAAAGGATCGAGCCACAAACCATAACCATAAGGCCGGCTGCTTGCGACACCGCGAACTCGCCGCGTAGCGTGCCCCCAACGAGGCCGATGCTCCGCCAATTCACGCCGCGACCCGTGCCGAATGTCCTGTCCCACGCAGGTCAAGAAGCGGGCACACTACAGGAATGGTGCAGAGATGAAGTCATATCTTGGCGAATTGCGATCAGAGTGGCGCCCCCTGTCTGCGGCGGTTATCGGCCTTTCGGGCGGGCTGATTCTCATCAGTTACGTCGTGGGCATCATGGGACCCTATCTTCTTGACGAGTTCGGCTGGAGCAAGTCCGAGTTCGCCTTGATAAGCGCACTCGGCCTGGGTGCCGTGTTTGTATTCCCGTTTGTCGGCCGCATCACTGACAGGATCGGTGTCCGCAAGACGGCTCTTGTCGGTATCGTCGCGGCTCCGCTTATCTACATTGCGCTCAGCGCCATCACGAGCATGTGGAGTTACGCGGCGCTCTTTGCCTTGCAGGCAACCGTGCTCGTAACAACAACGTCGCCGGTCTACTGCCGGGTGATCGTGCAATATTTCCAGCGTGCGCGAGGGTTGGCGCTCAGCATTTCCGGATCGGGACCGGCGCTCGTGGTCGTTGTGGGCGGCCCCCTGCTCAACAATTTCGTCGCCGATCACGGCTGGCGTTCCGGTTACATCAGCCTTGCGATCTTCACCGCCGTGTGCGGCCTGCTCACCCTTTTGCTGCTGCCCCCCGAGAACAGGGAGGCCGTCGAAAGAAAATCCAGGCCGGCAACGGAGAAACACGAACTCAAGCAGGTATTCCGCTCATCCGCCTTCTGGATTCTGTTTGCCAGTGTCCTGGTGTGCAATTTGCCCCAGGCGATGATAACGGCCAATCTCAGCCTGGTGCTGGCCGAAAATGGCGCGGTGGGCAAGTCAGCGTCGCTGTTGATCTCGGCATATGCGGGCGGGATGCTCGTTGGCCGATTGCTGAGCGGCATCTCACTCGATCACCTCCCGCCTCGCATGGTGTCCATGCTCGTTACGGCGCTTTCGGGGGTTGGCCTGCTCGTCATCGCGTCGGGATATGATTCCCGGCCGGTCTTGTTCGTGGCGCTGCTCGTTTTCGGTTTCTCGCTTGGCGCGGAGGGAGATCTGGTCGCATTCCTGATCGTGCGGACCTTCGGTTTGCGAATATACAGCAGTGTTCATGGATTGCTGGCAGCTACCGTGGCCATCTCCGCCGTACTCGGCGCCGGAATACTCAGCCTGATGCTCAACTACTTCGGCCTCTATGCGCCCTTCCTGGTACTCGCCGGCTTGTTATCGATTGTGGGCGGCCTGATGTTCCTTTTCCTTCCACACGAAACCATAGTGGAGGATGGCTCGCAGATGACCAGGCCCTAAACCCATAAACCGCGCCATCGAGGCGCCAGAATAGAGGCAAAGTGCCCGCCTTGAAGGCTGGCCTGCTTCTGGTGCTTGATACCGATGCAGCCTGGAGCCGGAAGCGCAAGCGGCGGATGTGTGCATCGACCCAATAAGAATCTGAAAGCGGAGAGGATATGACAACCTATACAGCGGAGCTCAGGGCGAACTGGCGCCCGTTGCTCGCCACAATGATCGGCTTGAGCTGCGGCTTTACCGCAATGGCGTTCACCGGCAACATCATGGGACCCCATCTTATTGAGGAATTTGGCTGGTCCAAGGCGCAATACGCGCTTATCGGCACCTTGAGCGCGATGACCCTGATTGCGCTGCCGTTGTCAGGACGGCTTGTCGACATGTTCGGCGTGCGTCGCACGGCGTCCATCGGCTTTGTTGTGGGACCGGTCGGTTTCCTCGTTCTGAGCCAGATGTCCGGCGATTTCACATTCTATGTCCTGATACTTGTGACCCAGAACCTGTTCTGCATGACAACGACATCGACCGTTTTCACAAGAACGGTCGTTCAGCATATCAAACAAAGCCGTGGTCTGGCACTTGCTCTCGTAGCATCTGGTCCGGCCCTCCTGATCGCCATCGTCGGCCCGCTCTTCAACAATTTCGTCGAAATGCATGGTTGGCGTGTCGGTTATGTCGCATTGGCGATTTTCATGATTGTCGGCGGCATTGTTACCATCGCCCTGGTCCCGTCAGACGGGAGGGTTGGCAGCTGGCGGATGTCACTGCGCAAGTCGGCCAGAAAGGACTACGGCATGCTGCTGCATTCCCGGCCCTTCTGGATCCTCGTCGGCGGCATCACGCTCACCAACCTCTCCCAATTCATTTCGAACAGCCAGATCAACATGCTCTTGCTTGAGAATGGTATGACCGTCCGGCAAATCTCGGGGATGATTTCGATTTTCGCAATCGGCGTTCTGATCGGCCGATTTGCTTGCGGTCTGGCTCTTGACCGCTTCTCCGCGCCGGTGATTTCCATGATCGTCATGGCGCTGCCGGCGGTCGGATTGTTTCTGCTTGCGACCCCCTTTGATAGCTATTGGGTGCTGTCATTCGCCATACTGACACTGGGTCTGTCCTATGGCGCGGAATCCGATATTCTCGCCTATCTCGTTTCGCACATCTTCAACATCAATATCTATGGAACCGTTCTTGGTCTGATGACCGCCTCATTGTCGTTAGGTTCGACCTGTGGCGCCTTGCTTCTCAGCGCTACGCTGAATCGGACCGGCAACTATGACGTGTTCCTGATCATCACTGGCCTGATAACCTTGGTTGGCAGCCTGCTGTTCCTGTTGCTGCCCGGTCGAAACGAGCAAAAAGGAAACAGTGCGTCTTGAGATCGTGCCGCCAAGGCCTTGAACCGGCATATTGCGGCACGAAGGATGTGACAGAATTGGTGCCAGGCCAGGGAAGTTTCTCGAAGAAGCCGGAAATTGTCATTCCCTGATCCCGACTTGACGCCGATGGCATAAGCTCGGCAAAGGCGCGACATGGAGAAGGATGCAGGGAGATCGATGATGGACGAAGATATCGCAGCCCGTCTCAGCAAGCTGGAGGCAATCAACGACATCCGCAATGTGATGGCGGATTACACGCATTATTTCGATACCGGCTGGTCCGGCGCGGGAGAGGATGCCGCGAAGGTCGGCGCGCTCTTCACGGAGGACGCCCTGTGGGGCGATGAAAGGGGCGATCAGAAAGGACGGGCCAGGATCGAATCCTGGTGCGCGCGTTTCGGCCATACCGCACAGATGAGCGTGCATATCGCCATGAACCCGAAGATCGAGGTCGATGGAGATACGGCGCGCGGCTCGTGGAACGGGCTGGTGCCCCTTGTCACCGCTGCCGGAGAAGCCTTGTGGGTCGGCGGCCGTTATGAATGTGAATTCGTGCGCGAGGAAACCGGCTGGAAAATCGCGCGCATGAAATTTTTCACCGCATTCCAGACGCCCTACGATGAAGGTTTCGCTCGCACGCGATTTGTCGGCGCGAAGGAAAGCAACGCAAAGGCGAGCTGATCGCTCAGACCTGGGCAGGGAATGTCCCGGCGGAGCGGACGAAGCTGAAATCCGGGCTTCTTGTCCGCTCCTGCCCGTGCTGGGGCGAATCTCGCCGGGGCGGCCCGGCGCGTAAACGCCGTCGCCTCAGCCTGCCGCCACTTCCCCCCCGGCCCGTGTGTGGAACCGCGTCATGGAATCCACGAAATGCCGCCGGGGATTGTCGACCTGCATCCTGTCGATCTCGCCTTGGGTAATGCCCGCTTCCAGGAGCGCCGGGATGACCTTCTCCGGAACATAGCAATAGGAATGTTCGGGGAACATTTGCGCGCGGGCGGCCTCGTCCGGGAAGAAGTCGCTATAACACCAGCAATCGTGCGACATGGCCATGCGATCGCCATAACCGCGCCGGATCATCTCCACCACCGTGCCCACCCGCTTTTCGAGCGGGAGTGTGAGGTTCATGCCGAAACGGTCCATGCCCAGGATCGAGCCTTCGTCAGCCAGTTCCATCAGGTAGTCGATGTCGGTCGAGTCGCCGCAATGGCCGATAATGACATCGCGCAGATCGACGCCTTCCTCTTTCAGCACGCGCTGGGCCACAAGGCCTGTCTTGTGGTGCGACGAGGTGTGAATGCTGATCGGCGCGCCGGTGCGGACGTGGGCCTGGCCGATGGCCCGCAGGACTCGCTCGACACCCTTTGTCAGGCCCTGTGCGTCTATGGCGCATTTCAGGACGCCCGCCTTCACCTGCGTCCGATGGACGCCCTCGGTGATGTCCCGCACGAACATGTCGGGCAACGGATCGGGGCGATCGAACATGAGGCCCGGCCCGTAATGAACCAGCGTCTTGGGGACTTCGTTGAAGGTATAGCACCCTGTCGCGACGATGATGTTGACATCGGTGAGGCTGGCAACCTCGGCGATCCGCGGGACA
>Ga0299912_10003501_pt1 | contig 12812 bp, 10 predicted proteins | sample RVTome_2_FD_207667 | JGI IMG/M metagenome (GOLD analysis project Ga0299912, IMG submission 207667) | Soil microbial communities from uranium-contaminated site in the Upper Colorado River Basin, Wyoming, United States - RVT95D214 (version 2) ...
AAGCACTGTAACTCCAGCCTGTAAGAGAAAATGTCGAAGGGTCTATTGCCCATGATCAATAATTGCTGTGGCAAAGACCTGTACGAAGAGGGTAACAAGAGATATTCGCAGTAATGGATCTTATCTCCGAGGTAAGCCTTCTTAAACGCCCGCATGGTCGTCTGTTATTTTATAAGTGAGGAGATATACTGCCATTATGAAGAACAAACAAAAGTATAGACGTCTCAGGGCAATCATAAAGGACCTCCAGAGGGTTGTCGTGGCGTTCTCCGGCGGCGTGGACAGTACCTTCCTCCTGAAGGTCTGTGTCGATGTTCTCGGCAGGGAAAATGTATTGGCCTTTATAGGGCTTTCGCAGACTTGTCCCGAAAGAGAAATCGCTGAAGCGCAAAGTCTTTCCGCGCTTATCGGCGTGGACTGCGTCACAGCAGAAACATCTGAAATGGATGATCCTCGCTTCGTTGAAAATAGTACCTCACGGTGTTACTTCTGCAAAACCCACCTCTTTGTTAAGGCCGGGGAAATAGCACAGCAGAGAGGTTTTATCCATGTCGCCGAAGGATCGAACGTCGATGATATAAATGACTTCCGGCCGGGGCGAAAGGCCTGTTCAGAGCAGGGAGTAAAAAGTCCGCTGCTCGAAGCGGGACTTACCAAAGGGGAGATCAGAGAGCTGTCGAAAACGCTTGCCCTGCCGACCCACGATAAACCCTCCTTTGCATGTCTTTCTTCCAGGGTTCCTTACGGCACGACTATCGATGAGACAATCCTGAAAAGAATTGAGCGTTCCGAGGATTTTATTCAGAGCCTCGGCATACGACAGGTGCGGGTCAGATATCATGGCAACGTTGCGCGTATCGAAGTCCTCAATAAAGATTTTGATGCTATCATGGCTAACAGAGACAAAATTACTGAGGTGCTCAACCAATATGGATTTCTCTATATCACCCTTGACCTCAAAGGCTACAGGACTGGAAGCATGAATACTCCTTCAGAGTGAGACTGCCTTTTTATATCATTCAATCCCCTTTGCACCGTCTAAAAAAACTTGATTATAATACCACATTGTGGCATAATTTAATGAATTTCTTTTTAAGCAAAAAGAGGTTGCAATGAACAATCAAGAATTTCAAGCCTCCCGCCGGCGCCTCGGAAAGACCCAAAAACAGTTATCGGAGCTCCTGGGGACGTCTCTCAAGGCGATTCAAAGCTTCGAACAGGGGTGGCGGAAGGTTCCCGTGCATATTGAGAGGCAAATGCTTTTTCTGCTCGCGTTTCATAAAGAGAAGGCGAAGGGGGTGCTTCCCTGCTGGGATATTAAAAACTGTCCTGAGGAAAGGCGCCGGGTCTGTCCGGCCTGGGAATTCAATGCAGGCCATCTCTGCTGGTTTATCAATGGAACCATTTGCGAAGGGAAGCTGCGAGTCAGCTGGAGCAGTAAAATGAGCGTATGCCGAAGGTGCAGGGTATTCAAAAATAATGTGGGCATATCTGGATCGCGAAAGATCGCCGGGTGATGGGAGCGCCAAAGCTGTTTGCCGGATCTTGATGATTGCTCAGTGAGCTATCTGGCAGGGCTATCTTATATTGAAAAAAATTTAAAAAAAATGCTTGACAAAAAGGGTTGGCGTGGTAATATTACATATACCACTTTGTGGTATAGCAGCCACCGGAGAATGAGTATTTATGAGTACTATGAACATCAGCCGTAAGGCAGTCGAATCGGAGAAGCGAGGCAACCCTTTTATGATAATGTGTTATATGACCATGTGTTGTCAGAATGGTAGGGGAGGCCTGCGCATGTAGCATCAACGGTACATTTTTAAACCAGGCAGCCCACTACCGAAAGAGATGGTCAGTGGGTTTTTTATTTTTAGGTCGAATTAGCCAACAACAAGGATCAGAGGAGGTATCATACAATGTCAGCCGGAGGTGACCCTTTGGTCAAAAGAGGATTTGAGACAGTAGCACTTCACGCCGGTCAGGAGACTCCTGATCCAACTACTGGGTCAAGAGCAGTGCCTATCTATCAAACCACGTCGTACGTATTCAAAAGTACAGATCATGCAGCAAGTCTTTTCGCCCTCAAAGAACTAGGCAATATCTATACCCGCATCATGAATCCAACCACTGATGTCTTTGAGAAACGGGTGGCTGCCATAGAGGGAGGCACTGGTGCCTTGGCAGTAGCTTCAGGGCAGGCTGCCGAGACCTTGGCGCTCCTAGCCATTACCCAAGTGGGTGATGAGATAGTATCAGCCAACAACCTTTACGGTGGAACATACCAATTGTTTCATTACACGTTTCCCAAATTGGGAAGAAAGGTGCAGTTTGTCGATTCAACAAAGCCCGAGGAATTCAAGAAGGCCATTACAAAAAAAACACGTGCTGTGTATGCAGAGACGATTGGTAATCCCAAGCTCGATGTGCCCGATTTTGCGGCGATTGCTCACATTGCTCACGACGCAGGCATTCCTTTTGTCGTGGATAATACGGTAGGAGTCGGATTGGTTAGGCCGATCGATTTTGGAGCGGATATCATCGTTCTTTCAGCCACAAAGTACATCGGCGGCCATGGAACATCGATCGGTGGGGTAATCGTCGATTCCGGCAAATTCGGCTGGGGCAACGGCAAATTCCCCGAATTTACCGAGCCTGATCCGAGTTATCACGGATTGAAATTCTGGGAAACCTTTGGGAATTTTCCCGGCTTGGGGAATGTTGCCTTCATCATCAAAGTAAGGGTGCAGCTTCTCCGCGATCTGGGAGCATCCCTGAGTCCTTTCAATGCTTTCTTGTTCCTTCAGGGATTAGAGACGCTCCCTTTAAGGGTGAAGAAACATTCCGAAAACGCGTTGCAGATCGCCCGATTTTTAAAAAAGCATTCCTTGGTGACGTGGGTGAATTATCCTGGATTGGATGAGCATCCAAGCCATAAGTTGGCAGTCAAATATCTAAAGGGGAACTTCGGAGGTCTGGTGGGCTTTGGGATTAAGGGCGGGTTGGAGGCCGGGAAAAGGTTTATTGAATCGGTGAAACTCCTTTCCCATCTCGCCAATATAGGGGATGCAAAGAGCCTTGTCATCCATCCTGCTTCGACGACCCATCAGCAGCTAACCCGGAAAGAGCAGGAGGAGACAGGAGTAACAGAGGATTTTATCCGGCTTTCCATCGGCTTGGAGGATGTAGAGGATATCAAGGAGGATATCGACCAAGCTTTGAGGAAGGCAGTGGGATAATTTTTCATAAAACCATCAATTGACATAAGAAGAAGGAGAATAACATGACAGGGTATTTTGATGATAACGCATTGTCTATCGGCAATACACCATTGGTTAAGATCAACAGAATGGCCCAAGGGCTCAAGGCCACGATCCTGGCAAAGATCGAAGGCCGCAATCCTTCGTATTCGGTTAAGTGCCGGATAGGGGCGAATATGATCTGGACTGCAGAGAAGCAAGGGCTACTCAAACCCGGCATGGAGATCATTGAGCCTACCAGCGGCAATACAGGCATCGCCTTGGCCTACGTGGCGGCTGCTAGAGGCTATAAGCTTAATGTCACGATGCCTGAGACCATGTCCCTTGAGCGGAGGAAGGTGCTTGCCATTTTCGGAACGAATATCATCCTTACCCCCGGCGCCAAAGGCATGAAGGGGGCAGTAGAAGAGGCCGAGCGCATTGCGGCGTCGAATCACAACTACTATATGCCCCAGCAGTTTAAGAATCCCGCCAACCCTGAGATCCATTTCAATACAACGGGCCCGGAGATCTGGGCGCAGACAAGCGGCGGGATAGATGTCCTTGTCTCAGGAGTAGGAACAGGGGGCACGATTACGGGGGTATCACGATACATTAAGGGAGAAAAGAAGAAAAATATTATCAACGTAGCCGTCGAACCGGTAGAAAGCCCTGTGATTACACAGCACCTTGCCGGTCAGGAGCTCAAGCCCGGACCGCATAAAATCCAGGGGATAGGCGCGGGGTTTATTCCGGACACACTGGACTTATCAGTGGTTGATCGGGTGGAACTGGTTACCAGCGAAGAGGCGATCGAGCATGCCAGGAGGCTGGCGCATGAGGAAGGAATTCTTTCGGGCGTCAGCTGCGGTGCAGCGATTGCGGTTGCGCTGAGGCTTGCCAAGCTGGAGGAATTCAAGGGGAAGACCATCGTAACCATTCTCCCTGATTCAGGTGAACGTTATCTCAGCGGGCCTCTTTTTCAAGGTCTTTTTGATGAAGCGGGCCTGCCGACAATATAACATTTTGGTGTGAGAAGATAAGTATGTTGGGGCTAAATTCCATGAAAAAGAAACCGAATGTCAAACAGGCAGCTAATAAAAGTGCAGGTATTCTCGTGAAACGCGTAGATGCAAATAAGGATAATGGCTTGGGGATTGTACAAAAAAACTATTTTAAATTTGCACTTCCTCCCGGTGAGCTCATACTGGAGAGCGGTGAGAAACTTGGTCCTATCATTGTTGCCTATGAGACCTATGGCAGACTGAATGAACAGCGTTCGAACGCTATTGTTATTCTCCATGCCCTGAGCGGCGATGCCCATGCCGCAGGCTTTCACAAGGGAGATAAAGAACCAGGTTGGTGGGACGATATGATCGGGCCGGGCAAGGCCTTTGATACCAATAGGTATTTCGTTATCTGCTCAAATGTCCTGGGAGGTTGTAAGGGCTCAACCGGTCCATCTACCGTCAACCCGAAAACAGGAAAGAAATATGGTCTCGATTTTCCGATCATTAGTATTTCAGACATGGTGAAGGTGCAAAAGCAACTCATCGATCACTTGAAGATCGACCAGCTGCTTTCCGTGGCAGGCGGTTCCATGGGCGGGATGCAGGCCTTAGAGTGGTTAACCGCCTATCCCGACAGACTGAAGAGTGCCATCGTTATCGCCACCGCGCTAAAACACTCGCCTCAGCAGATTGCATTTCATGAGGTGGGCAGACAGACAATTATGGCTGATCCTCATTGGAAGGACGGTCACTACTACGGTGGACGTATTCCGGCGAAAGGGCTCGCCGTCGCCCGTATGATCGGTCATATCACCTATATGAGCGAGATCTCAATGGCCGAGAAATTCGGAAGGCGCCCAGGAGATGAGAAACCGCACAAATTCAGTGCTGGTTCCGAGGTGGAGGATTACCTCCAGAACCGAGGAGATCATTTTGTAAAAAGGTTTGATGCCAATTCCTATCTCTATATCACCAGGGCGATCGATTCATTCGATGTTTCAAGAGGGAAAGATCTGTACGAGGTCTTTAAGAGGATAAAATCAAAAGTCCTGGTTCTGGCGTTTAAGTCGGATTGGCTCTATCCGGCGACTCAATCCCGTGAAATTGTAAGGGCCTGCAAGTTGGTCGGGGTTGACACGACGTATTGCGAAATCGACTCGACGTACGGCCACGATGCCTTTCTCCTGGAGGTTGATGAAGAGACACACCTCGTGAAACATTTTTTGCAAAGGGTATCCGTTGAAAACGGGGTAAGGGGGAAATATGGAGTGATGGAGTATGCCATCTGAGACTGTTCCCTTAGAATATAGAGCCATCCTTCATTGGATTCGTCACGGTTCGTCCGTTTTGGACCTCGGCTGCGGCGATGGTGCATTATTGGCGCTCCTAGTCCGTGAGAAGAATGTCAAGGCCCAAGGCATTGAGATTGACGAACGGTCCATCCATCAATGTGTCGCCAGGGGGCTCAGCGTATTTCATGAAGATATCGATCGTGGCTTGTCCGACTATTCAGATCGTTCCTTTGACTATGTAGTGCTCAATCAGAGTTTTCAGCAGGTGAAACAGCCTGATATCGTTTTGCAAGAAGCCTTAGGGGTTGGAAAAAAGGTTATTGTCGGTTTCCCCAATTTTGCCCATTACCTCGCACGGTTACAGATATTCTTTAAGGGTATAACCCCGGTGACGCCTTCCCTTCCCTATGAATGGCATGATACACCCAATCTCCATTTCTTAAGTATTTTGGACTTTATCGCATATTGCCGCCAGCGAGAGATAAAAATAGAAGATTCGGCCTTCATTGGGCAAAACAGGATCATAAAAATATTCCCCAATCTATTTGCGTTGGTAGCGATATTTCTCATATCACCATTGAAGAGCGGAGGTAGATCGAATGGGCCGAGTATCTGGAAAAACATCCCAAGATAGAACGGATCTATTATCCCGGCTTGCCCAGCCACAGGCAGCATCGTCTTGCCAAAAAACAGATGATGAGATTTGGGGGGATGATCAGCGTGGAGTTGAGGGGAGGGTTCCCGGATGTTGAAAAATTCGTTTCCAGACTTAGACTATTCTTGCTTGCTGAAAGCCTGGGAGGGGTGGAATCTCTTGTTTGTTACCCTTCTTGGATGACGCATAGTTCGCTATCAAGAGATGAGAGGATAAAACGGGGGATAAATGATAACCTTGTTCGCGTATCCGTAGGCATGGAGAACAAGATTGATTTAAAAGAGGATCTGCAAGAAGCCTTGAGTTAAGATGTTCCAATGAGCTTTATGAGTCTTAGGGATCAGCGAAAGTACAGCAAAGAGTGCGTTTTAATAAAATTTAATGGTACGAATGCAAACTCGGTCGAGCTATGCGGCTGATTTGAGAATGATCACCAATAGTTAGTTCATCCATTGAGGGATGATGAAGGGATTGTCGTACTTTTCATGAAAAAGAGCCCAGGGAACGGGGTCGAGCCCGTTTTTTTTGCTATTTTTTATGTTAATGTTTCCCCATGGCAAGGCCGCCATTGCTGATAAGATTGTATAAAGGAGGCACATTTTTATTCTGGTCATACCGCGTTAAGCAAGGCGGGATCTTCTCAGCAAAAAATTATCATTTTAAAACAATCGACGTTCAACTATTCAGAAAAAGGTGATGAAATGATAAGAAAGCTATTTACTATCGTTAAGTGGTTTTTTATTTTTCTTATTTTCATTCCTCTTGTTGCTCATGCTCAATCGGAGAAACCCGCTCTCAACTTACCTCAGCTGATCGAGGAGGGGCTTCAGAATAATCCGGAAATCCTTGCGGCAAGGTACAAATGGGAGGTTTTCAAGGAAAGGGTCCCGCAGGCTGCTGCCTTGGAAGATCCGATGGTTGGCGTCGGTGTCGTCAATCTTCCCACCAATTTCAGTTTCAGGGATGAGGATATGACGATGAAAGAATTTTCCATTTCCCAGAAAATCCCTTTCCCCGGGAAAAGGTCCCTCATGAAGCAGATGGCTGCGAAGGAGGCGGAAGCGGTCTCCTTGGAAGTTGAAGAGACGGTCAATAGAATCGTCAAGGAAATAAAGAGTGCCTATTACGATCTCTCTCATATCTACCGGGCTACAGAGGTCACAGAAAGGAGCAAAAAGATCCTGGAAGATTTTGCCAGGATCGCTGAAACACGCTATTCAGTCGGTGAAGGGATACAGCTGGATTTGCTCAAGGCGCATGTGGAGGTTTCCAAGATGGTGGATGAGCTGATTATGCTGAATCAGAAGGGAAAGGCCTTGGAAGCACGGCTAAAGGCCCTTCTCAATCGGCCACCGGAGACAATAATGGGCAGGCCCGAAGAAGTGCAATTTAGAAAATTTCCCTTCTCTTATGAGGAGCTTTATACCAAGGCCTTAGAGTCAAACCCCACATTGCAGGGGATGAAAAAGATGGTTGAGGCAAAGGGGAAGGCCTATACTCTGGCTAAGTGGGAGTATTTTCCGGACTTTAATCTCAAATTTGCCTATGGTCAGCGGGACCATAGTCCGGAGATGAGGCGAAGGGATATGCTCTCAGGGATGGTAGAGATAAACGTCCCTCTCTTCTTCTACTGGAAGCAAAGCCGGAAGGTTGGGGAAGCAAGGGCAGAAGTCCTGTCCCTGGAGGCCCAGTATCAGGCAATGCGGAATGAGATCCAATTCATGATCACGGATATGACCGCGATGGTTGAGCGGGGTGAGAGACAATTGGAACTTTATCAAACAGGGATCATCCCACAAGCGAGCCTGCAGGTCAATTCAGCCATGAGTGCCTACCGGGTGAATAAGGCTGATTTTATGACCCTGCTGGATAGTCAAATGACACTCTATAAATATGAGTTGGAGTATCATCAAGCCCTCACCGAATATGAAAAGAATGTTGCCAATTTAGAAGCTGTTGTCGGAAAACAGCTTTTTTAAAAAAGGGGAAGGGGAAATGAAAAGATCAATTGCTCTCGTTCTTTTTTTGATCGTGCCGTGGCTGGTCTTTGGATGCGGGAGAGGAAAAGAACCCGCCGCCCATAAAGGGCATGAACCGGAAACGAAACAGGACTCCTCCAAGGAGGATGATTTAGAAATGAAGGGATTGTCCATGGAGTCCATCGAGAAGGAAGGAAAGATGCAAGAAGTCGCCCCCGGGACAATCCAGATTACACCTGAGCGGCAGCAATTGATCGGCGTCAAAATTGGGATTGTAGAGATGAGACCCCTTACGAAGGTGATCAGGACCGTGGGGAGGATCGATTATGACGAAAAGAGGATTGCAACGGTCTCAGTCAAAGTCGGAGGATGGATTGAAGACCTCTACGTAGACTTCACGGGGAGATATGTCAGGAAAGGGGAACCGCTTCTCACGATCTACAGTCCGGAGTTGGTTTCAACGCAAGAGGAATATCTCATGGCTCGTGAGGCAAAGAAATCCTTGGCTAAGAGTTCCTTTCCGGAAGTGGCCAGCAGCGGAGATTCCCTGGTGGAGGCAGCCAGGAGACGTCTGAAACTCTGGGATGTCACTGATGAGGAGATCAGGAAATTAGAAGAGCGCGGCCAATCGAAAAGGACCATGACTTTTTATGCCCCCTTTAGCGGATATGTCATAGAAAAGTCAGTTTATAAAGGGATGAATGTGATGCCGGGAGCAGCTTTATACAAGCTGGCTGACCTCTCCGTGGTCTGGCTGTATGCTGATATCTATGAATATGAACTTCCCTACATTCGGGTGGGACAACAGGCGACGATTCAATTCTCCTCTCTCCCAGGAGAGACCTTCACCGGGAAGGCCATTTACATCTATCCCTCCTTAGATCCGACCACTCGGACGGCCAAGGTGAGGTTCGCGTTCCCAAATTCTCACGGGAAGCTTAAGCCGGAAATGTTTGCCAATGTGGAGATCACGGTTCCCCTGGGACAAAAGCTGGCCATACCGGAAGGGGCCGTTATCGATACCGGTCTTCGTCAGGTGGCAATCGTTGACAAGGGCTCCGGATATTTTGAACCCAGGGAGATCAAGGTCGGAGCAAAGGCGGAGAATTATTATGAGGTGATTACCGGCCTCAAGGCTGGAGAACGGGTAGTGACGAGCGCCAATTTCCTCATCGACTCCGAGTCGAATTTAAAGGAAGCACTAGGGGGCATGGCCGGCATGGAGCACGGGGGACAGGGCAAATAACTGAAAAGGGTTCCAGTCCCGCCTCTTGGCGGGATTGAACCCTCTATGAGGGGTTTTAGGGTGATCAATAAGCTGATTGAGCTCTGTGCTCGTAACAAACTCATCGTCTTCCTTCTTATTGGAATGGCCTTAGCGGCGGGATTGTGGTCTATCAAAAATACCAAACTCGATGCCATCCCTGATCTATCGGATACCCAGGTTATCATCTTTTCGCGATGGGATCGCAGTCCTGATGTTATCGAAGATCAGGTGACGTATCCAATCATCTCTTCCTTACTGGGCGTGCCAAAGGTAAAAGATATTCGTGGCTTCTCTGATTTTGGCTATTCTTACGTCTATGTCATCTTTGAGGATGGCACGGATATCTACTGGGCGCGCTCCAGAACCCTCGAGTATTTAAGCAATATCCTGCCGCGATTGCCTCAGGGGGTGCAGGTCGAGCTGGCCCGCGATGAAACAGCCATCGGATGGGTCTTCCAGTACGCCCTTATCGACAAGACCGGTCGCAACGATCTTTCACAACTTCGATCCTACCAAGATTGGTATCTTCGCTATGCGCTCCAGGCAGTGCCCGGCGTTGCCGAGGTTGCACCGATCGGCGGTTTCGTTCGGCAGTATCAGGTGAATCTAGATCCGAATCGGTTGGTGGCTTACAATATTCCCATTGATCGCGTGACCGCGGCCATCCGTTCGGGAAATAACGATGTCGGCGGCAGATTGGTCGAGTTCTCAGGCCGAGAATTTATGGTCCGAGGGAGAGGCTATATTAAAAATGTCTCGGATATAGAAGAGATTGTGGTGGAAACGAGCAAGAGCGGCGGCACTCCGGTCCTGGTTAAAAACCTGGGGACCGTTACCTTAGGGCCTGACATCAGACGAGGCATCGCCGAACTCAACGGCGAGGGAGAGGTCGTCGGCGGCATAGTCATCATGCGTTTTGGAGAGAACGCGCTCAAGGTCGTCGAGCGCATCCGGGCTAAACTCGATGAGATAAAACCCACCCTTCCTCCCGGCGTCGAGATCGTCACCACGTACGACCGTGGCGATTTGATCGAGCGCGCGATCGATACCCTCCAAAGCACGCTGATCGAGGAACTCATCATCGTCTGCCTCGTGATTTTGATCTTCCTCTGGCACATCCCCTCCGCCCTCGTCCCCATCATCACCATCCCGATTACGATCATTCTCGCCTTCATCCCGATGTACGGGATGGGACTCACCGCCAACATCATGAGTCTCGGCGGGATTGCCATTGCCATTGGCGCCATGGTGGATGCGGCCATCGTTGTGGTCGAACAGACGCATAAAAAGCTGGAGCGCTGGGACGCGGGGGGCAGACGCGGCAGTTATAAAGATGTGGTGATCAGTGCCGTCAAAGAGGTTGGTGGACCGAGCTTTTTTGCGCTGCTGGTCATCGCTGTCTCGTTTATGCCCGTCTTCACACTCGAAGGGATGGAGGGGCGTCTCTTCAAGCCGCTCGCCTTCACCAAGAACTTTTCCATGGCCATTGCAGCGATTTTGGCCATCACCCTCGATCCGGCCATTCGGTTGTTGTTTACCCACATGGATCCTTACCTCTTTCGGCCAAAATTTTTGTGCCGTATCGTCAATGCAGTGCTCGTCGGCAAGATCCACAGCGAAGAGAAGCACCCCATCAGCCGGCCGCTGATGAAGATCTATCATCCGGTCTGTGAGTTTGTGCTGAAACATAAGTGGGCCACGGTAATCGGAGCGCTGCTCATGGTGATCGTCACCGTTCCGATCTTTACAAGGCTCGGTTCGGAATTCATGCCTCCTCTGTTCGAAGGTTCTCTCCTCTATATGCCGACGACCATGCCGGGTGTCTCCGTGACAGGGACACAAAAATTACTTCAGGTTCAGGATAAGATATTGAAGGGCTTCCCTGAGGTCGATCTGGTCTTCGGCAAGGCAGGGCGTGCTGAGACGGCAACTGATCCGGCCCCCTTTTCCATGATGGAAACCGTGATCAACCTCAAGCCGGAGTCGCAATGGCCTAAGGAATCTCGCTGGTACTCCTCGTGGACGCCTGAATGGTTGCAGAAGATGCTGCGCCGGGTTTGGCCGGACCATAAAAGCCCGGACGAATTGATTTATGGGCCGGGGGGACTCGATCAAGCCACAAAGCTTCCCGGGGTTGCCAACTCGTGGACTATGCCCATCAAGGCCCGTGTGGACATGCTTTCCACGGGTGTGCGAACACCGGTGGGGATTAAGATCATGGGGGCTGATTTACAAAAGGTCCAGGAGATCGGTGAGCACATCGAGATGGTGCTGAAGGATGTGCCGGGCACCAAGAGCGTCTTTGCCGAACGCACTGCCGGCGGCTACTTCCTCGACTTTACGCTCAAACGTTCTGAGCTGGCCCGCTACGGGTTAACCGTCGATCAGGCCAATAGCGTCATCATGTCGGCGATAGGGGGTGAGAACGTTACCACAACGATCGAAGGCCGGGAACGGTACCCGGTCAATGTGAGATATTTCAGGGAGTTCCGTGACGATCTGGAGAAGCTCAAGAGGGTCCTCGTTCCTATCCGTTCAGGAGGAGGCGCAGGTGCGCAAAGCGGCATGGGAGGTGGGTCGGCCCTTGCCGGGGCCTCAGGAGGGGCTTACATCCCCCTGGGACAGTTGGCCGACATCTCCCTTGTGACCGGCCCGTCCATGATCCGCGATGAAAACGGACGCCTTACCGGCTATGTGACCATTGATCTTGACACCTCGAAACGCGACATCGGAGGTTACGTCTCGGATGCCAAGAAGGCGATCCATGAAAGCCTCACGCTGCCTCCGGGCTACCAGCTGGTCTGGAGCGGTCAGTTCGAATATATGGAGCGCGTTAAGGAACGCCTTATCATCGTGGTGCCGATCACCATCTTTCTGGTCTTTTTGCTCCTCTACTTCAATACCCGATCGATCACCAAGACCATGATCATTCTTCTGGCAGTGCCTTTTTCAGCCATCGGCGCGATCTGGTTTCTCTATCTTCTTGGTTACAACATGAGCATCGCTGTCTGGGTGGGCTTGATCGCCTTGATGGGCGTGGATGCGGAGACGGGAATGTTTATGCTCCTCTATCTGGATCTGGCTTTTCATGAGGCTCAGAAAAAGAAAAAGATGAAAAACTGGAATGATCTGAGAAAGGCAATTGTGGAAGGGGCGGTAAAACGACTACGGCCAAAGGTGATGACGGTGGGTGTGATGTTCATGGGCTTGATCCCGATCATGTGGTCCGTTGGCGCCGGCTCTGATGTCATGAAGCGCATTGCGGCGCCGATGATCGGAGGCATCTTCACCTCGTTCATCCTGGAACTGGTGGTCTATCCCGCCATCTATGCCATCTGGAAATGGCACTTTGAGGTTAAAAAACAGGCGG
>Ga0299912_10003503_pt1 | contig 12808 bp, 12 predicted proteins | sample RVTome_2_FD_207667 | JGI IMG/M metagenome (GOLD analysis project Ga0299912, IMG submission 207667) | Soil microbial communities from uranium-contaminated site in the Upper Colorado River Basin, Wyoming, United States - RVT95D214 (version 2) ...
TGTTGTCGAGCGCCGCCGGTAGCGGTGAGTCGATCACTCCGAACGCGCCCAGACCCAGGCGGGCGCCAGGAACGGTCCGGCCATAGGCGTCGATGACCGCTGAAACGCCCGTGGGCGTGGCGCGCACCATGGGCAGCCCCTCCTCGATCGCCCTGTACGACGCCAGGTTCAGGTGTTGCAGCGGCCCGGACGTGGGGCCGAACCAGGCGTCGTTCGAGACGTTGACGATCCAGCGCGCACGGGTTCCGGAACGTTTTGCGCCCTCGCGGGTAAAGCCGGGATAGAGCGCTTCGTAACAGATCAGGGGCTGCACCGCCGGGACGCCCAAGGGCGTGATCGGCGAGGGCGGCGGGCCGGCGGTGAAGCTGTCGGCGATGTGGGTCAGGTCTTTGAAGCCCAGCGGCTGAAGGATCGCTTCCGCCGGCAGATATTCTCCGAAAGGCACGAGCCTGTACTTGTCGTAGACGCCCGTGATCTCCAATCCGCCGGGCATGGCGCGCGCCGAGACCAGGCTGTTGAAATAGATTTCCCGCCCATTCCGCTCGTCGGCGCGATAGGTCCCCATCATCAAGGTCTGGCCCGGATTCATGGCGGCGCGGATGGCGGCGGCGGTCCAGGATCCGGGCCGGAGCAGCGCGCCGGCCTCGACCGGCACCGCCCCTTCGGACCAGACCACGATGTCCGGCGCGCGCGCGGCGGGGCGGGCGGTCAGCTCCAGATAGCGTTCGAAGATCGCTTGGATGCGCGCATCGTCGTACTTGGCTTCCTGCTTCACGTCGGCCTGGACCACGCGCACCATCGGCGCGCCGGGGTCGGGCGGAAGCGCGCCGCTCAACCGCCAGGCCCCGAAGCCATAGAGCGCCGCCAGCGTCAGCACTGAAACGGCGACGGGCGCGAGCCGCGACCGGCGCGTTCCCGGGCCGATCCACGACGCCAGGCCCGCCGCTATGGCGATGGTCACGAAGGTCAGGCCATAGGCGCCGATCAGCGAGGCTGCCTGGGAGGGGGCGGATCCCGCCCGCCAGGTCTCGCCCGCCAGGTTCCACGGCAGGCCGGTGAGCACATGGCCCCGAAGCCACTCGGCGATCGACAGGCACCCCGCGAAACTCAGGAAACGCCAGGGCCCGCGCGCGCCCAGGGCTCGGTAGAGCACGAGCCCCGCGCCCCAGAACAGGCCCATCCCGGCGGGCAGCAGCATCGCCGCGAAGGGCGCCATCCAGCCCTGGCCCCGGGCGTCCACCATGAAGGCCTCGGCCACCCACCAGCAGCCGATCAGGAAGAAGGCGAAGGCGGCGAGCCAGCCGCGCCAGAACGCCGCGCGCAGCGGGTGAGCCTGCGGCGCCGTGTCCGCCAGCAGCATCATCAGGCCGTAGCCGATCATGCCTGGCAGGACGCCGAACGGCGGGAAGGCCAGCGCCGCGGCCGCGCCGGCCGCCAGCGAGAGGCCCGCGGCCGCCTTTGGGCCGGGGTTGAAGCTCACGCCTCGCTCGCCTTGGTCTGCGGCGTGACGGCGGCTCTGGCCGGGCGGATCCGCACGCGCTTGACCCGCCGGGGGTCCGCGTCGGTGACCTCGAACTCGAAGCCCGCCGCGTGGGCGATCACCTCGCCCCGCTGCGGCAGGCGGCCGGCCAGGGCGCTGACCAGACCCGCCACCGTCTCGATCTCCTCTTCGAGGTCGGCGGGCGAGAGGCTGAGGCCCAGCACCGCCTCCAGCGCCTCCAGGGGCGCGCGGCCGTCGGCCTCATAGACCCCCGCCGGCCGTTCGGCGATCTTGAACGGAGCTTCGTCGTATTCGTCGTCTATCTCGCCAACCACCGCTTCGATCACGTCTTCCAGGGTGACCAGGCCGTCGGTGCCTCCGAACTCGTCGATCACCACGGCCATGTGGATGCGCGAGGCCTGCATCTTCACCAGCAGGTCCGCCGCGCGCATGGAGGCGGGCACATAGAGGATCTCTCGCTTCAGCCGGCGCAGCACCGGCTCCTTCCAGCCAGGCCGGCGCGCCTCGACCGGCGGGCGGAGCAGCTTGAACACGTCGCGGATGTTCACCAGCCCGATCGGCTCGTCCAGGGTCTCGCGATAGATGGGCATGCGCGAGTGTTCGGCCTCCGCGAAGTGGCGGATCACCTCCTCGAACGGCGTGGCGAGCTCCAGCGCCACGATGTCCGCGCGCGGCGTCATCAGGTCATCAACGCGCAGAGACTTGAAGGCCTGCGCCTGGCCTACGATGTCCACCGGCCCAGGGATGGATTGAGTGGTCATGTCGGCGTCCTTGACCCGTCCGCCGAGGGTTCGGCCCAGGCGGATCAGCACGGCCCCGACCCGCGCGGTCCAGGGTTTGGCGCCAGGCCTGCCGGCCGACTGGGGGCGGGATGGATCGTCAGCCGGCATGGATCCCCGGCCGCGGGGCATAGGGGTCGGCCACGCCCAGACCCTCCAGGATTTGGCGCTCCAGCGCCTCCATGATCTTCGCCTCGTCGTCGCGCGTGTGGTCGTAACCTACAAGATGCAGCACGCCGTGCGCCACAAGATGCATCAGGTGATGGTCCAGACTCTTGCCCTGCTCGGCCGCCTCGCGGGCGCAGACGCCATAGGCCAGGGCGATATCCCCCAGGTGCGGGCGCGCGCCGGCCGGGGCGGGAAACGAAAGCACATTGGTCGGGCCGGTCTTGCCCAGGAACCGGGCGTTCAGCGTGGCGACCGCCTCGTCGTCGGTGAGCAGCACCACGACGTCGCCGCCCGGCTGGTTCGCTCCGGCCAGGGCCGCTTCGGCCGCGCGGCTTGCCCTCGCCACGGCGTCCGGCAGGGCTCCGGTCCAGGCCGGCGCCTCGACCTCCACCTCGATCATCGGGTTCGGCCGGAGGGGCGCGCGGGGGGCGGGCGCGAGGACAGCCGCTTCTCGGCGTCGGAGTCGTAGGCGCGCACGATCCGCTCGACCAAGGGATGGCGCACCACGTCCTCGGCGGTGAAGCGAACCACGCCGACGCCCTTCACCCCCTCCAGGATGGAGACGGCGTGGGCGAGGCCGGAGTCCGACGAATCCATCAGGTCCACTTGGCTGGGATCGCCCGTCACGGCCATGCGCGCGCCTTCGCCCAGGCGGGTCAGCACCATCTTGGTCTGCAGGCGCGATGCGTTCTGGGCCTCGTCCATGATCACGAAGGCGTGGCTGAGCGTGCGCCCGCGCATGAAGGCCACGGGCGCGGCTTCGATCTCGCCCCGGTCGCGGCGGCGGCGCAGCTGTTCGGGGCCCATGATGTCGGTCAGCGCCTCCCACACCGGCGCCATGTAAGGATCGACCTTCTCGGTAAGGTCGCCGGGCAGGAAGCCGAGCCGCTCGCCCGCCTCCACCGCCGGGCGGGTGACGATCAGCCGGTCCACCTCGCCCTTGAGCAGCAGGGCGGCTCCGTAGGCCACGGCGAGGAAGGTCTTGCCCGTGCCGGCCGGTCCGGTGGCCAGCACCAGCTCGCAGGATTGCAGCATCTGAAGGTAATTGGCCTGGGCGACGGTCTTGGGGGCGATGGCGCCGCGTCGGCCTATGGGCAGGGCGCCCGCCGCGCCGGGGCCGCGTCCGTCGGTCCGCGCCGCCGCCGCCGCGACGCGGACGTCCGCCTCGGCGATGGGCGCGCCCGCGTCGGCCCGCTCGGCGATCAGCCGCACGGCCTTGGCCGCCGCCGCGCGCGCCTTTGCGTCCCCCCGGATCGACACGCCGCCGCCGGGGGTCTCCAGAAGGATGTGGAAAGCGTCTTCCAGTATGGCCGCGTGACGGCTCTGCGGGCCGGCCACGGCGCGGGCCGCGACTTCCGACAGGGGCAGGAAATCCTCGCCGCGGGAACTCAAGCGGCCTCCAGCTCCAGCTCGGCGGCGAGGCTGTTGCGCGCCGCGCCGGTGATCCGGGCCGCGACGATGCGGCCGATCAGGCCTTGGGCGTTCTCGGCGTGCACGGCCTGCAGATAAGGGCTGCGGCCGATGGCCTGGCCGGGCTGGCGGCCGGGCCGTTCGAACAGCACAGGCAGGGTGCGGCCCACGGTCTTGTCGTTGAAGGCGCGCTGCTGGTCGTCCAGCAGGGCCTGAAGGCGGGCGAGCCGCTCGGCCTTGACCTCTTCGGGGACCTGGCCGGGCATGGCCGAGGCCGGCGTGCCGGGCCGGCGGGAATATTTGAACGAGAAGGCCGAGGCGTAGCGGGCCTCGCCCACGAGATCGAGGGTCGCCTGGAAATCAGCTTCGGTCTCGCCCGGAAAGCCGACGATGAAGTCTCCCGACAGGGCGATGTCCGGCCGGGCGGCCCGGATGCGTTCGACCAGCCGCAGGTAGTGCTGGGCGGTATGGCCACGGTTCATGGCCTTCAGCACCCGGTCGGACCCCGCCTGCACGGGCAGGTGCAGATAGGGCATCAGCTCGGGCACGTCGGCGAAGGCGGCGATCAGGTCGTCGTCCATGTCGCGCGGGTGGCTGGTGGTGAAGCGGATGCGCTCGATCCCGTCGATGCGCGCAAGCCGCCGCACCAGGGCCGCGAGACCCCCAGCATAGGCGTTGACGTTCTGGCCCAGCAGGGTGATTTCGCGCACGCATTGGGCCGCCAGGGCCCGCGCTTCGGCCTCGATGGCTTCGGCCGGACGCGAATATTCGGCGCCGCGCGTATAGGGCACAACGCAGAAGCTGCAGAACTTGTCGCACCCCTCCTGCACGGTCAGGAAGGCCGTGGGGCCGCAGGGCGCGCGCGCCTCGCCGTCCAGGGCGTCGAACTTGTCCTCAGGCTCGAAGTCGGCGGCCAGATGCTCGCCGGAGGCCCGGTGCGCGCGGGCGATCAGCTCCGGCAGGCGGTGATAGGACTGCGGGCCGATGACCAGGTCCACCGCGGGCTGGCGGCGGACGATCTCCTCGCCCTCCGCCTGGGCGACGCAGCCGGCCACGGCGATGGTCATGGTCCCGCCCGCTTCGGCCTTGCGCTCCTTCATGCGGCGGATCTTGCCGAGCTCGGAATAGACCTTCTCGGCCGCCTTCTCGCGGATGTGGCAGGTGTTCAGCACCACCAGGTCCGCGTGTTCGGGCTCATCCGCCAGGGCGTAGCCCAGGGGGCGCAGGACGTCGGCCATGCGCTCGCTGTCATAGACGTTCATCTGACAGCCGTAGGTCCTGATGTAGAGCCGCTTTTGCGGAGGCTGAACCATCCGGCGGGTTATGGGCGCGGCACCCCGCCCGCGCAAGGATTCACCCCGAATCGTCATCGCCGGACTTGTTCCGGCGACCCATGCGCACGAACCTGTCCGGCAAGGGCGACGTTCATGGGTGGCCCGGACAAGCCGGGCCATGACGGTGATGAAATGACCTACGAGCTCTACTACTGGCCGGGCATCCAGGGGCGCGGGGAGTTCGTGCGTCTGGCGTTGGAGGCGGCCGGCGCCGACTATGCCGACGTGGCGCGCGAAGCCGGGGGCATGGACCGGATGCTCGCCCTGATGGAGGGGGCCGAGCGGCCGCCCTTCGCCCCGCCGTTCCTGAAGGCGGACGGGCGGCTCATCGGCCAGACGGCGAACGTCCTTCAGTTCCTGGGGCCCCGCCTCGCACTCGCGCCGGAGGACGAGGCCGACCGGCTGTGGGTCCATCAGCTTCAGCTCACCCTCGCCGACTGGGTGGGCGAGGCGCACGACACCCATCATCCGGTGGGGGGCGGCTTCTACTACGAGGAGCAGAAGCCGGAGGCGAAGCGCCGCTCCGGCGAGTTCATCGCGGCGCGCCTGCCCAAGTATCTCGGCTATTTCGAGCGGGCGCTGGCGCGTGGCGGCGGCGCGTGGCTGGCCGGCGGGGCGATGACCACTGCGGACCTGTCGCTGTTCCAGGTGGTCGAAGGGCTGCGTTACGCCTTCCCCAGGGCGATGAAGCGGCTGGAGCGGGACGCGCCCAAGGTCGTCGCCCTTCGCGATCGCGTCGCGAGCCATCCCAAGATCGCCGCCTATCTGGCGTCGGAGCGCCGCATCCCGTTCAACGAGCAGGGAATCTTCCGGCATTACCCGGAGCTGGACGCCTAGCGTTCGCCCTCGCTGGACGTGGGCACGCCGTAGAGCTCGAGCCGATGGTCCACCAGCTTGTAGCCGAGCCGCCGGGCGATGGCCTCCTGCAGGGCCTCGATCTCAGGGTCCACGAACTCGATCACCTTGCCGGTCTTCATGTCGATCAGATGGTCGTGGTGGGTCTCCGGCGCCTCTTCGTAGCGCGAGCGGCCGTCGCGGAAGTCGTGGCGGGCGATGATCCCCGCCTCCTCGAACAGGCGCACGGTGCGATAGACGGTGGCGATGGAGATGTGCGGGTCCAGGGCGTGGGCGCGGCGATAGAGCTCCTCCACGTCTGGATGGTCGTGGGAGGACGACAGCACGCGGGCGACCACCCGGCGCTGGTCGGTCATCCGCATGCCCTTCTCGACGCAGATAAGCTCGATGCGGTCCAAGGCGCGCTCCACGGCGACGGGCCGATCCGGGCAACATAGTGTCAAGCCGGCGGCCTGTTAAGCGTGCGACGCAAGATCAGGGCGTCTTCTGCGGGCCGGTCGCCCCGGCCGTAGTAGCCCTTGCGCAGGCCGGCGCGCTCGAAACCCAGCCGTTCGTACAGGGCGAGGGCGGCGGCGTTGTCGGCGGCGACCTCCAGAAACAGGGCGCCCGCCTCTCGCGCCGCGGCCGCTTCGGCCGCCGCCGCCACCAGAGCCGCGCCCACGCCGCGCCGCCTCGCCCAGGGCGCCACGGCCAGGGTGAGGATCTCCGCCTCCCCGCCGATGGCCCGCGCCAGCAGGAAGCCGATCACGCCGTCCTCCTCCGCGAGGAAGGCGAAGCCGCCCATGATGTCCATCAGCCGGGCGATGTCCGGCGCCGCCCACGAGGCGTCGAAGGCGCGGGCGTGGACCTCGGCCAGGATCGGCGCATCCTCGGCGGATGCGAGCCTCAGCCTCATGCCGACGGCCGCGCGTCGGGCGCGCGCAGATAGATCGGGAGCGGTGGGGTCAGGGGCTCGCCCGTCTGCGCCGCCAGGGCCGCGATCGCGACCGGATCGGGCGCCTCCAGCGGAACGATCCGCGCGGTCGGCAGGCGGTCGGCGACGAGATAGGCGCCCGAACCGATCAGCCGCATGGTGCGCGCGCCAAGGTCCAGCAGACGGTCGCCCGCCGCCTGGGGCTCCAGCCCTTCGGGATCGGAAAGGGCGCCGTCGACGCCGAAGGTCTGCAGCCAGACCTGGCCGCGCCCGCCATCCACGGCCACGGCGACGACCTCGTCCGCGCCCGGCGGCGACGCGCTGGCGGCCAGGGCCTGAAGGGTTCCGACGCCGACGCAGGGAATCTCCAGCGCCAGAGCCAGGCCCTTGGCGAAGGCCAGGCCCACGCGAAGCCCGGTGAACGAGCCCGGCCCGGCGGTGACGGCGATGCGGTCGAGCGCCGAGAATTCCAGTCCGGCCGCCGCCATGACCTCGCCCGTGAGGCTCGCCAGCCGCTCCTGGTGGCCCCGGCGCATGGGTTCGGTCAGCTTCGCGAGCGTGCGTCCGTCGGCGACCACCGCCGCCTGGCAAGCGTCGAGCCCGGTGTCGAGGGAAAGGACGATCATGGTCGGGCCATGGCGCGGGCGGTCAGGCGATCCAGCCCGCCTCCTCAAAGCTGAGGCGCGGCGCACGCGGATCGAGGCCCGCCGGATCGCCCCGGCCGATGGAGCAGATGAAGTTCGACTTGATGCGGGTCCCCGCGAAGAACTCCCCGTCGACCCCGGCGTTGTCGAAGCCCGACATCGGCCCACAATCGAGCCCCAGGGCGCGCGCCGCCAGCATCAGATAGGCGCCCTGCAGCGTGCCGTTGCGCAAGGCGGTGATCTCGGCCGCGGCCGGGTTGGCGAACCAATTGGCCGCATCCGGCGCCTTGGGAAACAGCTGGGGGAGCTTGGCCGCAAAGTCGAGATCGTAGCCGACGATCACCGTCACCGGCGCGGCCATCACCTTGTCGAGGTTGGTGGGGCCGATGTGGGGTTTCAGCCGCGCCTTGCCCTCGGCGCTCGCCACCCAGACGAAGCGCGCGGGGGAGGAATTGGCGGAGGTGGGCCCCATCTTGGTCAGTTCGTAGATCGCCCGCATCTCGGTCTCGTTGACCGGCTCGGCCGTCCATGCGCCGTGCGAGCGGGCCTGGCGCAGCAGCTGGTCCAGGGCGTGATCGTCCAGAGGGCGGAGCATGATGGTGGATCTCCCGGCGGTCCGAAATCCTCGTGCTTCGACAGGCTCAGCATGAGGATTTTGGAATCGCGAACCTGACAGTAGCCCTCATCCTGAGCCTGTCGAAGGATGGGGCGGCTCCCTAGAGGGTCTGCTCGACCCGGGTCACTTCGGGCACGTAGTGCTTGAGCATGTTCTCCACCCCGGCCTTCAGGGTCGCCGAGGAGGACGGGCAGCCCGAGCAGGCGCCGCGCATGTGCAGGAACACCACGCCGGTGTCGGCCTCGAAGCGGCTGAACAGGATGTCGCCGCCGTCCTGGGCCACGGCCGGGCGGATGCGGGTGTCCAGAAGCTCCTTGATCTCCGCGACGATCTGGGCGGCCTCGCCCTCGTAGTCGCCGCCGGTGTGGGTCGCGGCCCCGTCGTCGTCCGACAGCAGGGGGGCGCCGGAGGTGAAGTGGTCCATGATCGCGGCCAGTACCGGGGCCTTCAGATGGCCCCACTCCACGGCGGGGCCGGCCTTGGTGACGGTGAGGAAATCGGGGCCGAAGAACACGCGCACGACGCCGTCCAGCGCGAACAGGTCGGCGGCCAGCGGCGAGGCGGCGGCGTCATCGGCCGTGGCGAACTCGCGCGTGCCCTCGCCCATCACCTCGCGGCCGGGGAGGAACTTCAGGACCTCGGGGTTCGGGGTCTGCTCGGTCTGGATGAACATGCGCCATAGATGGCGCCGCCGGGCCTGCGCCGCAACTCAGCTGCCCCAGAAGCCCACAAGGCGTTTCACCTCGGCCACGGTGGGCTCGGCCACGGCCTGGGCCCGCTCGCCGCCGGCCTTCAGGATGCGGTCCAGCTCCGCCGGATCGGCCATCAGCTCGCGCATGCGCGCGCCGACGGGGCCGATCGCCTCCACCGCCAGCTCCGCCAGGGCCGGCTTGAAGGCCCCGAATCCTTGGCCGCCAAAGCGTTGCAGCACCTGCGCCTTCGTCTCGCCGGCCAGGGCGCCGTAGAGGCCCACGAGGTTGTCGGCTTCCGGCCGCTCGGCTAGGCCGTCGACCGTGTCGGGCAGGGGCTCCGGATCGGTCTTGGCCTTGCGGATCTTGGCGGCGATGGCGTCCGCGTCGTCCAGCAGGTTGATCCGCGACAGGTCGGACGGGTCGGACTTGGACATCTTGGCGGTCCCGTCCCGCAGACTCATCACCCGCGCGCCCGGTCCCTCGATCAGGGGCTCGGTCAGGGGGAAGAAGCCCGGCGCTTCGAAGTCGTTGTTGAACTTGCCGGCGATGTCGCGGGTCAGCTCAAGGTGCTGCTTCTGGTCCTCGCCCACGGGCACGTGGGTGGCCTTGTAGGCCAGGATGTCGGCGGCCTGGAGCACCGGGTAGGTGTAGAGCCCCACCGAGGCCCGTTCCTTGTGCTTGCCGGACTTGTCCTTGAACTGGGTCATGCGGTCGAGCCAGCCGAGGCGCGCCACGCAATTGAAGATCCAGGCGAGTTCGGCGTGGGCGGGCACGGAGGACTGCACGAAGATCGTCGCCTTGTCGGGGTCCAGGCCCGAGGCGATGTAGCCCGCCGCGACCTCGCGGGTCTGGGCGGCCAGGGCGGCGGGCTCCTGCCATTCGGTGATGGCGTGCAGGTCCGCGACGAAGATGAAGGTGGGCAGCTCGTGCTGCAGGCGGGCGAACTTCACCAGGGCGCCGAGGTAGTTGCCCAGATGCAGGCGTCCCGACGCCTGGACGCCGGAGACAACGCGGCGGGGGCCGGTGTAGGCGGGGGCGGGTCGGTCGATCATGGATGAGCGGCTCGGATAGAGGGACGGCGGCCGAGCGGGGTCGCCGCGCGGCGGTTCAGCGGACGCGTTGGGCGCGCCATCGCCAGGTCATCAGGGGTCCGGGCCGGTGCATGGCGCCTCGGTTACTCCCGGCCGGGGGTTAGAGCAAGTCGGGCCCGGCGGGGGTCTTGCCCAGGTCCTGCTCGATCTCCTGGTCGAAGGTCGGGTCCTTGGGCTGGCGGCGCAGGGCGGCCTTGACCTCCGACCACCTCAAGCCCCCGAAGGCGAACAGCAGGGGCGGATAGACGGCCGCGCCGGCCATCACCACCAGCAGCACGGCGATCTCCTTGGCGCCCAGGGCATGGCCAAGATGCACGCCCGCGAACGGCGCCTCGATCAAGGGCCGGAAGTGGGCCGCCGCGCCCAGCATCAGGCCCAGCGCGATATTGGCCAGGGCGATGCGGCCAAGCCGGGACCAGGTCAGGGCGCTCGGCCGGTACATGTCCCGCCGCCAAAGCGTCACCAGCATCTGGATGACGTTGATCCAGGCCGCCAGGCTGGTCGCGGCGGCGATCCCCCACACCCCGACCAGCTGGAACAGGGCCACGCCCGCGACGATGTTCACCGCCACCGAGATCAGGGCGAACTGCATCGGCGTCTTGGTGTCCTGGTGGGCGAAGAAGGCGCGCGAGGCGATCTGGGCCAGCACGAAGGCCGGCACGCCCCAGCCGTAGTGCTGCAACGCGCGGGCGGTCTGCAGGGCGTCGACGCTGGTGAAGGCGCCGCGGGTGTAGAGCGCGTCGATCAGGAAGTAGGGCATGGCCGCCAACGCCACGGCCGCCGGCAGGGTCAGGGCCAGGGAGAAGGTGATCGATTGGTCAAGGGCTGTCTGGGCGCCGGGCTTGTCCTTGCCGTGCACCGCCCGCGACAGGCGCGGCAGCAGCGCCACCCCCACCGCCACGCCCACCAGGCCGAGCGGCAGCTGGTAGAGCCGGTCGCACACCGCCAGCCACGAGCGCCCGCCGTTCACCCCCGAGACCAGCATGCCGGAGACGAAGATGTTCACCTGGGTGGCGCTGGCGGCCACGGCGCCCGGCACGGCGCGCTTGATCAGGGCCCAGATCTCCGGCGTCATCCTCGGCCAGCGCCAATGCACCTGAGCGCCGGACCGCCTCACCCCCCACATCAGCACCAGCGCCTGAGAGACGCCGGCCGCCAGCACGCCCCAGGATGCGAACTCGGCCGCCGCCACGGCCGAGCCGGCGGGCAGCACGGTCGCCAGGGTCCAGAGGTTCAGCAGGATCGGCGCGCCCGCCGACAGGATGAAGCGGTTCCTGGCGTTCAGCACCCCCGACAGGTGCGCGTAAATCGCCATGCAGGGCAGGTACCACATGGTGATCTGGGTCAGGACCACGGCCAGCTTGAATTTGACGGGATTGGCCGCGAAGCCCGGCGCGTAGGCGTACATCAGCCAGGGCATGGCCAGCGTAAGCGCCACCGACAGGGCGAGCGTGATCGCCGCCAGGGCCGCCATGGCGTCGGCCGCCAGGATGTCGGCCTTCTCCTCGCCGTCCTGTTCGAGCGCGCGGGCGTAGGCGGGTACGAAGGCGGCCGAGAAGGCGCCCTCGGCGAAGATGCGGCGGAACAGGTTGGGAAAGGCGAAGGCGGCGTTGAAGGCGTCCGCCGCGAAGGTGGCGCTGGCCCCCATGACGTAGGAGACCGCCAGATCCCGCACGAAGCCCATCACGCGGCTGACCATGGTGAGGCCGGAGAACACCATGGACGAGCGGATCAGGCCGGACCCGCCGGCGCTCTTGGCCTTGGACGGCTCTGCTGCGCTCACGGCCGGGCGGTACGCTGGGCGGGGGAGGCGGTCAACCGCCAGCCAGCCAGGGCGCCAGGGGCTCGCGCGCCAGCATCTCCTCATAGGTCGGGCGCGGGCGGACCACGGCGACGTCGTCGCCCCTCACCAGCACCTCGGGGGCCAGGGGACGGGTGTTGTATTCGCTGGACATCACCGCGCCATAGGCGCCGGCGGACATGAAGGCCACCAGGTCGCCCCGCGCAAGCGGGGGGAGCCGCCGGGCGCGGGCGAAGGTGTCGCCGGTCTCGCACACCGGCCCGACCACGTCGTAGGGGCTGAGCGGCGCGTCCCCGGGCGGGGACTTCACCGGCCGGATGTCGTGATAGGCGTCGTACATGGCTGGGCGGACCAGGTCGTTCATGGCCGCGTCCAGCACCAGGAAACTCGGCCCGTCCGGACGGGCGTGCACGTGGATCACGCGCGATAGCAAAACACCCGCGTTGGCGGCGATCGAACGGCCCGGCTCCAGAGACAGCTCGACGTTAAGGCCGCCCAGCACCTCGGCGGTCATGTCCGCCAGATCGTCCGGCGAGGGCGGCTCCGGCAGGTTGAAGTAGGGCGCGGCGAGGCCGCCGCCGATGTCCAGCCGCTCTACGACGAGGCCCCGGCCCCGCAATCGCTCCACCAAGCCCCGCAAGGTGGCGAAGGCGTCGCGCAGCGGCGACAGGTCAGCGATCTGGCTGCCGATGTGGCAGGTCAGGCCCACGGCGTTCAGGGACGGCGTCGCGGCGGCCTTGGCATAGAGCCGCTCGGCCTCGCCCAGGGAAACGCCGAACTTGCTGTCAGCCCCGCCGGTGGAGATCTTGGCGTGGCCGCCGGCGCCAACGTCCGGGTTCACGCGGATCGCCACCGCGGGCCGCGCCCCGGCCGCCGCCGCGACCTCGGCCAGCAGCTCCAGCTCCGGCTCGGACTCCACGTTGATCTGGCCGACGCCGGTCGTGAGCGCGAATTGGAGCTCCTGGCGGGTCTTGCCCGCGCCGGAGAAGACGATGGCCCCTGGC
>Ga0299912_10003505_pt1 | contig 12802 bp, 14 predicted proteins | sample RVTome_2_FD_207667 | JGI IMG/M metagenome (GOLD analysis project Ga0299912, IMG submission 207667) | Soil microbial communities from uranium-contaminated site in the Upper Colorado River Basin, Wyoming, United States - RVT95D214 (version 2) ...
GGCAAAATCGGCGAAAGTGGGTCAGTTTAACATAAAGAGCCGTGTACGGACCCGTACGCACGGTTCTGTGGGCAGACGGAGGCGTAAACACCTCCTCTGACCCGATATCCCCACAAGTCCAACAACCACACTTCAATATTGTTTTTTAAATTAAGAAAAGGTAAAATTTATATACGTCTAAGCTCTCTCATTTTTTCGAGCAATCATGGTCCGGCCCATGGGGGGCACTTCAAATCATGGATACGGACATTTTCTAATTTTGCTTCCTTAAGTGCATATTCCGCTCCAAAGTTGCCGCTGATTCCAATTCAAAATTGCCAGTGAATACGATTCAAGATTGTCGGTGATTACGATTCAACGTTGTCGGTAATTACGACCAAAATTGCCGACGATTACGATCAAAGTTGTCGAGTAAATCAGATCAAGGACGTTCGCGACATTGTTAACCCTTATCCATGGGATAGTGTCTTTTTCCCCTAACGAGAAGGAGACACTTTCCATGCCAATGGAGGGAATATCTATGAGAAAAATCAGAGAAGTCTTAAGACTTAAATATACAGCGAATTTGAGCAATTCTCAAATTGGCACAAGCTGCAATCTTTCCAAAGAATGCGTGCGAAAATATTTAAAACGGGCCGAGAAGGAAGGGCTACCTTGGCCTTTGCCAAAAGAGATGGATGATCTGACTTTAGAAAACCTTCTCTTCAAAGCCGAGTATCGTCCTCCTCATATGCCAACCCCGGATTGGAAGGTTGTTTATCAAGAAATGAAGAAGAAAGGGGTTCCCTTCCTTTTAAGAATGGATGTTATCGCTTTTTAGTCAATTTGAGGTAAGCATTTCGGCCTTAGTATTTCCCTCAGCTTTAAGAACCTCCGCCAATTCCTTACTCGCAGTCTTAGCTTCATTTTGGCAAAAATCGCAGAGAGCTTTCCACTGCTGATTTTCTTCTTTAGGATTTATCGCAGGATTTCCAATTTTAAAGCTTGTTAATTCGCTTATTACCTTTTGCATTTCTTTTGGCATTTCTGGCGACTCAAAAGGATTTATTACTTCGGAAAAACTGCTTAGATACTTTCCTCGACGAACGTTACAACTACTCAAAATGGACCAGAATCTATTCACTTTTTGCTCTAGGCTTCTGGTCAAAATCTGCCTTTGCATATTGGCTTATTGCTTTTGTAAGACGATCTAGAATTTCTTGCCTATCATTAACAGAATGCGCAGCAATTTCTAAAAATTTGAAAGTCTCCTTAAGGGTTACGATTTGTTGTTCATTAGTTGCTTGTTGATCTACGGTCATTTTCCTAGGCTTAGCGCCTTCACCATATTGAGCAAGGCAAACGATCAGATATATGAAGAAAGAAAAAAATACCCCGCCCACAATTACGATCGCTAGCCATTGGCTTACAGCCAATCCCCATACGAAAGCTTTTCCAGGAGCATGATAATCTCCTCCTTGTTTAAGAGCTTCTGCCATCATTTTCATTGGGTGTTCGCTTGGATGTCTTTTCATTTTCCTCTCCTGTATTTTATGTTTCTTTAGTTTTGAAAAGATAGTTTGTGTTAGAGCTTGCTCATGTCTTTGCCAGGCCTTTCCATGGTTCTCCAGGCAACTTTATGATGAAATTAGATAAGACAATTTCAGTAGCTTTTGCAAAATCATAAACGGAAGCAAGGCCTTCTGAAAGCAAAGGGATGATGTCCCCTTGAAAGGCTGGATCTTCAAACTTTTCCATAAGATTAGCTTCAAATTCAGCCCTCGAGATTGTCTGCTTATTATGGGAAATATATCTTTGAAAAGCTTCAATAACTCTATCAAAGTTCAAGTTTGGAAAAGAATTTGAAACCACATATAAGTCAAACAAATCACGTCCTTTTTTCCGTTGATAAAGAGCACGCAACTTGGTCCCTAAAAGTTCTTCCAAACAAAAAGTTCTTACAGGTGCGCTCCCAGAAAACCAAGAATTCTTAACTTCATGCTCAACCTCAATAGGTTCAAAATGACTAAAATGTTCCCTTGTATTAATTTCTATTTTAACACGCAAAGGCTTGGAGGATGAGCCCTCTGGATTAAACCGATAATAGAGAACCGCTCGTCCAGGCTTAAGTTTCCAAGTTGGCGTTCCTAGCCAATCATCTAATTTTTTTCGAATTGCTTTCAAACAAGGGCCAATAGGTCCAGCCTCAATTTGCACCAGATCTACATCCTCACTGTAGCGGGCAGGGGGATTGATAAAGAGTTTATGGAGAGCTGTACCACCCCGAAAAACTATATTTTCTTTTAAAAAAGGATCTGAGTAGAGCTCAACCAGGATACGAGACAAGATCAAATCTTGTTCGACTTGTTCCATTGTGATCCAGGGACTATTCTCTCGCCACTCGATTATATTAGCGATTGGTATCATATATCTGGTTCCAATTCTTCGTTAATGTATAAATGCCAGTCCTTGTTTTTAATTTCTGGATTCCATTCTTTATCAGGCCTTAGAGGATAGTATTTGGAAGGGAGCTTGTGAACATACTTTAAAAGCTCTTTTGTCTTATTTTTAAAATCCACATAATCTAAAATATATCCCGTTCTCTGTAGACATGCTTGCGAGCATTCTATAGCAATTTCAGCAAGCTTCTTTGAATCTATTTCTTCTCCAAGCTCTGCCAAAACCGTACTGACATGATGAATATGCCCGCTTTGTTTTAAGTATCTTAGCAAATCAAACGCTGTTAGCTCCGGGCTAGACACACACATATAGCCTGTAGACGTTTTCCTTTTAACGATACCAGTGTCTTTAAATTCCTTTTTAAAATAGAACATGATCCGAACTCGCCCGACTTTTATGGGACGTAAAATCTTATCGGTTATAACTTGATAAATTTGAGGCTGTTGATGAGCCGCCCCATGAAGTGCAGCCGCTGTTAATAGGCCAACATAATATTTTGCCTTATAGGCATTCATTAACTGGTCAATAAACCATTCTGGGGGAGGGGCGTTTACATTCTTATATTCAATCGGCACAATGAGATAGAGCCCATCCTTAAGACGAACAATCCTCTTTTTCTGAGTGAGTCTTTTAATGCTACTTTTTAAGGCATCCTCGGTAACGTTCAATTGTTCCTTTGCGGCCTTCTTGAAAAGGAAATAGTTCCCCCTCGCTTGGAGGGAATTCACTAAATCAGACAAATAACTATGATCTCTATTCATATGCAAATAGTGTCACAAAATGACACTTTACGCAAACGAAAAAGGAATCCATCATCTTAAGCCTCCTTGGGCGGCAGCTTACCAACCATACTCCCAAACAACTCAACGGCTTCTCTTAAAGGCTCATCAGCTAAATGGGCATATCGTTGGGTAGTGGAGGCTTGGGTATGCCCAAGCAATTTTCCGACGATACTCAAGCTCAACCCGCTTGAGACCAAGTGGGAAGCATGGGTATGGCGCAAATCATGGATACGGACATTTTCTAATTTTGCTTCCTTAAGGGCTGTTCGCCAGAAAGTTTTTATCTCTTTCAAAGGCTCTCCCTCAATACGGCCAGGAAAGACATGGACAGATCCCTTAGGCGTTCGTTTTTTTACAATCTGTAAAACCTCAATCGCTTGTTCTGAAATAGGCAGATGTTCCCTTTTCTTCTGTTTTGTCAAATGAGAAGGCTTTGTCCAAACGCCCTTTTCAAGATCAAACTGATCCCAAGTGGCTCCCAAAGCTTCTCCTTTGCGCGCACCTGTAAGAATAAGGAATTTAAAAACATAGGCTGTCATACGATCAGAATGATGCTCTAGCACCTTCCATAGTCGATTAAGCTCATCTTGATTAAGCCACCTGTCCCGTTTTTCTTCTTGATATCTTGGTATCCCTCTTACGGGGTTATCTTCCCGCCATTCCCATGCCTCGGCAAGTGAAAACATTTTAGAGAGGAGAGCTAATGTATGATTGGCTTTATAGGGCGTCCTTTGTAAGATCTTATGGAGAGATTCAATATCTCTCCGTGTAACGTGGGGTACCTTTAAACGACCTAGAGCAGGAAGAATAACATTTTTAAGTAGCCCTATATCACCTTGTAAGCTTCTAGGTCTCTTTTTGTATCCATGTCTCTCAATATAATTGTGAGCAAGATCTTCCATTGTGGCAAGATTGCTAATTTTCTTTTTTTGTTCGGCAGGATCTTCTCCATGGACAACCTGACTTAATCCTTTTTTTGCTAAAGCTCTAGCTTCTTCTGCGGTAATTTGGCCATGGACGCCAATCTTAAGTCTTTTCTTTATACGATTAACATTCCTATACTCGACGCAATATGTTCGTCTTCCGCTTGGCAAAACAATAAGCCCAAATCCTTTAAGTTCTGCATCCCAGAGTTTTAGAGTTTTTGTAGAATCTGGAGTTATGGATTCTACAAAACGCTTTGTAAACTTGGGCATCTTCTTTCTCCCACAGACTGTTGATAAAGGAGTATATCCTCTCTCTTCTGTATTGTCACCACATTGTCACCTGGCGATATCGATTTGGAGGCAGTTTTGAGAGAGTGTTGGTATAGGTTTCAGTAGGATTGAATGGTCTTAAAGATAAGGAAAACAAAAGAAAAACGAGGTTTTCTGCTGGCGTGCCCGAGAGGATTCGAACCTCCGACCCCAAGATTAGGAATCTTGAATTTTAGTGTTTTTCTAGTTCTCTCTCTTTCTATGTTGTTATATATTCGTTTGATTTTCCTTGTTTTTATATCTCGCTCGCTTATTTTGGATTTGCATTTTTCTCCTTCTCTTGCTACCTATATGCTACCTAGAAGGAGAAAATCTTATGCCTAAGCTCACAAAGAAAATCGTTGAATCTACCTCACCGCAGGATAAAGATATCATTCTATGGGACTCTGAAATCAGTGGGTTTCTGTGCAAGGTTACTCCCGCAGGTAAGAAAAGCTATTTTCTTTATTATCGTACACAGGATCGAAGACAACGTCGGCCAAAAATTGGAGATCATGGCGTCATGACTTGTGAACAGGCCAGAAGCATTGCTCAGCTTTGGCTTTTGGAAGTTAGCCAAGGGAAGGACCCTTCCGCAGAGAAACAGGATTTACGGGCAATGCCTACGCTTAAAGAGCTGGCTAATCAATATATGACCGAACATGCTTCGCGGAAAAAAGAATCTAGCCGTAAAGGAGATCAGGTTTTGTGGAAAAAGCATATTCTTCCAGTTTTGGGTGCTCTAAAAGTTTCTTCCATAGATAGGAGCGATATAGCTAAGCTTCACCATTCGCTCCAGTTTCTCCCGATCGCAGCCAATCGTGTTCTTAGTCTTTTATCCAAAGCTTTAAATTTGGCGGAGTTATGGGGTTATCGGCCCAATCATTCTAACCCCTGTCTCCATATCAAAAAATACACTGAGCAAAAGCGGGAGAGGTTTTTAAGCCAAGATGAAATTGCAAAGCTAATGAACGTCCTTGAAGAGGAAGAGAAAAATTCTCAGAATCCCTGGACTATTTACGCAATTCGGCTGCTATTAATCACGGGATGCCGCCTTAATGAAATCCTGACCCTTAAATGGGAGGAAGTAGACTTTAGCAATCAATACCTTCGTCTCAGTGATAGCAAAACGGGAAAGAAGCTTGTTTATCTCTCAACAACCGCAATTGATATTTTAAAGAGTGTTCCTCAAGTAGTGGACAACCCTTATGTAATTTGCGGAGAAAAGAAGGGAGCTCACCTCATTAACTTACAGAAACCTTGGCGGCGAATTCGAGCAAAGGCTGGTTTAGATGATGTTCGTATTCATGATTTACGGCATACTTTTGCTTCTATTGCCGCGAGTAACGGTTTGTCTCTTCCCATTATAGGGGCTCTTCTTGGGCATAAACAAACTCAAACAACAGCTCGCTATGCGCACCTTATTGGGCAATCTCTTCTTGAAGCCAGCGAAAAGATTAGCGGGAAGATTATGGAGGGAACGAAAGTCGTGACTTCGTAATTTAGTATGCCCAATCATAGCTTTGCACTCATGATTGCAAATAATGTCACAATATGACATTATTTAAATATGAAAAAACATGATCATCTAATGGACTATGTAGAAAATTTACGAAAACAAGGACGATATCTTTTTCTCAAAAAAGAAGCAGCCCAAGCTATGGCTGTGTCAGAAAATGCCATACAAAATAGCATCACGCGTCTTTCTAAGAAAGGAAAAGTCGGTCACTTAAAAAAAGGCCTCTACCAAATTATTCCTGTTGAATATGAGTCTGCGGGCTCTTTACCTCCAGAGTGGTTTATTCACGATTTAATGGCTTTTCTGAAGGTTCCCTATTACATTGGCTTGCTTTCGGCTGCGGCTCTTCATGGCGCCGCTCACCAAGCTCCCCAAATATTTCAAGTTGTCTGTCAAAAGCAAATTCCAGACTTACACATAGGCGGTCTTAGAATTTCCTTTTACATGAGTAAAGATTTTTCAATCATCCCAACTCAAGATCTAAAAACCCCAGCTGGCTACGTCAAGGTGTCAACCCCAGAAGGAACGGCTTTTGACCTCATACGCTATTTCCATCAATCAGGGCACCTTAACCATGTGGCGACACTCTTAAGCGAATTGGCAGAAGAGATAGATCCCCAAAAACTTGCAGTTGTGGGACAGAAATTATCTCTTCGTTATCGTCAACGTCTTGGGTACTTACTGGATACTTTAGGCTATGAGTCCTTGACTGAACCTTTACATCAACTTATCTTTCAAAAAAAGTTACGGTACATTCCTTTGAGACCCGACAGTCCTGCGCAAAACGTCGAGAAAAACACAAAATGGCATATCTTTATAAATGAAATTGTGGAGCCTGATATATGATCCCTCAAAACTTTATTACGGAATGGAAAAACAAGGCTCCTTGGAAAGAGAATACACAAGTTGAGCAGGATCTCATTTTGTCACGTGCCATTGTTGAAATTTTCTCCAGCAAGATTTTGAAGGACAACCTTATATTTCGAGGTGGTACAGCCTTACATAAATTATATTCTCCTCTTCAGGAACGATATTCAGAAGATCTCGACTTTGTTCAAAAAGATGCAGGGCCTATCGGAGACATTCTCAAAGAGATTCATAATGTTCTGGATCCATGGTTAGGCGAGCCTAAATGGAAGCAAACAAAAGGACGGGTAACTTTCTATTATCGCTATGAATCTGAGGAAGCTCCTGTAAGAAACATGAAAGTAAAGGTTGAGATTAACACACGAGAGCATTTTAGATTCATCGACTTAGTCGCTATTCCCTTTGCCATTTCAAACCGTTGGTTTGAAGGGGAAGCATCCGTAACGTCTTATACGCTAGAGGAATTGTTAGGGACCAAAATGCGTGCCCTTTATCAACGAAAAAAGGGACGAGATTTATTTGACCTGATGGTGATTTTGCAGAACTTTCCAACATTAGACAGGCAAAAAGTGATAGATTGTTTTCTCTTTTATCTCGAAAAAGAAGGTCTTCAGGTGTCAAAGGCTGAATTTGAGAAAAATATGCACAAAAAGCTTAAAGATAGACTTTTTCAAGAAGATATTGTTGCCCTTCTCCAACCTAACCGCGACTATGACCATGAAATATCTTATGACTTTGTTCATGAGAGGTTGCTTAGCTTACTGCCAGGTTTGTCTTGGGTAAATAATATGCGGGAGGCCATATGAGCGGTTCAAATTGGAAAGATGTTCGATCAAAGTTATACGAAATCAGCAAAGAAGATTTGATAAGTCTGGTGAAGGAGCTTTATCAGCTAAACGAACAAAGCCAATTATTTCTTGAAACCCGTTTTGGAAATCGAAAAGAAGGGCTTGAAGAATATAAGTTGATTATTGAAGAGAGCATTTGTCCATCTGAACCCTGGAAAAGGGGAGTTTCTCTTTCAACAGGCCGCAAAGCAATCCGTGATTATAAAAAAGCGCTGGGAGATCCGAAAGGATTGATTGATCTCATGGTTTATTATTGTGAATGTGGTGTAGCCTTTACGAATCAGTTTGGAGATATTGATGAGCGCTTTTATGCAAGCATTGAATCCATGTATCAAGATGCTTTGGAACTCCTTAAAAAACATTATCGGTACAGGGATAAATTTTCTACAAGAATACAAAAGATAGTTGATGAGACACGTGACATTGGTTGGGGTTTTCACGATACGTTAGCGGATACTTTTCAAGAATATCGTAAGAGTTTTGTGTAAGAGCTGGTTTTTTTGTGTATAAAGTCTTTGGATTTTAAAAAACTGAGACACGGCAACCAGGCTGGTATAAATGTTGTCTATTTATGATCAGATTCAAAGTTTAAGAGAACGGATTAGCAAACTTGACGCCGAAAAAATAGAGATATTGGCTGAAATCAAGACATTACAAGTGAGCTTATGTAAAGAAGACCAGTCCTTCTCTAATCCGATATTTATCGCGTCTTCTCTCTCTTCAGAAGAGAAAATTTCCCTTTTTATGAGCCTTTTTCGAGGCCGTGAAGATGTATTCCCAAAACGCTGGGATAACCAGAAAACGGGCAAGTCAGGGTATTCACCGGCGTGTAGCAATGAATGGGTAAAGGGAGTTTGTAAAAAACCGCAAATCAAATGCAGTGAGTGTCCCCATCAAGCCTTTATTCCTGTTACGGAAGAAGTTATACGAAAACACCTCTCTAAACGGGATTGCACCATTGGTGTCTACCCCATGCTTAAAGATGAAACATGTTGGTTCTTGGCAGTAGACTTTGATAAGGAACATTGGAAACGAGATGCGGCAGCCTATCTGGAAACATGTCGGTTCAAAAATGTGCTCGCAAGCTTTGAAAGGTCACGTTCTGGAAACGGTGGCCATGTTTGGATCTTCTTTAGTGAACCTATTATCGCATCTGATGCCAGAAAAATGGGCGCGGCGTTACTTACGGAAACGATGGAACGATACCCAGAAATAGGGTTTGAATCCTATGACCGTTTCTTTCCGAACCAAGATACGATGCCTACAGGAGGGTTTGGCAACTTGATTGCCCTTCCCCTACAACGACAGCCCCGTGAGAATGGAAATAGTGTATTTTTAGATGAGCATTTTGAGCCCTACGCTGACCAGTGGGCGTATCTGGCGTCTGTACGGCGTATGACGCCTGAAGATGTAAGGGCCATTGTCGACGAAGCATCCGCTAAGGGCAGAATACTTGGCGTTCGTATGCCCATCCAAGAGGATGAGGAAAAGCCATGGGAAATGGGACCATCACGTATTAAACCAGACATTCCTATTGACCAAAAATTACCGGAGTCTATTGAGGTCGTTCTTAGTAATCAGTTGTTTATTGCTAAAAAAGATATGCAGGCAGCCCTGAAGAATAAGCTCATCCGGTTGGCAGCTTTCCAAAACCCAGATTTTTACATCGCTCAGGCCATGCGTTTCTCCACATTTGGAAAGCCACGTATTATTGCCTGTGCAGAAGATTTTCCACACCATATTGGTCTTCCAAGGGGATGCTTAGATGATGTGATAGAGTTGTTTTCTTCACTTGGTATTAAAGTTGAGATTGATGATAAAAGGAATTCCGGTAAATCGGTAAAAACAAAATTTTTGGGCAAGCTTACGCCAGAACAAAAACGGGCGGTTCAAAAACTACTCGAGCATGATATAGGTGTGCTTGCAGCGACGACAGCCTTCGGAAAGACTGTTGTGGCCGCCAATATCATCGCTGCCAGAAAGACGAATACCTTGATCTTAGTGCATCGCAGGCAATTATTGGATCAGTGGGTAGAAAGGCTTCGCACATTTCTTAATATTCAACCGAATCAAATAGGTATCATTGGGGGAGGAAAGCGTAAACCCGCGGGTATCATTGACGTTGCCATCATTCAGAGTCTTGTTAAGAAAAATATTGTTGATGATAGCATTGCTGAGTATGGACAATTAATCATTGATGAATGTCACCACATCTCAGCTGTGAGTTTTGAAGCTGTATCACGCGCCAGCAAGGCAAAATATGTGCTTGGCCTCACGGCTACGGCAACACGTAAAGATGGACATCACCCAATCATTTTTATGCAGTGTGGCCCCATACGTTATAAGGTGGATGCAAAACAACAAGCAAAGTTGCGTCCCTTTGACCATAAAGTCATTGTTCAACGCACAGGATTTCAATTACAGATTCCCGATACACAGAAACCTACCATTCAACAGCTTTATGCAGGAATAACTAAGGATGAGTCGAGAAATCAAATGATCTTTGATGATGTGTTGAATGCGTTGGAAGCTGGGCGCAGCCCGTTGTTGCTTACGGAGCGTAAAGACCATGCAGTTGCATTAGCCGAAAGATTTTCAAAATTCTGTAAGAACGTCGTGATTATGGTCGGGGGCCAGGCCACAAAACAACGAGACCTGGTAAAGAAGCAGCTTGATTCTATTCCTGAGGGAGAGGAACGCCTCATTATCGCTACAGGTCGTTATATTGGTGAAGGATTTGATGATTCCAGGCTTGATACATTATTTCTTACCATGCCTATCTCATGGCAAGGAACGCTGGCCCAATATGCTGGCCGGCTTCACCGCCTTTATCATAGCAAGAAAGAGGTGATAATTTATGATTATGTTGACCATTTCATGCCCATGCTCTCAAAAATGGCTGAGAAAAGAATGAAGGGATATGAGAAATTGGGGTATAGTATGCAATAGCGCAAATAGTGATTATATTGCTCACAGATGTAGTTCCCACCTACACTGCTTTTTGTGCCAGTAAATTTTGGAGATCAGCTCTCATATGGGGATCATTATCTAGAACCTTTTGAAGCATTATGTTCTTTTCATGCTCAGACAATTGAGTAGCGTCAAAAGATTGAGCTGTGATATCGTGGCTTTGACCCGCGATCTGTTTAAGTAGATCAGGATTGATTTCAAAGAACTCAGCAAAAGCCTGAAGGGAAGGCGTAAGATTTTTAAGGTTAGGAGGAATGGGTAGGGACTGTATATATGTCTCTATTTGTGTATGTTCTTGATTGGCGATTAAAGCCAAATAGAGGGATCGAGGGTCGCCAAGAAGCAAATCTTCTCTGAGTGGAAGCAATTCATCAAGAAGGGTTGAGCAATCCTCTTCTTCAATCCATCCTCCACCTTCTTCATTGTTGAAATGCAGTGTCGCGATAGTATTGTGCTCATAAGGCTCTATCTCGACAATGTGTTCATATTCATAAGGGCATAAGCTTTGTGTTTTTAAAAGTCGTGTGGGGAATCGAAAACTCAACTCTTTTGAGCCATAGTTGGATACATAAAGAAAAGCGTCAAAATATTTGGACAACAAATCTTCCGAATTGCCACGAAAACTCCCAAAGTTATAAGTAAAAATAGCTCGGTTTCGACTCACCCGTGAACGGCTAGAAAGATTACGAATTTCCTCCATTTCTTGGGGCGTTAGCTGACGATCAACAGCTCGAAAGTCATAATATTCGAATCCACTCATAAGGCAATACCCTCATATTCTTAGTGTTTAGACGGCACAACTTTAAAATACTGCTTGTCTGGCTTTAAAGAAACAATTATTCTTAAAACGCTCTCTCGTTGTGAGAGAGCGCGACGAACAAATGCTACTAACATTTGCTCGCCGCTGGTGCGCCGTTGAAGCACGGAAAGAAAATTCAATAGAATAATCCAACGAATAGAAAACTGTGCATAGGCTTTAGAAGAGATGAAGGTATGGTCCTTCGGAGTCGGTTTTCAGGAACAGGCTTCAAACTCCCTCAGGCGGCTGTGGTAAAGAGTCATGGTCGTGAGCGCTGAGGAAAAGTCGAATGAAATTCGGCAGGTGTGGATCAGAAAGACGAATGAAAATAAACCATTGATGAAGCGCCGTAAGCAAGAGACATGACATCAAAACTGAGGTTTTAGCTGCATCTCAGGATAAATCTACCGAGAGCCTGAGTATTGGGTAGGTGGTGTCCGGCGTATAGGTGGCGTGAGTCTGATCTGGGCTTTTCTAAGGAAGACGGGAACCTCTCGTTCCGATGACAAGGGAGAAATCCAAATGACTGAATCCATAAGGGTGAGAGTACCGATGCGGGAAACAGGGGCGGGGCCGTTCGTAGTAGCGAGGAAGTTTCTGTAATAGGAATGGAGCGAAGGGGCGGCGTTAGACAGTCGAATCAAAGTGCAACTCGAAAGAGGAGGATATTTTGAGTAAGACAAAATCCTTTATCATACCGAAAGAATTGGTGGTAGAGGCCTATAAGTTAGTCAAAGCGAATGCAGGGGCAGCCGGAGTAGACCAGCAGTCTATTGCGGACTTTGACAACAACTTGAAAGACAATCTTTATAAAATCTGGAATAGGATGTCATCTGGGACATACTTTCCCCCACCTGTGAAAGCGGTACCTATACCGAAGAAGCAGGGTGGAGAAAGAATCTTGGGAGTACCTACGGTATCTGACAGAATAGCTCAGATGGTGGTCAAATTGGTGTTTGAACCGATCGTTGAACCTCACTTTTACCCAGATTCCTATGGGTACCGGCCGAACAAATCGGCATTGGATGCTATAGGGGTTACACGCCAGCGTTGTTGGCAGTATGACTGGTGTTTAGAGTTTGATATCAGAGGCCTGTTCGACAACATTGATCATGGATTGTTGCTAAAAGCAGTAAGAAAGCACACAAACATAAAGTGGGTGATACTGTACATAGAGAGATGGCTAAAAGCGCCTATGCAACTTCCTGATGGGAGCTGAGCCTGATCACATTATTTGAGGGTTTAACCCCTCATTTTAATCACATTATCTAATGGTTAAATAAAAAACCCATCAAAGAATTTGATTAAAAATTCTCGATGGGTTTCTCTTTTTGTATCGCAAC
>Ga0299912_10003506_pt1 | contig 12795 bp, 8 predicted proteins | sample RVTome_2_FD_207667 | JGI IMG/M metagenome (GOLD analysis project Ga0299912, IMG submission 207667) | Soil microbial communities from uranium-contaminated site in the Upper Colorado River Basin, Wyoming, United States - RVT95D214 (version 2) ...
CATTCTTTCCTGCGACGTTCAACCAATGGCTTCAGATTGATTTTATCAGGATTTATTCCAGCCCTTCTCACCTCATCGGGCATGAGGAAAAAGATGTCATCAGGCTGCTTGATGGCGCCATTTTTGGTGAATCGTCTTCCTAATCCCAGGCAGATTCTCCTCATCATTGCGTGAGTATAAAGATCCAGGTAGTGATTATGTTCCTCGCTGAAACGGCTGCAGTTCTGGGCCACTTTCATGAGCATGGAAAACCATCCCTTTTGCTCAGGCGTAATCTTTGCCAAAACCTCCTTTTCAGCTTCTTTCCTCTCCTTTTCGAGCTTCTTTCTATCTTTGTCCAAGTCGAATTCCCCACCCTTTTTTATATACATCTTTATTGTCTCAAAACCCGGTGTGGGATCCTCCAGCCAGGTCGGTACGTTGATCTCAGCCATCCTCTCCATCCGCCAGCCGGCCTCCTTCTCAAGGAATTCATCGAACTCCTTCAGGAACTTCTTCCCCTTTTCACTCGTCTCCAGTTTGGCCTTGAGGTCCTTTGAAGGAGTCTCAGAGAACAGACCCTCAAGTCCCATATCCTTGGCCTTCCTGGAGAACTCCCAGAGCCTCCGGTCCACACGGAAACTTTCATTGTCAAAACCGCTCAACAATTTGTGAAAAGTTGGATGGGTATCATCGATACCAAGAAGCTGGTTGCAGAGTTGTTCGAAGAGGACGTAAGGGGTATAAGTTCCATACATCATGTGCATGTGGATCTCCCACATCCTCCGGCAGGTATTGATCACCTCCTCGAAATTCTCAAGGAGTTGGATGTTCGTGGCGGTGTCAAGATCGAGGGCTTTCAGGTTTTCGTATCTTTTAAGCATCTCCTTAACATACCCACCCCAAAGTCCATCGTAGTTCTCAACGAAGGGCCTGATGGCCTCCCGGAACTTCTTTTCCCTTTCTGCCTTCTCCTTATCTGAATCGACCATGAGGAGGCAGAGATAGGCGCCCCCATCCTTAAACCGCCAGTCCCATCCTTTAACAGTGGGAAGTGAAAGGGTCTCGGCGCCGAACTGCATTCCGTGCCGGCAGAAGTTGATCCAAAACCACCCGAACATAGGTGTCCATGGTGGGATGGAGTGTGTGGCGTCGAGAAACCAAGCCGGTGATTGTTCTAAATCATACTTCTCATCAAACTCAAACCCTGGAACGACATCGTAAATTTTCATTTTTCACCTCCTGAAAGCGTTTATTACCCCCCTGAAAGCACCTAAAATCTTCCACCATCCACGGTTTTAACGATGAAGGTTTATCCTTCCATATAAACCACCCCCTCCTATCACTTGGTCAAATTTGTGACCCTCCTCTTTTAAAAATTAGATTGTAATGAAGTAGCTTACAACCTGTCGAATAGACGGAACTATACAGACAGGAAATGAAGAAATCAAGTCGTTTTTCAAGTTTTAATTTTCACAATAAAACTCCCTATACTCACCCCTATGTTCATAGATATCGGTTTGGACTTTACCTTCACCCTATATGAAGATCGCTTTCCCATCCCCCTCCTTTCAAAGCATCGTCATTTCCAGTCTCTTTAGCAACGGGGAAATGACTCTTTTCTAAAGGAATCCGGTAAGGAGAGTATAAGGGTCTCCTTCAGCGCAAAAAATTCATTTATGGTTAATTTTAAAAAGTCTAAAGAGACTGTTTGATCTTTTCGGGTGTAATCGGCAAATCTCGAATACGGACCCCACAGGCGTTATAGATGGCGTTCGCAATGGCCGGTGCGGTTGGGACATCTGCATACTCTGCGGTGCCTGAAGCACCCAAAGGTCCTTTCTTTCTGGGGATATTGAGCGTGATCACTTCCATGTCAGGCATGTCTTTCGCTCTAGGTATCTTAAATTTGGCAAAGCTATCGGTCTTATTGTAAATAAACTCTTCCATGAGGGCATATCCAAGGCCCATACAGATGCCTCCGTGGAGTTGGCCTTCAACATTGAGGCGATTAATCACAGTTCCAAGATCGTGGACAGAGGTGATCTTGAGGACATTCACCTTACGTGTCTTCACTTCCACAGCCACTTCAGCCATTTGGATTCCAAAAGAATAGGTCTCCCAGGGAACGCCCTGGCCGGTCTTAGGATCAGGCCTCGTGGTTACGGGCTTGTTGATGGCCTTGTGGAGGGTGGGTAGACCTTTCGCCTTCATCTCTTTGTAGTTCTTAACACCGTTTTCTTCCATAGCCTTTTTCAGTTCTTCCACGGCCATCTGGACAGCTTTTCCAGAGACATAGGTCTGCCGGCTTCCAGCAGAAAAGTTCCCGTCCGGTGTGATCTCGGTATCGGTTGTACAGACTTTGACCCTTTCCAGGGGAAATCCTATCGTCTCTGCAGCAATCTGCCAGAACATGGTGTCCGTACCCTGTCCCATGTCGGATGCTCCGATCCAAATTTGTAATGTGTCATCAGGGAGAAGTTCTGCCCATGCCTCCGATTGATCTGGGGCGCTCCGGCCCGGTCCAAACCAGACCCCTGCCAAGCCTACACCTCTCTTCACCTCATGGGTTGTATTGGCCTTGGCCTCTTTGAGAGCGCTCGCATAATAAAGCCGTATGGTATCGAGACATTCTTGAAAACCAATGGCGTGGTCCAACACCTGACCACAGATCGTAGTATCCCCTGAAACAAAGCCATTTTTCACCCTGAGCGCTAAGGGATCTATTTTCAGATCTGATGCCAGTTCATCCAGAATAGACTCAATGGCAAAGGCGACCTGTGGCACGCCAAAACCTCTCATCGCACCCTTGAAGGCTGTGTTGGTGTAAAGGGCTCGGCCAAAGACATTTGCATTAGGAAACCGATAGGGTCCCTGGGAATGAATCAACCCTCGTGTCGTCACACTGTTGCTGAATGATTTATAGGCTCCACCGTCCGCCAGGAGATCAAAATCCAGAGCCATCAAGGTTCCGTCCCTTTTGGCCCCAACCCTGACCTTCATGAAGAAGGGATGACGCTTGGTTGTGGCCGCAAAGGTCTCACTCCTTGTGAAGACAAGTTTCACAGGCCTTTTGAGCTTCCAAGCGGCGAGGCCCAGGATTCCTCCAACAGAGACATCCAGCTTTCCGCCAAAGGCCCCGCCCATGGGAGTTTGGATCACCCGGACCTTTTCCATATTGAGACCGAGCGCCTCTGCAATGGTCTTGCGGTGAGCGTGAATGTTCTGACTTGGGGATAAGATGACGAGCTGGCCATTTTCGTGGACAAAAGCAACGCCGGAGTCGTTTTCTAAATAGGCATGTTCAACGGTTTGTGTGACATAGCTTCGCTCAACGACAACCTCCGACTCTGAAAAACCCTTCTCGACATTACCATGGATGATGGGTTGTTGGAAAAAGAGGTTTGGCCGATCGTCGTGGACCTTTATGGTTTCTTTCAATGCCTCTTCAGGTGTGAGGACCGGTTCGAGAGGCTCATAAGTCACCACGATTTTCTCGAGGGCGTGAGAAGCAATATCCTCAGAGGTTGCTACGACAGCTGCTACGGGATCACCAATGAAACGGACCTTACCCGCGCAAAGGATGGGTTGATCATCTCCAGCCATCTTCAGAATATTGGTCCCTTTCACATCCTCGGCTGTGAACACAGCTAAAACGCCAGGTATGGCCTTAGCTTCGGCTTTGTCGATGTGTAAGATCTTTGCGTGGTGATGAGGACTTCTCAGCACCTTGATGTGGGCACATCCTTCCACAGCGAGGTCAGCAGCATAGAGGGCGGTCCCCGTGGCTTTCTCCAGTGCGTCCCTTCGCGTCACAGGCTGGCCAATGGTGTCCTTTCCTTCCAATTTTAATTCGATTGATTTCATTTCCCCCCGCAGATAAGAGGCGGCGAGCTCTACCGCCTCAAAAATTTTCTGGTACCCTGTGCATCGACAAAGATGAGGCTGGAGGGCCCTTTTGACCTCTTCCCGGTTGGGCTCAGGATTTCCATCCAGAAGGGACTTAGCGCGAATGATCATCCCCGGTGTGCAAAATCCGCACTGAATGGCTCCCATCTTTGCAAAGGCCAACTGGAGGGGATGGGGGTTTTTGAGAGTACCAACGCCTTCAATGGTCGTTACCTCTTTGCCCTGTGCCTTGATCACAGGGTATTTACATGAGAGAGCTACCTCCCCTTCCACGAGCACGGCGCAGGTACCACAGTGACCTGCTGAACACCCTTCTTTGGTCCCAGTCAACCTGAGATCCTCCCGAATCACTTTGAGTAAACTTTTCTGCGGATTAACAATCACCCTTTGCGGGACACTGTTTAAGATAAAATTTATCTCATGCATGGTTCAAAACCCCCATTGACGAGAATCTTCAAAAACAACCTTCACTAAAAGGTTCGCTATCATCTTTAAGCAGGAACTCTATACCGATCATATGGAGATAATGCGTAGTAAAAAAGGTGAGGTTATCCCTCAACACTTCCGCTTCAACTTTGACTATCTAAAAAATGAGAAAAGGTTTGAGATTATCCACGTGCGGTGAAGGGTTAATGCATTGCCCTCCCACCATCTACTAAAATGGTTTGCCCTGTAATGAAATCGCTTTCATCTGATGTAAGGAAAATGACCGCTCCAAGAAGATCATTGGGTTGCTCTAACCTCCTCAAAGGGGTTTTAGAGACATCGTATTTGGTAACATCGGCAACAGATCGGCTCGCTTCCGTATCTGTAAATCCTGGCGCAACGGCATTGATATTAATGTTATGAGGTCCTAATTCAATGGCAAGGGCCCGGGTTAACCCGATCACTCCTCCCTTGGAAGCCACATAGTGGATAAAACCATGCGACCCTGTGAAGAAGACTTCAGATGAGAGGTTGACAATCTTCCCTTTTCCTTGCTGCTTCATATAAGGGAACACAGCCCTCGCACATAACCAGGGGCCCTTGACGTTGACGGCCATCACCTGATCCCATTCGTTGGGATCTACCTCCGTGAAGGATTTTCGAACCAATCCGTCGTAGATAGCTGCGCAATTGACTAAGATATCGATTCTGCCAAAGGACTTAAATGTTTCTTCGGCGATCTTGATTGCATCCTTTTCAACAGAGACATCAGCCTGGAGAGCTTTCGCCACCCCGCCCAAGGCTTCAATCTCTTTTACAGTCTTCTCCAGATTGGCAAGATCCTTACGGGTGACTGCCATGATCTTGGCCCCCTCTTTTGCCATACCCATGGAGAATTCTCTTCCCAAGCCCTTGGCAGCCCCGGTCACAATTGCCACTTTATCTTTAAGTCTCATCTATCTCCCTTTCTATGAGTTCCAATTGATCATCGATCATTTTGAATTGGTCGTTCAATGGTGTCTGCCTTCTATGAGCTGCATCTGATCATTGCTAATTGATCATTGATCATTTTACATTGTTTCTTTAATAGGGTCTTCCCTTTTTCTCCCAGAGTTTCTCCAACTTGAAGTCTTCCGCAATGACCTTGAAGCAGTTGTAGCTGGAACCTCGGGCAATGCCCCCTCCGGAATGCATGTTGGAAGAACAGACATACATATTCTTGAGAAAGGGGAGTCGATAACCCGAGAGATCGGGAATGGGTCTGAATCGGTCGGCCTGGGAAGCAAACATGGCTCCCTCGGCCCATCCCCCTTCCAGCATGTCGATATTTCGCATGACGGTATCATAGGGAGTGGTGATGAAGGCTTCAATGACATTGTCACGGGTCATGTTGGGGGCATAAATCTGCCACTGCTTCAACATTAAATCCTCCACCTCTTTCTTCATTTTGAGCCATTGTCTCTCGGAGAAGAGGTGTAAGGGAGGAGCAAATTCTTCAACCAAAATGGTGTGTTTTCCCGCGGGCGCCCGGGTTTTATCCCAGATGGAGTCTGGGGCAGCAAGCATATACCACTTTTCAGGAAACCCCTTCGAAAAGATATCTGCCTGGTATTTCCAGGAGAGGTATTCAGGGTCTTTGTCTCCCATGTAAAGCCGGGGCTGACTGCCGATATCAGGGTTGAAAGATACGGCTTTATATTTGGGGAGTTCATGCATGGCCATATTACCCCAATAAATCTGAGAACGGTCATATCGAATGTTTCGAATTCGCCTGGCTACCTTTGGCGTCACAAAATTCTCTCCTAAAAGTCTGAAGATCGTCTGGGGCATTCCTAAATCACTTACCACAAGCTGTTTCGCTTCCACTTCTGTTCCATTCGAAAGTCTGACCCCTTTGGCCCTTCCATTCTCAACAAGGACTTTATCCACCTCGGTTTCCACACAAAACTCCCCTCCCATGGCACTGAAGGCCCTCTGGAGGGCATGGGTGATCGTGTGGGTTCCACCGATCACAATGGAGACGGATTCGAAAGAAAGAGTGAGGGCAATCACATGGACAAAGACATAGAGGCCAATCACATCGCCAGGGAAGCAACCTGTGGAGGTTTCAATGGCCCTCATAAAGAGGCACTGGAGTTCAGGACTTTCAAAAAGGTCTTTGGCGATCTGAGATCCTGTCATGAATTGATAAACGGGATCAATTCCATCCACAGGATCATCGCAGAGCCTTTCCAGTGCATTCTTGACTCCCCAGGGGGTGGGAGGGCTATAACGATATTCCCGAAATGCGGCCCTCCACTTTCTCTGATATTTTCCAAGAATATCGAGATAAGTCTCCGCGTCCGTTTTGGAGAAACGAGCGATCTCATTATAGGTCTTTTTCACATTATCATTTGAGAGCTCCTCTTTACCCGTTAAAGGATCGATGACCTTCCAGGCCGAGTAGCCAACAAAACAGGTTCCATCCGGATAAACCATCCCTTCATTCTGTTCTGGGAAGATATATTTGAGACCATATTCCCTCAGGTTGAAATCGGTGTAGACGGGATGGGTCCAGACACGGGTGAAGTGGGCGCATGTATTCTGGATAAATCCGGGTAGGGGAAGTTCTTCACCGCAGGCACCTCCCCCTAATTCATGTTGACGTTCGCAGACCAATGTTTTGAGACCTGCGTGCTGTAAATAACAGGCAATGATCGTCCCGTGGTGTCCTCCGCCAATAACAATCGCATCATAACTTGTATCCGGCATGGGGTTTCCTCCTTTTCTATTTCTTTTTTTTCATCATCAACGAAATGGCATAATAGAGGATAGAGGGTTTAAAGAGGAGCTTGATGAAGTTCCTCAGGTCCGCTCCTTCCAGGGTAGCAGTGATCACCCAGTGGATGGGTTCTGTAGACTCGATTTTCAATTTCAGGGTATCCCCTCCGTCCGGGTCTTTGAAAAGTTGAGTAAAGTCCGCAACCATGGTGGTCTGACCCAAACCTGTTGAATTGACTTTCATGATGAACCTCCGTTAACTAAAAATCAATGCAAATTGAAAATTGTAAATTGCATATTGCAAATTGTGAAATTACAATAGGCCACTTGCTTTTGCTTTTGTGACAATCTCAGGTTCTTTCCACCACTTCTGGATCCCGAGATCTTCTGCAATCCGGTTAGCGGCATTATATCCCGGGCCGTAGGTGACCAATCCTCCAGGGAATGTGCAGGCTCCGCAGAGATAGAGGTTTTTAATGGGTGTCGCATACTGAGAACATAATTCGTTAGGTCTCAGAAATCCCATCTGAAGAGGGAGATAGCCCCCCTGTTTAATCGATCCTTCAACCATATCGGAGAATTTATTTTCGATATCAAGAGGAGAGGCGATATAGGTCCAGAGGATGTTTTCATCTGTCATATTAGGAGCATACTTTTTGAGTATATCGATGTTTTGTCTGGCGTGTTCTTGACGGATTTTATACCATTTTTCAGGGCCTCCATCCTTCAAACGGTAGGGCGCATGTTCCGAAATCAACCCAATATGCCTACCCGGGGGTGCCTCTGAGGGGTCTAAGAGTGTTGGGAAACAACAGTTGAATCCGGATGGTTTGGTCTCTCCATTTTTCAGGGCCTTAAAATGCTCAATCAGATTCTCCTCTGTCTCAAAACCGACCACATTGATCAAAGCCTTAGCGAGGTCAGGGTTCGAGGAGGCGGCCGTGAACTGGGGTGGATTGAAAAGAGCAAGATGGATATCGAAGAGGGACCATTTCTCCCACTTCCAATCCTTTGTCCGTGTGACAAGGTCTTTTGGGAGATCCTTTTCACCGATATATTTGAGGAAGGTCTGGTGGTGATCGATGCTTGAGGCAACAAATTTGTTGGCCTCGTAGAGGGTCCCATCCTCCAGTTCAACCCCTTTTGCAACACCTTTCTCCACAATGATCCTCTTGATGATTTGGCTTCCCAATATCATTCCTCCATTTCTATAAAAGAATTTGGACATCAGGTTAGCCATATGGTGAGAGCCTCCCACACAGAGCCGGTAGTTGGAAGCCCGATTGATCATGAGAGGAACCAGATAACCAAGGCCCTCCAGATCATAATCCAATCCCCACATACAGGTGGCATAGAGCATCAAAGCTCTGATTTGATTGTTTTCAAAAATATTGTGAATGATATCGATCGGTTTCTTTTCAGAAAGGGCGCTGATTTCCTGGCCTAACGGACTGGAATGAAGTTTAACCACCTGGTCGAAGGCTGGCTTAGCCATCACATATGTCGCGGGGGCGAGAAAGGCATCGGTATACCGTTTGAAACGCTCATAGGTCTCCCGATAGGCATCGGCATCCTTCTTTGAGAATTTGGCAAATGAGGCACATGTTCTCTCCACATCAGAATAGATGCAGAGGCTCCTTCCGTCTAAGAAGGACATGGCCATGACGACTTCGGGATGGATATATTTTAGATCGTAGGTTTTTTCCAACTCGAGATCAGGGAAGACAGGGGCATAATCCACCATGGGATGGTAGATAGCATGGGTGTTGTGGATAAACCCCGGGATGGTAATCATCTCTGAGCAGAGACCTCCTCCCATTTCGTATCTCTTCTCGAGGATCAGAATCTTGAGTCCTGCTTTGGCCAGGTAGCAACCTAAAGTGAGTCCATTCGGCCCACCACCAATGATGATGCCATCATATTGGGGCATAGTTCTTTCTCCTTTCTAAAGGTATTTTGAATTCATAAAAAGATTGGGAGATTGTAATGGATTATATTGTATTTTTATAGGTTGACAAGTCAATATAATTATTCTTATAATGCCATAAAAAAAATTTATAGAAATTTAGAAACCGTTATTATTTCGGTAGGTTTCCAAGTCTCTCCATCCCCCCTTGCAGGGAGACTGTGTCGTAATTGGTAGTCGCAACCTTTAGGTTGCGGGCAGTTTCAATAAAATCAATGAATTGTACGCTCCGGCTCACACGGAGCGGCTACCATCAAAATGGGATTACGACACAGTCTCAGGGGGGAGGGGGGGTAGATCAGGAGTCATAACATGAGGAGGATTTTTTGAACCTAAGACAATTAGAGGCTTTTTATTTGGTCGTAAAGAGACGGAGCTTTACCAAAGCGGCAGAGGAATTGAATGTCACTCAGCCTGCCGTTACGATTCAAGTCAAATCCTTGGAAAAATCATTAAATATAAAACTCATTCAATATTTAGGGAAAAGAGTTCAACTCAGTGAGGCTGGAGAACTCCTCTTTCAATACGCAGAAAAGATTTTCGATTTCGCCAGCGAGGCAGAGGAGAAGATGAGAGACTTCAAAAAATTGATGAGAGGAACTCTTCAAATTGGAACAACGAAAAATTATGCCCGCTACATTATGCCTTCTTTGCTCTCCAGTTTTCAGAAGAGGTTTCCTCGGATCAAAGTCATTTTGGGTGAAGGCAATTCCGAAGACATGGTAAGAAGTGTTCTTGATCTGAAGAATGAGATGGCCTTCATTGCTCGGGTTCCCTTAGATCGAAGGATTTCTTCTATTCCTTTCTCAACGGTGGAATTTGTCCTTGTTGCCTCCGTGGAGCATCGGTTCTCAAAGAGAGGTAGCATCTCTTTAAGAGAACTGAACGGTGAACCGGTCATTCTGCGAGAGAGAGGATCAGGATCGAGGGTGGCCATTCTAAAGAAATTTGAAGAATATGGAATCAAACCTTCTGTGACCATCGAGGCAGGAAGTTTGGATTTTATTGTGGAATATGTGGAGCAGGGCAAAGGGGTTTCCTTCATGTTTGAGCTCGATATCGAAGAGGAGTTGGAAAAAGGAATCCTGAAGGTTATCCCCATTGAAGAAGGGAATATTTCCTTCTATGCCGATATCATTTACCCCAGTGAGAAGTCCCTTTCACCTCCTGCCAAAGCATTCCTTGAAATGACGGAAGAGCTGAAGGGAAAGTTGATCCTACCGAGCGCCATCACCACTCAATGAAAGTCTTTTAAACCGAATAATTTGAGAAATTGGTTTACGGCCTCTTCGGCAAATTCATGGGTATTGAGATGGAGGTCGAGCTCGATAATAGAAATCTTTGGATCGATGTAAATCTTTAATTCATGAATGAAAGCCCGATCCGCATCAGGATCGTAGAGAGGCATCCTTTCCTTATCGAGAGAGGACCATCCCTTCAATGGAATGAGAACAGCGACAGGTCCTTTTGATTGATTTAATTTTCTGGCTACCTCTCTTGCAATCTCCCTCAGTTCTTGAGAAGTAGTTCGGGCCTGAACCCGGAAGGCATCCGGAATAAAAAGTTTTCTTTTTTTTATGTCCTTTGATACCCAAAGGGGATCGCCCCGATTTCCTCTCTCCAACGGCCCACAACTGAGCATATCGAATCCACAGGGAGTGATGACCTGGGGGATTCCCATCTCTCCGGCTTTTTCCAAACGTTTGGGGCCAGCTGCCCGGTTTCCTCCCAGGAGTTCTTCCCCGACCCCTGCAGGAACGATGTCCATTACTCCCTGAAAGAGTCCCTCTCCGATTAAATCCTCCATCGCCCTGTCACCGATACCCTGGGCATGAAAGGGGATCACTTCGAATCCCTTTTCTTCCAAAAGATGCCTGACATGAGAACAGCACTCTTCCGAAAATTTAAACTCCGTTAGAGCGATTAACTCTTTTTCCCGGACAGTTTTTGGAAGAGAGTTAGGTCCTCCCCCTAACTCCACCATTCCACAGATCGCACCTGCTGCTCTTTTTAACACATCTTTGACCAATGGATTAAACCCCACAACGTCCACCACTGAATGAAGGATGGCGATGTCCTTTGTGCCGAAATATCCTCCTGCATAGGCGGGGACGGCGGCCATGCTGGAGAGCATGAGTTTGGGGATCCCAAAAGGGAGCGACTTCATAATAGCTGTGGCGATAGCAGTATTGCTGGCCCCTCCGAAAGAGATGATTCCATCGAGTTCCCCTTTTTCTAAAAGACTTTTGACTTTTTTAATGGCGCCTTCAACCATGATGGAGGAGACCTTCGCTGTATCTTTCGTTCTCCTCACTTCTTCAATATTCCATCCCCCAGCCTCGGCCACTTCTTTTGCAGAAATATCAGGGGGGATGGAAGGTTCACCGCCAGTATTGGTATCCAGAAGAATAACCCGATGCCCCCTTTCTTGGATGAGTTTTTTTAAAAAAGCTGCTTCGGAGCCTTTTGTATCTAAGGTCGATAGAATGATGATGGTTTTTTGTGCCAATTCTGTCACTCCATTGGGTTCTATTTTGAGTTATGGTATGATAATTTACGAAGGGGATCAAGATAAAAAACCCCCACCCTCACCCTCCTCCATTCAGGGGGAGGGTGAGGGAGAGGGGCAATAGGGATGAAAAAAATCTTTCTGGATAAAAGGGTCTGGAAAGATTCAAGGGATAACTGAGTTCCTTTCTCTCTTATGCCACGATCACTCAAGAAGGTTTTCAATCCGTAAACCCCTGAAGGAAGCTCCTCACATTTTTTCCTAAAACAGAATGGTTATAGCCTCCCTCGAGGACAGCAAATCGTCTTCCCTGACAGTTTTCAATAGAGAACTCCCTGGCCCACTTCCCAATCGATTGATAATCCTCGGTCTTTAAGAGTCCTCCCCAGTCCTCCTCATGACGATCGAATCCGGCTGAGATGGCAATGATGTCATAATCTTTATCGCTTCCGAGGGTCTTCTGAATTGCATCGAGGAAAGTCTGCCGGTGCGCCCCTTCTGGGTGGAAATAGGTTACTGCCCTGGTCCCAGCGAATGTATTGGCCGTGCCATCTCCATAATGGAGATCGAAATCGAGGATGAGCGCCCGGTTGATCTTCTCCTCGTGGATGAGCCTTTTGATGGCAATGGCGATATTATTAAAATAACAGAAGCCCCAACAAGAATGGGGGCTGGCATGATGCCCAGGAGGCCTGATGAGACCGAAACCGGGTTGTCCGTCAAAGGCCATCTCTCCTGCAAGAATGGCTCCCCCTGCTGAAAGAAGACCGATCTCATAGACCAATGGATCGCCTTTGACAGATTGGATGTGTTGCCTTCCGTGAACCCTCTCCAGGTCTCTTTCTGCGGCAGGCCCTGGCTCGATGAACTCAAATTTCTTCTCCAGAGCCTTCACGATGGCCTCCATCCTTCCCGGAGCCGCCGCCGGATCCTGGGTATAATGCTCATAGAATCTCGGATGAAAAATAACTTTCATCGTTTCTCCCTCCTAGATGAATCACTCATTCATTTTACCATATCCACAACAGAAATTGGCGAAAATATTGCGGGAGTTCTAAAGGTGTTATATAGTGGACTTCAAGGCCATTGGAATGATAAGAAAGGTTTTTGGAAGATGGAGGAGGGTGGTTGGTGACAGAGTCAAACAGGAGTGAGAAAAGAGGAACATTTCATGTGAAGAGGCTGAATCGTATTTTAACTATGCTTCTTTCGGAGATGAAAGATCTGACCGATGAGGGAAGAGATT
>Ga0299912_10003507_pt1 | contig 12792 bp, 9 predicted proteins | sample RVTome_2_FD_207667 | JGI IMG/M metagenome (GOLD analysis project Ga0299912, IMG submission 207667) | Soil microbial communities from uranium-contaminated site in the Upper Colorado River Basin, Wyoming, United States - RVT95D214 (version 2) ...
ATGTACAATACCATTATTTATGGAAATACCGCAAACCCCGGCGCAGACCTCACTATTTCCCTGTATGGGACGAATTCGCGCGCGGATGTCTACAGCTGCGATATCAACGGCGTCAATCAAGCGAGCGGCACGTATAATTATGGGGCCAACATCAATACCGATCCCCTCTTTGACGGGGGTGGTGACTATCACCTACAGTCTTCTTCAGACTGCATCGATAGAGGGGATAATGACCCAGCCGTGCTCCCCCCCTACACCGATCTGGCAGGCAACCGCCGGGTGGTTGACGGCGATGGGGATTTCTCTGCCGACGTGGACATGGGTGCCTATGAATACGACAGCACGGCCCCGGTGCCCCAGATCCTGCACCAGGATGGGGCAGTCTGGTCCGCTGACACCGGCTGGGAGGTGGGTGCCCCCCCTTACTACCCCGGCACGGCGTATGCCCGCGCCTTCGAGTTCTCGCCCAGCGGCGGGTACGGCATTTTGCACCGGGACGGCGCGATATGGATCAGCAGCCAGGGGTGGGTGCTGACCGCTCCACCCTACTATCCGGGGACCAACTATGCCAAAAAGGTACAGATGCTCTCTGACGGCTCATACTCTATCCTGCATATTGATGGGGCCATCTGGAACAGCGATGAGGGGTGGAACACGGCTGCCCCCCCCTACTACCCCGGCACCGGCTATGCGGTGGACATCGAGTACACGCAATGGGGCGATTACTTCATCCTGCATCGGGATGGCGCTGTCTATAACTCCGAGGCCGGATGGAATACCGCTACCCCGCCCTATCATCCGGGCACGGCTTACGCGGTGGACCTGGAGTTGAAATCGTATGGGTCGCACTACGTGATCCTGCACCGGGACGGCGCCCTGTGGTCCTCTGACACAGGCTGGAACACGACAACACCCCCCTACTACCCCGGCACGGCGTATGCCAAGGCCTTAGCGCTGCAGGGAGAGGGCTATCGTGTCCTGCACCGGGACGGCGCCATCTACGATTCAGCAACAGGCTGGCTGGTTACCGCCCCGCCCTACTACCCTGGTACCAATTATGCGGTAGACCTGAAGTTGAGATAACAACCTTCAGGCGGGAGGGCTTAGAGGCCCTCCCGCCTTTTTCTTTCTCCATAATCAGAGCAACCCCGCCCTTCCCTCAGCTTCTCTCCCTCTCTCCTCACCCTGTGTTTTCCCGTTGACTTTGACCTTGTCTTGTGAATAGATAGCACAAACAACACGCCAGCTTCTTGAAAGTTGCAATGCAATATACCAGTAACCTCGCAGGGATGAGAGGAAGGGCTTTTCAGAAGGTGATACCGAGGGCCTCCAGCGGGATCGAGCAACCCCGGGGGCCTCTTTTTATTTTTACCTAGGAAGAGAGAGAAAGGAGGAAAGGTATTATGAAGAAGGTATTCTTTGTGGCTCTTTGTTGTCTGGCCCCTTGGGCCTTGCTGGCAGGGGGGGCATGGGCAGCGGATGTCTGTGTGAGCGACGCCGCCGGGCTCAATACTGCCTTAACCAATGCAGCGGGCAATACCCAGCATGACACCATCAAGGTGGTCCAGGGGACCTATACGAGGACGGGGAACTTCACCTATAACTCCAGTCAGGGGTACAACATCGCCCTGCGCGGCGGCTATCTCGCAGGGTGTGCGAGCAGGGTAATTAACCCCGCGAACACGGTGCTGGATGGCGGCGGTACGGGTAAGGTGCTTAATCTCTCTGATTCCAATGGTGGCAGCATACAGGTGGAGGGCTTTACCATTCAAAACGGCGATAGTGCCGGCGATGGCAGCGGGGTCTTTGCCGAATCGTATTCGAATTCAGGCCAGGCAGGCGACGTCACCCTCACCACGAACATCATCACAGGAAATGCCACTGATTCTAGCCATGGCGGCGGCGGGGCCTATGCCCGTTCGTATTCACCTTCTGGCACGGCAGGCACGGTGACCCTGCTCAACAACATCATCTTCGGCAACAGCGCAAATGTGGGGGGCGGGGTCTTTGCCTCGTCGTACTCAGTATCTGGTACGCCAGGGCTCGTCACCATCACCAACAACACCATCACCGGAAACACGGCCGGGGACAATGGCGGGGGGGCACTCCTGTATGCCTATAGCTCCGTGCTCCCCGGTGGTATTGTTAATTGCTACAACAACATCATCCGGGGAAACACAGCCACGACGGCAGGGGGGGATATCTATTTTAACGGTGCCGACACCAGCAACGGCTACAACAACGACTATGATCCGGCAGCCATGTATGGAAGCTGGAATAATTCAGGCAGTAATATCAATCTCGACCCTCTCTTTGTCGGGGGCGGGGACTACCGCCTGCAAGCAACCTCCCCCTGCATTGAGACGGGGACCAACGGTGCGCCCTCTATCCCCTCAACCGATGCAGCAGGCAACGGAAGGGTTCTCGATGGTAACAACGACGGCACGCAGACAGCAGACATGGGAGCTTATGAGTTTGTGGCCCACACGGTCCTGCACACAGATGGCGCCGTCTGGAACCGGGCAGCGGGGTCAGGGTGGAATACGGCAGCCCCCCCCTACTACCCAGGCACCAACTATGCGGTTGATCTGGCATTTACCACGGATGACGACGGCACCATGGCCATCCTGCACCGGGACGGGGCGCTCTGGTACTCAAATACGGGGTGGGTAACTACCACACCCCCCTACTACCCCGGCACCGACTACGCCCGCAGCCTGCAGATATATTGGTGGATTAGCAGTGAGTACTATACCATCCTTCACAAGGATGGGGCGGTGTATGACTCGGGTGGCGGCTGGAACACAGCCAGCCCTCCCTATCACCCCGGCACTGCCTACGCCCGGGACCTCGAAGTCAGGACCTCGACCTATGGGGGGCCTACACACCTGGCTGCCTATGTCCTGCACCAGGACGGGGCGATCTGGAATTCAGATACCGGATGGAACGTCAGTGCTCCGCCTTATTATCCCGGCACCAGCTATGCAATGGACCTAGAGTTCAAGTCAGGGGGCTACATGATCCTCCACCGGGACGGGGCAATCTATGATTCTGTGAGCGGCTGGATCCTCACTGCCCCCCCCTACTATCCCGGCACCGCGTATGCGGTGGATCTGCATATCAAGGCCGATGGGGCGAACTATTACCTCTTGCACAAGGACGGCGCCATCTACGATTCCGTGAGCGGCTGGATCACGACCGCCCCCCCCTACTACCCCGGTACCGCTTATGCGGTAGACCTAGAGGTGCGGTAGGATCATATAAGGCATTACAAAAAAGGGGAAGGGTTTTGTAACCCTTCCCCTTTTTTCTCTGTCACGATAGATTCTTTCAGAATCCCGAGAGTCCTCAGAGCTGCATATGCTGATAATCGCTGCGGATATGATAGATTTTCAGTAGTGCACACGCTTATTGAATTAGTTTTTTTCTTTCCCACCTCCACGCTGTTTCAATGATCACCTTCAGATCATTATAGTGAGGCGTCCAGCCCAACGCTTTTTTAATCAGCTCTGAGCTGGCCACCAGCACCGGAGGGTCTCCCTCCCTTCGAGACGATGCTCGCACAGGGATGGGATGATTCGTAACCTCACGGGCACAATCTACCACCTCTTTGACGGAGAACCCCCTTTGGTTCCCCAGGTTGTAAATAGTTCCGGGGATACCATTCAGCAGGGCTTCTAGGGCCAAGATATGGGCCTGGGCCAGATCAGTAACGTGGATATAGTCCCTGATACAAGTGCCGTCGGGGGTGTCGTAATCACTGCCATAAATTTCGATGCAAGGCCTCTTATCCAAGGCCACCTCCAAGATACGGGGAATGAGATGCGTCTCCGGATTATGGGCCTCTCCGAGTTCTGCCTCAGGATCAGCCCCCGCGGCATTAAAGTATCTCAACGAGATATAGCTTAAGCCATGGGCCTGTTCATACCATCGTAAGGCCCTTTCCACAAAGACCTTTCCATCTCCATAGGGGTTTACCGGGCTCAAGGGATGATCTTCGACAATGGGGACCTGCTGCGGATTACCATACACGGCAGCGCTGGAGGAGAAGATAAAGTATTTCACCTCACATGCCAGCATCGCCTCCAAGAGGTTATAGGAGTTAATAACGTTATTGCGGAAATAAAGCTCCGGTCTTTCCACCGATTCGCTTACGACGGTGCTGCCGGCACAGTGCATCACTGCCAGAGGTTTCTCTTTCTCGATGACGACCCGCAATTTTTCCTTGTCGCCTAAATCACCTTCTCTTAACGCATCCTTTTTAACAGCCCAACGATGGCCCGTGGAGAGGTTATCATAGACCAGGGGCTGGTAGCCCTTTCTCCCCAATTCCTTCACCACATGGCTGCCTATGTAACCTGCCCCTCCGGTGATTAGGATAACCCTTTTCATATCTGACCTATTTTGCTCTTACACACACCCCCGCCGCGCTCAACGCTTTTTTACCTGTCGGTTGAAGCTCATGTCTTGTTTTCCTGTGCCTCCCCCGGTAGATAGACACGACAACAAGAAAGCAGGCCCTTGAAGGCAACGGGCCCTAAGCATGAAAAACTATATTTACGAGGCCGATTTGCTGAGTAGGCCTCTCCAGAGGGTGGCAAGCAGGATCCTCAGATCAAAACCGATTGACCAATGCTGGATATAATAGAGATCATGTTCGATCCGTTTTTCCAGGGAGGTATTTCCCCTCCAGCCGTTGACCTGGGCCCAGCCTGTCATCCCTGCCTTCATTTTATGACGAAGCATGTACAGAGGTATTCGATCCTTGAATTTCTTGACAAAATTGGGCCTTTCCGGCCTAGGGCCGACCAGACTCATCTCGCCTTTGAGCACGTTAAATAGTTGAGGGAGCTCGTCCAAGCTGGTTTTTCTTAAAAAGGCCCCAATCTTTGTCCTCCTTGGATCGTTTTCTTTCGCCCATATGGGGCCCGTTTCTTTTTCTGCATCCGTTCTCATCGTTCTGAACTTCAGCATCTGGAAAAAGCGACCATCCATGCCAATCCTTTCTTGTCTGTATATGATTGGACCTTTTGAGGTCAACTCGATTAAAAGGCTGATGATCAACATGAGGGGGGAGGTCGCCAGCAATAGAATGGTTCCAAAGATTAGATCAAACATCCTCTTAAAGACACTATCCCAGCCATAGAGGGGGGAACCCTGCAAGCTCATGATGGGAAGGTCGCCTAATTCATCCATCCCGCCTCTTAGGCCCAGAAATTCATACGAGCCCGGCACCACTTTAATCTCCGATAAATCTCCTTGAACGTTTTTGATGAGGCCTTCAAAGCAGTCATATTCGTTGATGGAAATGGCAACAAAAAGGATGTCGATCTTATTTTCAGCAAGGATCCTATCGATATCTTCATACACTCCTAAAACAGGAATATCTCCGATATTTTCCCCGACATCCTCTGCATCGCGCGTCAAAAAGCCTATAACCCGGATTCCCGTTTCAGGATAGTGCTCGATGTTTTGCAAGATTTTCTGACCAAGCTTGCCTGCACCAGCAATGAGGGCAAAGCGCTGGTTATATCCTCTGCTGCGAAGTAACATCAACATCCTGCGAGCAAAAAAGCGCATCGAAATAAGCCCAAAAAAACCGATCACCAAAAAATAGAAAAAGGCCAATCGGGAGAACTCAAACCTTTTAAAAAGATAGATGATCGCAATCAGAATAAAAAAAGTGACCGTCAAGCTTTTCGCAATATCAAAAAATTCCTTTGATAAATGCCCCATTCTCCGAGGACGATATAGATTGAACCTCTTCGAAACAAAGGCCCAAATCAACCAAAGAGGCAGCAAAAATTGGACATAAACCAGAAAAGAAGGTATTTCCCCCAGCGAAGGTATGATCGGCGTTGTATGAAATCTCAAAAAATAGGACAAGATCCAGGCACTTGCCAGCATGAGCAAATCTGAAATAATAAATAGAGACTTAAAGAATCGTGTGTGTTTTTTTAACATCTCAGTTCAAGCTTTCCAAGGATGTTTTTCTTAATCTTCTCTTTGAAAATTGCCCGGTCCCACTGCAACGCATGTTGCCTGATCGCTGAGGGATCGAATTCCCCTTCTATCTGATTGAACCGTTCTACGGCATCTATCAACGACTCGACATTCGGTTCTCTGAAAAAGAGGCCCGTCGGGGGGGGGGCTTTGCTTCGAGATGTATCATAGGTAAGGACTGTTTCTAATATTCCTCCCTTTCCATAAGCAATAATGGGTTTACCACAGCCCATTGCTTCCAGGGGAACTATACCAAAATCCTCTTCGCCGGGAAAGACCAGGGCACGGCATGTGGAATAGTTTTTTGCCACGACTTCATCCGGTTGCCACCCCATAAATTCAACATTCGATTTAGCCATCGCCCTTAGCTTTTTCTCTTCCGGTCCTGATCCAATAATTCTTAAAGGGTACCCTAACCGATCGAAAGCCTCTATGGCCAAGTTGATCTTCTTGTAAGGAACAAGGGAAGAAACGATGAGAAAAAAATCTTCTTTTTTATTCTCCAGCCTGAATCGGCTAATTTCTACGGGAGGATGGATCACCTCTGCTTCTCTTCTATAGAATTTCATGATCCGATTTTGCACATGTTTTGATATACATAAAAAATTATCAATACGTTGACTTGAAGTCACATCCCACATCCTGAGATAATGAATAAAAAAGGGTATCATCAAATTCTTGTTCGTCCCGAAATACTCTTTATACATATCCCACGCATATCGCATCGGTGTCAGCATATACGAGACATGGAGCGCATCGGGCGGGGGGATAATCCCTTTGGCCACACAATGACTGCAGCTCACAATCAGATCATACTCCTTGAGGTTGAAACGCTCGATTGCCATTGGAAATAAGGGGAGATACTTTCTATAACCCCTTCTTGAAAAAGGGAGGTTTTGTATGAAGGAGGTTTCAATAGGCATCTTTGCGATGCGGGGAGAAACCGACCCCCGTACATATAATAGAGTATAGAGATGCGCCTGCGGGAAGAGCTCACAGAAGACCTCTAGGCACCGCTCCCCCCCCCTCATGCCAGTAAGCCAATCATGGATGAGGGCAACTTTCACTGATATGAAACCTCCTCAAAAACCTTTATATGTTCTTTTGCAGCTCTTTCCCAGCTGAAGAGCCTTGTCCGCTGCAGCCCCTTTGTCACTAAACGTTGCCGCAACTCGCTATCAGTTGCAACCCTATATATACCTTCGGCAATACTTTCCGCATTGTAAGGATCAACGTAATAGGCGGCATCAGCGCAAATCTCTCGGATACTTCTCACATCAGAAACCACTGCGGGGCAACCACAGGCCATTGCCTCCAAGGGCGGAATTCCGAACCCCTCGCTCAGGGAGGGAAAAATAAAGGCAAGAGCATCTTTATAAAGATTCAGGAGTTCTGCATCAGAAGGATGAGGAATAAATTCGATAAAGTCCAATATTTTTTCATTACAACCAATGTGACGCAGAATAGCAATTATATCGGCGCCGGCTGACGTAATCTTTAATCTTAACGGCAAGCGGTAATTTTTATGAATAAAATTAAATGCTTCTAAAATTCCAACAATATTTTTTGTGGATGTTATTCTTCCAACGTATAGTAAATAGTCCCCTTGATTATTAGAAATGTCTTTTGCAAAAAAAATGTCACTTATCCCGCAATATATAACCTTTATTTTTTCTCGCTCTAATCTGTAAAACTCCATAAGTAAGTCTTTTACATGATTTGAATCCGTTATTATTTTGTCAATTCTTCTCAAGAATTTTGGTAGTATATATTTAAAGTAATAAAATTGCTTACTACGACCTTGAGAAAATAAAAGTGGGGTCAAATCATGGATCGTTATAATCTGTTTTTTTTTCCAAAAGTTTAGCTCGATCTGAGAAGTATTAAATAAGATATCCTCTCTTAACGCATTTGTATACAGCAATCTTAAAAGATGTCCTTTAAATCCATAATCCGGCGACACGAACGAAGGAACGACACATATTTTATTTTTATAAATTCTAAGCTCATCAAGGAAATAGGTTACGGCCTTCCGATTTATTACAACTTTGCTAACCAAATCGTTCTTTATTAGTCTTTTGGCTATTTCAAAAGAATATCTTCCCAAGCCGTCAAGTTTTACACCAATATTCATAGCGTTGATCGTAACCATCTTCTTACCTTAACATAAATGCGGCAATAATTCATGCGTAAATTATTCTTATTTCAAATAACGTTCAACTTCCTTCATATCAGCTTCGACCATTAACCTCACCAAATCCTCAAATTGCGTCTTCGGCTGCCAGCCGAGTTTTCCCCTTGCCTTAGAGCAATCACCCAGCAGGATATCTACCTCTGTTGGCCTGAAATATTCTGGCGAGACCTCAACCAAGTTTTTCCCAGTCCTTTTATCAATGCCCCTTTCTTCGACACCTTTACCCTGCCATACTATATCAAACCCCGTCGTTTTAAACGCTAAGTCAACGAAATCCCGCACAGAGTGCGTCTCTCCTGATGCAATGACGTAGTCATCCGGTTTGTCTTGTTGAAGCATGAGCCACATAGCCTCAACATAGTCCGGTGCATAGCCCCAATCGCGTTTTGCATCGAGGTTGCCGAGTTTTAGCTCGCAGGAGAGCCCACGTCGCATCTGGGCAACGGAATGGGTTATCTTTCTTGAAACAAACTCAAGCCCTCTTAGTGGCGATTCGTGGTTAAAAAGAATCCCGGAGCAGGCAAATATATTATAGGCCTCCCTATAATTGACTGTGATCCAGTGTGCAAAGAGCTTTGATGCCGCATAAGGACTTCTAGGATAAAAAGGAGTTTTCTCATTTTGGGGTATAGTCTGCACCTTACCAAACATCTCACTCGAGGAGGCCTGATAAAATTTAATTTTTTGGTTTACAGACCTGATCGCCTCAAGGACCCTCAGGGGCCCTAATGCAGTCACGTCGGCGGTGAAGATCGGTTCTTCAAACGATAGGGCTACAAAACTTTGTGCACCAAGGTTATAGATCTCATCGGGTTGTATTTTTTCTATGGCCTTATAAATATTCGTAAACTCTAGGAGCTCCAGCGGGAGATACTTTACTTTCTCATTCACACCTAAATATTTTAGGCCATTTAAATTTAGGGCTGACGTTCGCCTAAAAGCGCCATAAACTTCATATTCCTTGTCAAGTAACAATTTTGCAAGATATGACCCATCCTGTCCTGTAATGCCTGTAATTAATGCCTTCTTCATGCTATTTCCTCTACTAGACAAATATAAACTTCATAAGTCCCGAGCATGACTTATCAATACTCGTGCCGTATCTGCCCACGTGGTAGGGATATAACCGGAAGATATTTTTTCTTCTCTCTTTTTTATTTCCATGGGATTATCGAAATAGTACGCCAACCGCTCAACCCAAACAGGTAGATCCCAGGGATCAAGGTATTCCACAAGATCGCTACCCACTTCCGGCAGGGAGGATGTATTAGAGACAATGCAGAATTTACCATACGCAAGGCTTTCCGCTACCGGTAGTCCCCAACCCTCATATAGTGATGGAAAGACAGAAAACAAGGCGTGACGGTAAAGGAGATCAAGTTCAGCGTCATTGACTTGATTAAGCTGAACGATCAGCCCCTTAATGCGTGGATCAAAACGGAGAGCGGCAGAGATGTCACTGACGCCCCACCCCGGCATACCTACGAAAACAAGACGCGGTAGATCACGCCTTCCCCTCTCAACCAGGCGTGTATAGGCTCGATAAAGAACTTCATGATTCTTACGCCGCTCAATTGTAGACACATAAAGAATGAATGGCCTCCTGCAAATTTTCTGTATTGTCTCATTGACAGTCCCGGTCTTTGCCTTAATTTCCGATCCTAATTGAATCACTTCCAACCGTGGAAGCCGCCCATTCACGGATTTAACAAATTGCGACAAATCGTGTCTGGTATTTTCAGAGATGCAGAGGATTTTATCCGCACACCAGGACAAATCAACGATATAACGAGAAAAAATTTGTGAAATCTGCTCAATGCAAAGGTGTGGAAATTTGATGGGAATGATATCGTAACATATTCCGAGCACCTTGATGCCCGTTTTTGCCTTAATAGCATACAACTTTCGTAAGTCTTTGTATTCTACCCACCAATCAGCTCCCAAAGTTATATATACATCGCCCGATAAGAATTGCACTTCTCTGCAATGACGACGATAAAACCAGATGCCACTAAGTTTCGAGATTAGAATATAAGCTCTATTTCTAACACTTCTTAAAATATACTTGATTTTTTCTTGGTTTGGCGGCGAAAGATGCTCAATCCTTTTTTGAATGAATTTTTTTATTTCATTCTCCAGAACTCTAACGCGAGAGCCAAAATCATCCTTCCTGCCGTAGATGTTTCTATCCAGACGCTCAATGATAGATCTAATTTCATCTCTATGAACTTCATAATACACCCCCCGACCGCGTTTATAGCGACAAAATCTGGCACATCCTTCGAATTCCAGAAGAAGATAACGAGCACATTCTAACTCCATTCGAATAATTCCAACCGCCGGTCGAAACCAGTTATGCAAGGTCGTAACATCAAACCATATTGTCTTAGTCATAGTCGGCACCAACTTCCTAGGATAGTAACGCTCTAACCCTGCCCGGCATCTCTTTGAGCACATTACACCAAAGGAGCTTTTCGGTGAGGGCATGGGCAGCTTTATTTCTATGAGGTAAGGGCGCGTAAAGAAGAGCCTGCACTCGTCTTCTGAATTCCTGTGGCTCATCAGCTATATGTATTCCCGATAATCCAAGGAATTCAGTATATCCGCGAAAGCTCACCGTAGTTCCAACAGCGTGTTTACCTGAATATAGCGCTTCCGCGGTTTTAATATTGGATCCGCCAGATTGTATAATAGGAAGTATAAAGACATGCGCTAATTCTTTAACTGCTGAAAAATCTTTATCACCGAGAACGCCGAGTGTTAGCATTCGGCTACGGTTAAGCCTGGACCAGCGACTAGTTTGATCCTTAAGAAGGAGACCCAACCCTGCACCGCCAACGACTACTATGCGTATATCAGGAGGTATAAATGCCATCGAATCACCAACATATTCAAAAAAGCCTTGGATATTCGGAGGGTGTGCGCTGCCTATAAATAGAACGAATTTTTCCGGCAGCTTATTTCTCCATTTATTTAAGACAATAGTTTCTGCATTCCAGGAGTCAATCCCGTTAGCTGCGAGGAATACAAGCTTGTTGCTTGTGTCTGACAAGATTTTGCAGTCTTCCTTAGTAACAGCGAACACCATGTCGGCTGCACGACAAGCATCTATTTCCAATTGCCAAATAAGCTTCGAGATTTCTTCAGCTTCGGGAATATCATGGTTTTGTAGAATTGCTTTTTTTAGTGATGCTTCCATATTCTGCGAACTATAAACTAATCTGGCGTCCTTTCCTCCAGGCTCATCTCGTAAACGAAGAGCAAGCTGTAGCAACCATGGCTGCTCAATCTCAATTACATCCAAGGGCCACTGTATACGTCCGGTAATCTTCCGATACGCTTTTTTATCTTTCGATGCAAAAATACCGGCCGTTAGGTCAGAAATCATAGGAATGACTCTGCCTTTAAATAGTCGGTAAGGGCTCGTAGATGGGTAAGAAACGTCGTTTCTGCCCGCACTAACGGATTGTTCCGTGTCGTAAACACTAATATGTTGGACGTCGAATCCTGCTTTTTTATAGGTGGCTAAGATGCGGGCTACGCGAATTTGCCCACCATGCCGAGGTATCCTTACGGGATAAGTAGAAAGAGCAAGAAGACGCTTTTCCATAACATTTTTTTAATATAAACCTTTCTGCGATAGGAACCTACTATCATATCCTGCTATCAGAAATCAGATATTCCTCTAAGAAGTAATCAACGGATCATATTAGCCATTTGTCATCAAGTCGGCAATCGAAAAACCTGCAAAACCAGTTTCATTCTTAAAGACCTCTTTTTTTAAACTGCTCTGGTATCTGTATGTAGAATTTGCCGAGTTTAAGAGTCGATTAAGATCTTTAATGTCAGCTCCCATTTCGATGATAGTTTAGCAAGGGGCCTACGATTTCTGTATTCAACAAGTTATCTATATCAGCATCCATATATGGAACTGAATATCCCCATTCTAACAGAATGGCAGCCAATAACAGCAACCATTTTGATGATAAGAAGTTTCATAAATATTGTTGCAAACAGCAATCCCCGTTGGGACTCCGAAACATTTATATAGAAAATTCGGTAATAGATAGCGTGAGTGATGTCCCCTTTGATAGCGGTCGCACTAGTTAATATTGTTTGCGATTTATGAAAGACGCCGCCCGCCGCTCTAAACATATTCCCGAGGAGATTCAGTCTAATATAGATCTCTTTTCAACATCGGGAAAAAAGCTTCATGAAGTGCTGAAGTATAACTGCACTTTCTACTCGTTAACATATTCTCATTTAGCCCGAAAAAAATCTTAGCGCATGAATGAGGCCTTAGGCGTCTAAACCAGGGCCAGTCGATCGCTCTTATTTATGTCTCTCTAACCGGACATTATTCCCTTCCAAATCTACGATGGCTGCCCTTTAAATAACTTATTCTCTTAATCTGCTATAACATTAAAAATTAAAGCTGAACTTTATAGCCTAGCATAACCCGAAACAACATCACCTGTGTTCCCCATCATCTTGATAATGTGGTTGTCAAGCCATGCTACCCTATCACATATCCTTTTCACATCTGGCATAGAATGTGAAACAAAAATTATGGTAACTCCTCTTTTTTTAAATTT
>Ga0299912_10003508_pt1 | contig 12790 bp, 5 predicted proteins | sample RVTome_2_FD_207667 | JGI IMG/M metagenome (GOLD analysis project Ga0299912, IMG submission 207667) | Soil microbial communities from uranium-contaminated site in the Upper Colorado River Basin, Wyoming, United States - RVT95D214 (version 2) ...
CCGTCGCGGGTAGGTATCATGGTTCAGGCCGATCAGGCAGATCACTTTGAAGGGAATGCTCCGCATCGGCAGCATCGAACCAAATGTCACGCCGCCGGCTATAAATCCTTGACCCGAACTCGCTTGCTCAAGGGCACCCTGTAGATGATCTTTAATAACATCCAGGCTAATTATGTCGCCGCAGCCGGAAAGTTCCTGCAAGACCGTCAGTCTGCTCAAAGCATTTCGGACCACCTGGTAATCAGACTCGAGCTCTCCCGGGACCAAAACGAAACGCTCACAAAGCCTGAGTAAGGTTGCGGACCATGCCGCTAGGCTTCGCGGTTCTCTCAGCTCAGTATTCAGCGAAAATAGCTCTCCGGCCAGGCGGGCGAATTTCCCCAGGGTCAGAGCACCGTCACCTTCAATATGATCGTATGGCAATATACCCTGATACAGCTTCTCGTCGCCGCCCGGCAAGGCGTAGCCCAGAAGGAGCCGGTCCAGGCCGGCCCGCCAGCTATTTTCTTGAAATCCTGGCAGCCCAAGTTCCCGGCGATGGGTGGCGTTAATTCCCCATTTTATTCGAGTGTCGTTTAGCCAGGCGGCGATCAGGTCGATTTCGGGGGCGGGCAGGTCGAATCGCTGCTGGATCACTGGCATCTCGAGCAAACGAACCATTCGAGAAATTTCATAGCGGCTATCCGGGAGGTCCAGCAATGCCGAAAGAGCGGCGACAATTGGATTTTCCCGACCGACGTGCCTGTCGGCGATACTGTAAGGAATCCGCCTGGCCTCGCTTTCCGGCGCATCGAAAACCGCCTGAATAAAAGGAGCATAGTTTTCTATATCCGGGGTAATGACCAGTATGTCTTGTGGCTGAAGTTGAGCATCGACCTCGAACATAGCCAGCAGATTATCATACAGCGTTTCGATTTCCCGGATCGGGCCATGACATGAATGAACCTGGAGCGAACGGTCCGTCGGGTCAATTACGGTTTTGGCGCCGCCTCTTTCCTTCAGGTTCAAGATATCTGATTGAATGCAGGCCAGCAGGCAGTTTGGCTCAGGATCGGAGAAATCATCGGTCCCGCTGAATTCGAACGAATGGATCTGGTTCAAAAAATCGCGGCCCAGCGTGCCCCATGAAGCCAGCAGGCTATTGCCCCTTTCGAAGTACAATGCCGATGGGTCAGATTCTTGGCTTTTAAATCGACGCATTGCTCGATCAGCTTCTTTATCGGAGGCGATATCGTCCCAGAATTCCCGGCAGGGATTCAGCACGAAGAGGTTTACCTCGATAAATTGCGCAAAATGCTGGAATATGTTCATATAAAACGGCGGCAGCGATGGTGCCCCGAACATCGAAATTCGCGACGGCAGCTTCGCCAGCAACAAAGGATTTTCATGCAGGGCTTTCAAGAAATCATATATCAAACGTGCCCGGTTAGGGACCGGATTCCCATCGGCGAGCTTATTCCGATTGGCCGCCGAAGCCATTCCCCTCACGGACCGCCAGAGAATTGCCTGCCAGGCTTCATCCGCAGGGCGGCCGATATCATCGTGGGCGCCCAGTTCCCAGCCGAGGATCATATCGGGGCGGAAGATCGTATATTGGTCGAATACGCCGGCTATCTTGCGCGAAAGTTGATATAACTTTAAATTCCTTTGATCTCCCGAGAGATAGCGATCCAGAGAATTAAACGCGGTGTTTTTGAGAAGTCCCGGCAGGGCTCTGACGATGGCAAAGGTCAGGACATCGGGGTCAAAGTTCGTCGCCTCAGGCAGCTCCGGCAAACATCGATTCAGCATTTGATAAATAAACGTATTCGGAAACGGAAACCGGAAATTGGCGCAGATTCCGTGCCGCTTGGCCAATTCCAGCGAAAGCCAACGTTCCATCCCCTTGCTCTGGACTATGACGATTTCGGCCTCAAATGGCGATTTGAGCTGTCCAGCGGAGATTCTTTTAGCCAGCATTTCGGCCAGCGTGGTCAGGCGATTTCCTGTAAATAGGTTAAGCTGGGGCATGATAGGGTTCCAGACTATTTGGCCGACATTGAGTTTTAATTTTTAATTGCATCAACTAACCGGCAATACTAAACGTTCTCCCCGAAAGGCGCAAGTCTATTTGAATCGTTCCCTATGGAGTAGGTCTGTTAAAACACTTGATTTAAAAGGGATCGAATAATATATGATAGGTTTCAGGTGTCGGCCGGTGTTTGGGGCCGACATGATCAAACGAATCAGGAGGAGGAGAATGACTAAAAAGGTGGCATTGTTGGCGTTTCTGGTTTTTTGGCTCTTTACCGGCCTGTCGGGGGTCCATGCCCAATCGTTTCGATCCGCCGCCAGCGGGGACCTGCTATACGGCGATTTCGATAACGACCTCGATCCGATCTACATCTGGGAAAATCAGGGGTATCGAGCTTACACGATCCTGTCCAATCTTTCGTCCTGGAACGACAGGTTCATCGCCAATTCAAATAACGGAATCTATCTGTTCGGTATTTCGGGCAGCTTTGGGCTGCCGCAGTTCGGCGACTGGCGCAGCCGCACAATGTTCTTAATTCAACTTGCGGATTCTCGCGGCGACGCCAATTCGGGGCTGGATACGGATTTTGACGGGGTTGTTGACATCGGCGGAGAGGGCTATATGTCGGGAGACCTGGTACAGTACTTCGACATTAACGACGACAATATATTCGATACCAGGGCGAATTATTCGGCTACCGCCGACAATTACGACATACTGAAAAGACGCGATTGGAACGTGGTTCACAGCTATGGCAGGGGCGAGACCAGCCTGGGCTTCAAATTCAGCCATCTGGGATTCGGCAACAATTATTCGGAATCCAACCGGCACGCTGATCTTTTTGAAGTGGTTACGCCCGCCCATACTTATTCGTATTCCAATATGCTGTCCCAGACCGACCTGTCAAATTTAACAGTCCTCGAAAGAAGACGGGAAAAGGGCGAGTTCCTGACCACTTACGCAACGCCTTCGAATATATTTCAGGTGGCTCTCGATATGCCCTTTGATATGCTAACCGATTCGGACATCCGGTTCGATATCGCTCTGGAACTGCCTGAGGACAATTATCTTGTCAACGATCGCTTCGACTACTTCCGCGACGTTTCTTCGGGCGCCGCGGTGGACATTAATGAGATATCCGAATCAGTCAATGTCGATTCTTCGCTGGGAGGGTATTTCGTGCGGCCGATGGTGCGTTTGACCAAGCACTGGAGCCCCAGAACTTATAGCTGGTTTGACCTGGCCTTCGGCACGGGGAAGTTCGATGCTGATAAGAGCTTTGCCGATATTTATGCCGCGCAAAGACAGCTCACCAACCCCGGGGGCAACGTCATGGTTATCACGAACGGCTATGAGGAGACAATCGGACAAACCGGCGACACGGGCCGCAAATTTATCGGCTTTTACCATAAAACAGTGGCGGCCCTGACTGAAAAATTTACGTTCTCCGCCGGTTTGCGCTTCGGCTACCTCTCGGATAAAACCGATTGGGACGCGGATTACATGACGGTTCTGAGCGGCGCTTACGATGACGGCAATCAGGTGAGCGATCATGCCGATTCCTCGTACACGCAGACCAGCGCTATGGCAGCCAACCTGATTGCCACCACCAAGACGACGACCATCGATCTGCCGGTGGCCATGGAATATGCCCTGGGCAGATGGACCTTCCGGCTTGGCGCAATCCATCAAATAGCCAGACAGATTGACCGCGAGGATTTTGTCGTAACCGAATCTGCGCCGATGGTGACGACCATCATTTACGGGGATGGAGACACGACGATTACCGTCGAAGATAATGAATATCTGTCCCAGGGTTCCGCCCGGGAAACCCAGGATAGCAATACTAATTTTGTCTATGGGCTTGAGTTGAAGGCTAACGAGCATCTCAAGGTCGAGCTTTTAGGTTTCATGGACACCGCCAACGTCGACGTTCTTAATACCAATTTTTATCGGCAATTGCGGATGTCGCTGACGGTGCTCTTTTAAGGGAGGGAAGACTAAATGAAAAATGCATTTTCCTTGATTGCGGTTTTTGCCTTGCTAATGCTGGTGATTTCGGGGTGCGGCAAACGAGAAGCCAGTCCTGTCGAGGCCGCCACCGATGCGAGCAATTACCAGCCGGGGCATAACGCAGCTGGATATTACACTCTGGTCATGGGCCCGGCCGGCGGTCCTTTCAGCCAGCCGGCTGGCATGGCAGTCGTTGATCATAACGCGCTTGAGGCTCTGATTGTCTGCCAGGTAGCCACCCTGCTGGACGTCACTTCTCTGGCCGAGGGATTCACCCTGGTCAGCACCGATGGCGATGAGGTGGCCCTTGATTTCGCCTGGATCTTGAGTCCTGAAACGTCGCTGGACATTCGGCCCGCCGTGGATCTGGAATATAACACGACTTACATATTCACGCTGGCCGCAAATTCGCTTTTAAGCGCATCCGGCGATATGCTTGACAGCGATGGCGATTTCATCGGGGGAGAAAGCCCTGATGATGACATCGTTTTGAGGTTCACGACGATGGAGGAGGGTGGTACTCCCGGCACGCCGGTCCCCATGACCGACGATAATCTCCAGCCGGCTGTAATCTCAAGCCTTTATTACCTGCTCGAACCCGATAGTGTCATTTCAATTCATTGGATGGACCTATCAGTGGCCATCGACATTATCGACCTGGCCTATGATGAATCGGGCGCTTTCATTACGAAGCCTCTCTCGCCTGGTATATTCAATTCGACCACGGTTATTTTGCGTGATGAGGCGACGGGAACCCCTGTGGCTGGCGATATCAGCTATGATGACGATACCACCAGCACCACCTACACCAGAGTAAAATTCGACCCGGATTCGGAATTAGCAGCCGGCCAATCTTATCAATTAGTATTAAAGGCACAGCTTATAACTGATGACGCCGGTAATAAGCTGAGCACTACTACTGACCCGATTTATACCTTTACGACGATCAACGCCACCTCGGACAGCAGCATCGTCGTTGAGGATATCACTCGGCCGGCGATCGATCTTTTCTCCAATAACGGCCCGACGTTCACCATCCGCTTCACGGAGGAAATAAATCCGGCTACGATAAACGGCGCCACGGTGTCGGTCTGGTATCTGGGTGAGCCCAACGTCGGCAGCTACGAAATCGGCCGCGTCGTCAGTGGAGGTTCGCCGACCGGCTATGCCACAACGGTGACATTCTATCCCAACAATCCTTTGTGGTCGGGCGACGTGGTCCTAATCAGATCTTCCATAGAAGATTTAGCCGGTAATCGGAAGGGGACCGACGAACCTCGAAACTGGTAACCTGCCAGAATTCAGAAGGTTATGTAATGCGGGCCGCTTTTTATGATTGGCGGCCCGTTTTTTTTCGGGAAAAAATAGCAGGTCTAATCCGCGCAGGCGGAGGTGATGGGGATGAAATTCCCTTGCGATGAAGTTGGCGGGCTTCCAAATCTTTAGCAGAAATCCGAATCTCCGCATGCGTAGACCGGAAGGCTTTGTTTCACCGTAAGCGGCGTCGTTTCAGGTCCCTTTTCGCCTACTGCAATCCCCTGATATTAAGCCGATTTAGCAGATGGGCGGGTATTTGGCCTTAACAATTTGCTTTGGCAAAATGGGCCAGATTATGACTGCCATCAGGAATTGAAGATTGGGTCGATGATTCTCGAGGACCTCGATCATGGCGAAAAATCAGCCCATCTTAAGGACGACGACCGCACTTTACGCGGCGCTGGGCATCCTCATCGGCAGCCTGTTTCCGATATCGGCCCTTATAGTCGATATCAAAAGGCAAGGTCTGGGCCATTCATTAGCCACTTGGATCCAGGTCCAGGCTGAAAATCCGTTGCATTGGATTATCAATCTGGCGCCGCTTTTATTCGGTGTCTTTGCCTGGCTCATTAGTCGACGCACCAATCGATTGCTGGTGGCCAACCAGCGTTTGAGCTCCAGTATAATCGAGCTGACCAGGGTTGAAGACGAAATTAACAGGCGCAACGATTTATTGAGGTCGACCCTCGAATCGTTGACTCATCCCTTCTATGTAATAGACGCGAATAATCATATGGTTTTATTAGCCAATTCCGCCGCCAGGTTTGGTAAGCTCGATGATAATTCAAAATGCTACGCCTTGACTCATAAACGATCCGAGCCATGTGCCTCCGGCGATCATAAGTGCGTTTTGCGAATGGTCAGAGAAACCGGCAAGCCGGTCAGCACCGAACATATCCATTATGATCGTCATGGTAACCCCAGATATTACGAGGTTAATGGCAATCCGATTTTCGATGCGCATGGTGAGGTCAGCCAGGTAATAGAATATACCATGGACATTACCGAGCACCGATTGGCCGAGGAGGCATTGAAAGAAAGCGAGGCGAAATTCCGCCGCATTATCGAGACTTTGCCGGTGGTCATCTGGAGCCGCATGGCGGACACCGGGGAGTTCCGACTATTAAGCCCGGCCGTGGAAAAGCTGACTGGTTACAGCGCCGACGAGCTCAAGGCCGACCCGACGATCTTGCAGTCGATAGTCCACCCCGACGATTGGCGGAAATTTCAATGGAACCTGGCCAAGCTGACAGCCGGCGCCGAATCGCGATCGATGGAGGTCAGGTTTGCTCATCGCCGGGGCCCGACGAAAATAGCCTCGGTGCTGCTTTCGCCGAGATACGCTGCCGGTGGCGAACTGGAATATATTGACGGAGTCGCCATCGACATTACGGAGAAAAAGCTGCTCGAAGAACAGGTGATTCAATCGGAAAAAATGGCGGCAATCGGCTTGCTGGCGGCGGGAGTCGCTCATGAATTCAACAATCTGCTCGGGGCGATCATGGGCAATCTGTCTTTCATCGAAAGCAACCTTGACGATACTGAAATATGCCGGAAGAGCATCAAGGAAGCCCTGAAAGCGACTGATCGCGCCGCCGAAATGATTCAATCACTGCTTTCCTATTCACGGCAAAAAGAAAAACATAAAACCGCGGTCAAAGTCGTGGAGCTCATTGAGGACATCTTAAAACTCATAGGCAAGGAGATCAGAAGTAAGGATATCAAACTATTTAAGAACTATCGCGAAGTGCCGAACGTGCATTGTGTCCCGGGGCAGCTTCAACAGGTCTTTCTGAATATCTTGATTAATGCCACCCACGCGGTGGGACGGGGCGGCGTCATCTCGATAAGCACCTGGAGCGGCAACAACCAGGTATATATTGAATTCGCGGACAACGGTATCGGCATGGATAAAAGCGTCATGAATAAAATTTTCGACCCCTTTTATTCGACTAAGGGCGTCTGGGGAGAAAACCGGCCCGGCGGCACCGGCCTGGGCCTGTCGATCAGCCATAATATAATCAAAGACAACGGCGGGGATATCTTGGTCAGGAGCGCCCCCAATATGGGAACCGAATTCATGATCGTTCTGCCTCTGGGGTCCGTCGAAAAAATCAGCCATGAAAACCTCTTCTTTTTTGAAAACAGAAGGGCCCTGGCAGTCGAATTCGACGTTGAGCAGGGCGAAACACTGGCCCGGATTATCCGGGGATTCGGCGGGAAGCCGACAGTCCTGCCCTGGGGAGAAGAAGCATTGGAACATTTTAAGCGGGAGCGCTATGATCTGGCCATCCTGGACGCGAGCCATCCCGCCATGGCCGATTTCGTCAGGCTTTTCGAAGCCCTGAAAAAGAAAGCTCCTTCATTGGCGGTGCTTCTGTCGAGCTTCGGACCCGTCAGATATCAGTATGACGAGTATGTCCAACAGGTGCAAGGGATCATATTTAAACCGTTTACGGCGCAAAATGTCGCCTATGTGCTGGCAAAATTAAATCAGACCGAGGCCGCGGATTCGTCAGCTGTCGGCTGAACCAGGCTAATATGAAGGTAAAATGCGTCATGGCCGAATTTTTAACCGGCCTGAAATCGGTCGGGGCGCTCGGACAATTCAGGCTACAAATAAGTTACAAAAAAGGTGACAGGTGACATGGATTCTGTTATAATCCAGGCCGAATCACTGCAGTCGCGGCCAGATTTGATAGGCGACAAATAACAGCTTATGCAAACAAGCGATATCAAACAACGAGGGAGCTCACTGATTTCACATTCCGTCAGCAGTGGGTGCGGGTAGTCGGGGAGACCCTAAATCATGCGCAGCCGGTTACGCAGGTGGTCAGCTTCGATTCTTAATCCCGCCATGTGGGTTCTGCTTATAGTGGGATTCGCTTCTCTGGGATTTTTGGCTAAAAATAATTTGTCCTGGCGGAACGGAATCAGCGGGTATTTGCCGGCTATTGACAATATCCAGAGGGCAACTCTCGATTTGTCGGTCGCTCAACTCTGGCTTGAAGAAATATTGATGGGCGACATGAAATTGACCATCGATCAGGTCCGTTCTCGATTGGTTGATGCCGAGAAAGCGATCACAGATTGCATAGAGGGCCGAAGTTCGATCGCGGATTTGCCGGTCAGCCGACCAGCCGCGGAAACCGTGGTGGCTGACCTCATCGCGCTGAAATCGGCCATTCAGGATTTACGGAAATTGACCGATCAGAGCTGGGAATTAAGGAACAAAGCCGCCGTCGGCTCCCTCCTGGATGAGCCATTCGAGAACCTTTTTCGCGACATCATATCCAGGACCAATATCCTGACTTCCGAATTACACCTGCTGCTCTCGGCGGACATATCGCGCCGCCAGCGGGAATTTTATGCTCTGGTATCACTATGGCTGGTGACGATCATCGGCGCCATCGGCATTATTATGGCGACGGCCAAGCGCCGCCGTGAGGCGGAGAAAGGAGCAGTCCATCTGAATTCCCTGCTGCGGGCAATCCGTAATGTCAATCAATTGATCGCTCGGGAAACCGATCGAGATCGACTGATCAAGGAAGCCTGCCAGAACCTGGTTGAAGCTCGTGGCTATGACAGCGCCTGGATGGTGCTCGTCGATGAATCGGGCAGATATTTGAACGGCGCCGAGGCCGGTCTGGGCCTGGCCTTCCTGCCGCTGCTCCAAAAATTCGAGGGCCGCGAGTACCCTTCCTGTTTCCGCAAAAGCATGGCCGATTCCTCGGGGACGGTTTTTAGCGACCGGATGACGTCGTGCGGCGATTGTCCTCTGTCAAGTCGTCACGCCGGCCTGGGCGCCTGGAGCATCCGCCTCGAGCATGCCGGCGAAATATATGGCTTGCTTACCATAACCATACCGGCCGAAAATTTGAAAGATCGAGAAGAACTGGATTTGCTCAAAGAGGTTGCCGGCGATATCTCCCTGGCGCTGCATAATTTGGAATTGGAACAAAAACGTCTTAAGGCGGAACATAAAACGAAAATCAGTGAGGCTCACTACCGGGCGATGTTCGAAAATATGAACACGGCAGTGGCGGTTTACGAGGCAGTCGATGACGGCGAGGATTTCATATTCAAGGAGTTCAACCATGCCGCCGAGAAAATCGAAAAAGTCAACGGCGATGACCTGATCGGCAAAAGCGTACTCAAGGTATTTCCCGGGGTTAAGGAATTCGGGATTTTCGATGTTTTTAAGAGAGTATGGCGGACCGGCAAAAGCGAACATCATCCCATCTCAATTTACAAAGACAACCGCATTGCCGGCTGGCGGGAGAATTTCGTCTATAAACTCCCCTCCGGCGAAATAGTCGCCCTGTATGAAGATGTCACGGAACGGGTAAGAGTCGAAGAGGCGATCAGAATATCCGAAGCCAACTATCGGACGATTTTCAATTCCGCTAATGACGCTATAATGATCCTCGACTTGCATACCGGTGAAATCCTGGACGGCAGCAGCAAAGTTATCGAGATGACAGGTTATACACTCGAAGAAATGAAAAAAATGAACCTCGATTCGTTGACCATCGACAGAGCCCCTTACACCATTCATGACGGCTGGAAATTGATCAATAAGGCCGCAGAGGATGAGTCGCAGATATTTGAATGGTTGGCAAAAGGTAAGCAAGGCAATGAGTTTTGGGCCGAGGTGAATCTCAAAAAGGCCCGGATCGCCGATCGCGATATCATCATAGCCGCCGTGCGCGATATCGGCGCGCGTAAAAAGGCCGAAAGCGCTCTTAAGCAAAGCGAAGAGAGATACCGGCAGCTTTATGAAAACGCGCAGGCCGGCCTTTTCCGAATAAGAATATCCGATAGCCGGGTAATAGAATGTAATGATAAATTCGCCCAGGCTTTCGGCTTCCTTCACAAAAGCCAGGTCATCGGCCTCAGCGCCATTGATTTTTACGTTGACGCGCGGGACAGGGAGATATTTTACGCGAAACTGCGGGAAGCCGGGAAAATCGAACATGTCGAGATGCCTTTCAAAAGAAAAGATGGCACTCCCGTCTGGCTGAGAGCCTCAGTCAGAATATTTCCGGAGGATGATTTTATTGAAGGTGTCGCCATCGACGTCACCGATGAAAAGCAGGCTCGGCACGCGCTCGAGGCCGAATCCGAGCGCCTGGCCGTGACTCTGCGTTCTATCGGGGATGCGGTCATCACTACCGATGTCAGCGGCCATATCGTCTTATTCAATAAGGTCGCCGAGCATTTGACCGGCTGGACCGAAATCGAAGCCGTCGGCAGGCCGATAAGCGAGATTTTTAAAGTAATCAACGAACTGACACGAAAATCCTGCCCCAATCCGGCACGGGAGGCGTTGAAAACCGGGCGAATCGTGAATCTCGCTGATGGCGCAGTGTTGATCGCCAAAGATGGGACGGAACGATTCATCGCCGACAGCGGTGCTCCGATCATCGATAAATCGGGCACGCTGCTGGGGGCCGTGCTGGTTTTCAGAGATGTGACAAAAGCGCGCCAACTGCAGGAGTTTGCCGAGCGCGCACGTCGACTGGAAACAGCCGGCATGGTGGCCGGTCAGGTCGCTCACGATTTTAACAACCTTTTGGGGCCCATCATTGCCTACCCCGGGTTTATCAGGCAGGACCTCCCCGCAAACCATCCAACCATTCGCTATCTCGACGATATGGAGAAGGCGGCCGAACAGATGGCGGATATCAATCAGCAGTTGCTGGCGCTCGGCAGAAGAGGTCATTACAGCCTGGAACCTCTGAACCTCAACGAATTGGTCCAGCAGGTTCTCCGGCAGATACCACCCCAAGGCAAAAATCAGGTCATTGAAACCGACCTCGATCCAGGCCTGATGAACGTCAAGGGCGGATCCTCGCAGATTTCGCGAGTCATTTCAAACCTTATCAACAACGCCCGCGATGCCGTCCGGGACGTCGGCAGCATCATGATCCGCACAGAAAATCATTATGCAGATAGGCCGACCGGCAGATATGGCAATATCCCCAGAGGTGAATACGCGAAAATGTCGATTTCCGATACCGGCTCCGGCATAGCCGCCGAGATCCTGCCCAAAATTTTCGACCCATTTTTCACGACCAAGACCACCGATCGCCGCCGGGGTTCAGGTTTGGGGCTTAGCGTTGTCGATGCGGTCATCAAAGATCATGACGGCTATATCGATATCGAAAGCACGCCCGGCACAGGCACAACGTTCAACATCTATCTGCCGATTACCCGCGAAACCATCGAAACACCCGAGCCTGACGAAGAAATCAGAGGCGGCAATGAAACCATCCTGGTTATCGATGATGATTCCACGCAGCGCGAAGTAACAATCAACCTGCTGGAAAAACTGGGCTACCTGGCCACGGCGGTCGAAAGTGGAGAACAGGCCTGCGCTTATCTGAAAGGCCAGCCTGCAGATCTGCTGATATTGGATATGGTCATGCCGGAGAGTATCGATGGGGCAGAAACATTTCGCCGAATCCTTGAAATAAGCCCGGAGCAAAAAGCGATCATCGTCTCGGGCTATGCCGAATCGGACCGCGTCGAATTGGCCACGCGGTTGGGAGCCGGCGCCTTCTTGCGAAAACCGCTGACACTTAAATCTATCGCCAGCGCCGTCAGGAAAGAACTCGATAGGCCAACATAAAAACGCTAATCTCGATTGCCGCATCAGCCGGCATATTTTTGTGGTTGGCGTACGCCCGCGTGCGCCAACATGATTCATGGCAGACGAGGACGTTTGGCAGGCACTAACAGGCCCCACGGCATCTCAATCGCCAGGCGATTCACGTTTCGAATAGTAGGCGATATCCGGCATATTTTCGTAACCGGCCTTTTTGAAGGCCTCGAACGAAGCCACGTTATCACCCTCGATCAGCGCGGCCATCACTTTCAGCCCGAGGTCCTTCAAAAAATTTTCGCATTCGGCGATTAATATTCCCGCCAGTCCATGGCCGCGATAATCCGGGGCCACCGCCAACCGGTTTATCCAGCCCTTGCGGCCATCGGACGAACCGATAACCGAGCCGATCATCCTCGCGCCGTCGAACATCCCGAAAAAGCAGGTTTCCTGACGTTTCATCTCCTGCTCGATCGCGGACCGCGAATCCCGGCCTTTCGGTCGATGGGACAGATCGCTTCTGCGCCAGAGCTCGATAAGCTGCCCATAATCGGCTATCGTCAGGAAGCGAATGGCATAGTTCATCTTGAATCTACCGACTCGAATAGGCCATTTTCCATTCTAATATTCACTTATGGCTAATAATCTTATGAATATAGGTTTATCGCGTCAATATATTTCCCGGCGGCCTTTTGTAGGGCAGGAGCTTCATTGTATGGTATCATGAGATACGATACAGCGTGTATCATGACATTGGTTACAGTATTTAGTAATATTATCCTCACACGAGAGGAGTGGGGATATGTCATGGAAGGCAACCAGTGTCATGGAAGAGCGGA